>JACCDS011719048.1_pt1 | contig 29801 bp, 31 predicted proteins | sample 7446441 | NCBI WGS metagenome assembly JACCDS01 (sample SAMN15323445, study PRJNA562643) | freshwater metagenome | isolation source: river surface water | place: USA:Blue River Watershed | collected 2017-08-17 | reverse complement strand
CGCTGTGGCACCCGCTGTGGCACCCGCTGTGGCAACTGAGGTGGCAACCGCTGTGGTGCCCGAGGTGGTAGCGGCCATGGCGGGCAGGCATAGCATTGCCAGCAGGCCCCACGCCAGCAGGCCCAGCTCACGCCGCAGTAATCTCGCCAGGTTGCGCATGACTGTCTCAAATCCAATTTTTATATGCTGGCAAACTGGCCAGTCATGGTTGCCATGGTTGCCATGGTGTGTTATGTTCTCCCGCATTGTACCGAATTTTGTCCGGCTTCAGAAGATGCTGCCGGTCATGAATTTTTTCATATAATTTAGCTAGGCTTGCATCGATTTGTGGCAAATATCAATCCATTTTACCGTCCCGCGCTCCCTCTGATGCCATTTCCTCATCCTGAAGAACCCATGCAGTTCACTGCCATGCCCCGTTGTGCTGAAACCGGCGCGCATGTGCCGCACGCCAAACCGGCCTCAAAAAACTGCTGCTCCAACCCGCATCTACACCAACCGCATCGGTCGCAACGGTTTCGGGTATGGGTATGAATCGCCGCCGCGTGTTGTTGTCCGGCCTCGGGGTCGGTGTACTCGGTGCTGCGGCTGTGCTGCGCCCGTCTGATCAGGGCGCGCCGCACCCGGATTATTTTCAAAAACTCAGCCTGGCACTGCGCTCGCAAAACATTGCCACGCCAACCCTGATCATCGACCGGCAGCGCATGCTGGCCAATGCCAGTACCGTACTCGGGCAGATTGCGGGCAAGATGGCATTGCGGCTGGTGGTCAAGTCACTGCCGTCGCTGCCGCTGCTCGACCTGTTGCTGCGCCATAGCCAAACTGAACGGCTGATGGTGTCTAACCTGCCGCATTTGATTCAACTGGCCAATGAACGCCCGCAGGTCGATTTATTGCTCGGCAAAGCGCTGCCGGTAGCGGCCGCGGCCCGGTTTTATCGGGAATTAAAGCCGAACGGGTTTGATCCGGCACGCCAGTTGCAATGGCTGATCGATAGCCACGAGCGGCTGGTGCAGTACCAGCAACTGGCACAGCAGCTCAATATTCGCTTGCGCGTGAATCTGGAAATCGATGTTGGCATGCGGCGCGGCGGGGTGGCCAGCGAAGCGCAATTGCAGCCGCTGCTTGAGCGGCTGCATGATGATACGAAACTGCAATGGCGCGGCATGATGGGCTACGATGCCCATCTGGCCGATCTGTCCCGAATGCCCGGCCTACAACAAGAGGCACTGGCGCATGCCAAACAGGTGTACCGCACGTTTCACCGGATGGGGCTGGCCCGGCTGGATCAGGCCGGTCAACCACGGCTGTGCTTGAATACCGCCGGTTCGACCACTTACCGCCTGCACGATGGCGCGGGCAGTGCCAATGAGGTAGCCATCGGTTCGGCCATGCTCAAGGCCAGTGATTTTGATACTGAACTGCTGGAGCAGTTGCAGGGTGCCTGTTTTATTGCCACGCCGGTGTTAAAGACGCAAAAGGCATTTTTGCTGCCCTATGGTACAGACTATGCAACGCAGGGTGTCAAGCGCGCGCTGCGGCTATGGGACAGCAATGCCGAACGTGCCTTTGTTGTGGATGGCGGGCACTGGCTGGCTGACCCGGTGTCGCCGCCCGGCCTCAGCACCAGCGGCCTGATTGATCCATCTTCAAACCAGCAAATCATGCAGGGTTCGGGCCGCCAGAATTTACGGGTGGACGACTATGTGTTTTTCCGGCCACGCCAAAGCGAAGCGGTGCTGTTGCAATTTGGCGCGCTGGCGGTGTACGACAACGGACAACTGACCGAACAATGGCAACCGATGGCAGCGCTGGTATAACAGACTCACACCAACAGACTCACACCAGCGTTTGGCGCTCCGGAATCGCCTTGCTCCAATGCAAAATTTCGACGCTCTGGCGCAAGCCATGCACCCAGAACGGATCGGTATCGAGCAAGGCTTCAATTGCCGCCCGGCTTTCGGCTTCGACAATCCACAAGCCCCCCACACCCGGGCCAGTTGGTTCGACCCGCAGCGAACCGCCGACCAGCACGGTTTTCTGGTGTTGGTTCAACCAATCCAAATGGGCTGGCAAATACTGCTGGCGAATCGCCAGCGCATCGGGGTTATCAACAAAACGCACCATGAACAACATATTGTCTCCTTTGCTTTTGCCGGATAAAAGTACCAGGAAAAATTACGGTATATCGGCCACACAAGCTTTGCCGCTGGCCGGATCAACCAACTGCATCAGGGCCGGGGCCAGGGTTTTGAGCAACTGCACTGGCAGGGCCGAAGTAAAATCGTAGTGTTCGGCCTGTGGCCCGCGCACGTAGGCGGTGATCGAGCCAAAGAAGCGGTCGCCAATGTGGAACACGAAGGTGGCCGAACGGTTGACGAAGCGTGATTCGATCAGGCGACCACCGGCACCGACCACATCAAAGCGTTGGTCGCCGGTGCCGGTTTTGCCGCCCACCGGCAAGACCGTGCCATCCTTGGCGACAAACGCGCCATTGAGGCGGCGTGCGGTGCCCAGTGACACCACGTCGCGCGTCGCGTCAATCACGGCTTTGGCCACGTCCGGGTTCAGCACCTGTTCGCCAGCCACCGGTTTGCGCGAGAGCCGGGTTTCATACGGGGTTTGGGCGGCAAAGTGCAGCGAACCGATTCTCCAGGTTGGTTTTTTGACGCCGTTGTTGAGCAATATGCCCATCATTTCCGCCAGTGCGGCCGGGCGGTCGGCACTGGCGCCGAGCGCAGTGGCATAGCTTGGCACCAGCGAATCGAACGGGTAGCCCATTTTTTTCCACTGGCGGTGAATTTCGAGAAAGCCTTCGACTTCTAGCAAACCGGCAATGCGCCGGTCCTGGGCATGCTTGCGGTGGGTGGCAAACAGCCAGGCATAGGTTTGCTGGCGCTCTTTGGCACTGGCTGCGACCATTTGGCTCAGGCTGGCATTGGGATGGGTGCGCAAAAAGCCAACCACCCATAATTCGAGCGGATGCACCCGGGCCAGATAGCCACGGTCGGCCAGACTCATGTTTTCCGGGGCGTGCTGGACATACAGCTTGGCCCAGCGTTCGGATGCCACGCCCGAGTAGGTTGAGAGATGCGCCTTGGCGAAGGCATCGAACTGGGCGATCCCGGCCTCTGGGTGAATGGTGCGAAAGATGGCCGCGAGCCGGGTTGGGGTCGGGTTGGTGTTTTGCAGCAGAATCGCCAAGGCCTGATCATAGGTTTTGCCCTTGTATTTGGCATGGAAGCGGGCAATGAATTGTTTGCCTTCGCTGTCGGCAAAGCGCGCCAGATAGTTGGCACGGCGCGGATCATTGGCGTTTTGCAGCAGGCTGGCCGATGAACCGGGGGTTTGGAACATGTAGTAGCGCACCACGTCGCGCATCAGCCGGACAAATACCAGGTTGACCGAATGGCGCAAGCCTTCGCGCACGCTCAGGACGCGGCCATTGTCTTCCGACTTGAAGTTGCCAAAGTAGTGCATGCCGCCACCGGTAAAAAAGCCTTCACCCGGATTGGCCGAGTAGCTGCGCATCATGGCCGCTTCCAGCAGGTCAGGCAGGGTGATTTCTTCTTCCACATGGGCCAGAAAGTAATCCACGGCCCATTGCGAGAGCTTGTCTTTCGGATCCAGCACCACGGCACGCAGTTGATCTTCGTCCATCTCGGCATAGCGATGGTGCAGGGTGGCGATGATGTCGAGGTAGCTGATCAGGGTACGCAGCTTGGCGGTCGAGCCAAGGTCGAGCTTGGCACCGTCGTTGATGTCGAGTGGCTGGTCGTAGTTGTCGGTCTGAATCCGCAGGTAATTGCCCTGCTCGCCCTTTTCCAGCAAGGTCACGCTGTACACCACCTGGGCCGGGTCGCCATTGCCCAGCATGCCCTTGCCCTGCAAGCCGGCTTCGCGCGCTGTGTCGGCCTGTACCAGAGCACGCAAGGCCTTGCCCACCACGTTTTGCGCCTGCTGATCGAGGGTGGAAGAGACTTGCAAATCGAGCCGGTCAAGGTTGTATAGGCGGCTGTCGCCAAGCATGCTGGCCAGGTTGGTGCGCACCGCATTTGATGCCTTGCGTTCGACAAACGAACTGGCCCGGGCGGTACGCAACAGGCCGGGCAAGGCGGTGAGCTTGACCGCCAGCGTCGCATCGAGCAAGGCGCTGGAAATGAGCTTGTTTTTGGCCAACAGGCGTAAATGGACGTTGGTTAATTCGCCCAAATCACTGTTCGGGTCGCCCAGATAATACGAGGGACGGCGCTGCGCAATCATCAGGCTCAACGCCTGTTTGTAGGCCAGTGCCATGGCCGGGGTGATTTGTTTTGCCTGTCCCAGTTGCGAGAGCAATTGGTTGACTTCGGCAAAGTCGCGGCCATACCAAACCCACAGGCCATCCCCCATGCCATTGACTTCGCCAAAGCCGGGTTTGGCCGACAGCGGTACGGTGTTCAGGTAGTCGAGCACGATGCGCTGGCGCGCTGCGCCGGTTTCTTCGCTGGCCTGATAGGCGCGCAGGCTGGCCGACACCATTTGCCGCAGTTTGTCACGGATGTTGCTGGTACGGCCTTCCGGCGAATGGCGGTATTTTTCGATCTGGGTCGCCAGTGTGCTGCCACCAGCGGTTTTATGGCCCCCCGTCACACTGTTGAGCAATTGCTCCAGTACCGCCTTGCCCAGCCGATCCCATTCGACTGCCGGGTTGCGCTTGGGCCAGCTTGGGTCGAGCAGTTCACGGTTTTCGATAAACAACAGGCTTTTCACCAACAGCGGCGGCACCCCGGCAAAGTCGGCATAGGTACGTTCGGGAAAACGGGCGCGGAACAAGATTTCGTTGCGGCAGTCGTTAATTTCCAGCCCGACCCGGGTTTTTTCTGGATATGGGGCAAACAGGCCGTAATCGACCAGTTCCATCATCTGCGGCGTAATGCGCGCCTGATGCGTGATCTGGTAGTCGCGAGTGGTCAGGCGCTGTAAAAAGGTCGGCAGGTTGGCATAGCCTAGCCGCTCGTCATATGGACTTTCATGTGGAAATCGAATCGCATCGCTCGGGCCGGGTGCCACCTGATAGCGTGCCTTGGCGGCGATCTTGTGAAAAAACTCGGCCTGATAGCGTGCATCGTGCATTTCCTGCCAGGCTAAATAGCCGATCACCGCCAGCAGCGCCAATACGATCAAGCAAAAACTCCATTTGATGAAGCGCCAGATGCGCCAGCGCTTTTTGGGCGGGGGTGAAGCAGGTGGCGGCGCGGCGGGAGGCAATGCGCCCGGGGGCGCTTCGCTGGCGGCGGCACTACCGGCGACAATACCGGTGGCACCATCGGTGGCACCATCGGCAACACTACCGGCTGCACCATCAGCAACACTACCGCCTGCACTATCCGACACCTTATCTGCCATATTATCCACCGCACTGCCCAACATACTACCGGTATCGGCGGGGCTTGCCGTCCCCTGCCCTGTGCCAGCCAATACCGCCCCTGCCTCAGCCGGTGCTGCGCCGGGCGCGCTGCTCGTCAAGAGCGGCTCGGGTGGCAATGGCGCATTCTGCAAAGCGGCCTGTTCGGCATGTTGCCCGGCAGCTCGCTGCTCTGGCCGCCCCGGCTGTGCCCCGGCTTGCAACGCGTCCTGCCCGAGCCAGCCGTGCGGCAAAAAAACGGTGTTGGGAAAATCGGATTGGTGCTGACGGCGTGGGTACACCAGCACCGCCATTTTCGCAGAAAACTTGCGAATGGCGTGCCAGGTGCCGCCCAGTCGCCGGGGCCGCAACCGTTTCTCGCGTTTGATCGGATTACGCACTCGGCAACAGCGTATATTCGGCGTTAAAGCCAGCCAGTCCGGCCAGCATCACGCCAAACCCGGCCTCAACCTGTGCCGGTTCGCCCTTGATCCCGAGTTCAATATGGGCACGCCGGTTCGCTTCGGTCACGGTTGGCAGGCTAAACACCTTGGTTTGTGGATAATCGGCTTCGATTTGCTCCATCAGTGGTGTCAAGGTCGATTCGGCCAACCCATACACCAACAGCGCACGTTCGGCCCAGGCGGTTTGGTGGAACAGGTGCGAATAATGGGTATCGAGCACCCATTCCATCATTGGCCCGGCCATTTGTGGAAAACCGGGCAGGAAATAATGGTTTTGAATCGCAAAACCGGGAATTTTGTTGAATGGATTCGGGACGATCTGGCAGCCTACCGGGAATTCTCCCATTTTCAGGCGGTGCAAATTATCCGGGCTGGCCAGATTCGGGTCGCCATCCGAGCTCTTGGCCAACTCCAGAATCCGCTCTTCGATTTTGGCCTTGGCCTCTGGGTGCAGTGCCAATTCCAGTCCCAGCGCGCTAGCCGCACACTGGCGCGTATGGTCGTCCGGCGTCGCACCAATGCCGCCACAGCAAAACACGATGTCGCCCCGGGCAAAACTGTTGCGCAAGGTGGCGGTAATGCGCGCCGGATCGTCGCCCACCAGTTCCATAAATGCCAGTTGCAGGCCACGCGCGGCCAACAGGCCAATCAATTTCGGCAAATGCGAATCCACCCGCTTGCCCGACAATATTTCATCGCCAACAATAATCAAACCGATTGCCATATGCTTGTTCATCCGCTTGTTCATCCGAAGTTCGTCGTTGATCTGGCCCAAGGCTGTCGCCCGGCCATGACCCATTATTGCCTTGTAACCAGTTCATTTCCCGGCCCGGCAGCTTGCTCGCCCGGCGCGTCAATGATGAGCCCTTCACTGCGCCCGGCCCGCAAACGCTGCAAAGCATCCAGCCCAAAGTACTGAAACCACAGTCCGCTGAAAATAAAAATCAATAAATACAGCCAAATCGACAAGATTGCCGTCACTGGCAAGAATACCACTGACAATGCCCCACCCAACCACAACAACGCGGCTAAATTGCCAATCAGGCCGGTTATGGTGCCAATCACCAACAATGGGGTACGGTATTCGCGGTTTAGGGCTTGCAATTCTTCGGCGCTGGCGTGCTCGGCCATGGCATCGTACATCACACGTGTCGGAAAATCACTTGCCCGAACAATAACTGCATTTTACCCGGCTACGCCGCTGTTTTCGGCACAAACAGCAGCGGCAAACCAATCCGGTGTCGCTTTTACTGGTGTTGCGCTGCAATATAGGACGTCGGGACGAAAAAAAGGGTAACTTTGCACAATCCATACCAGCGTTCCAGCCGATTGCACAAGGTTACCCGAACAGGGTGGGACTACCGCAACCGACACCACATCGTGTCGGCTGCATCGGCCCAATGCACAACAGATTAGCGAAATCCGGTGCAAATGGCCAACGCGATGCAGTGTATTCGATCGTCGCAACCCAAAAAAGAGGAGATAATAGAAGGGTTGCTTCGGTAAAATTGGACAGGAACGCAAATCATGAAATCGGTCGGGGTCAATTTCCATCATCTGTACTATTTTTGGGTAGTCGCCAAGGAAGGTGGCATGACCCGCGCCGCCGAACGGCTGGGCGTGGCAGTGCAAACCATCAGCACCCAAATGGGTCAACTGGAACAGGCGCTGGGCAAGTCGCTACTCACACAACAGGGGCGGCGGCTGGTATTAACCGAGGCTGGCCGCACCGCAATGGGCTATGCCGACCAGATTTTCCTGCTCGGCGAGCAAATGCATGATGCACTGCAAAGAAGCGACGCCGTGCCCCGGCTGCACCTGAATGTGGGCATTTCCGATATGCTGCCCAAATTGCTGGCCTATCACTTGCTCGAACCGGTACTCAAAATGTCGCAGCCGCTGCGCCTGACCTGTAACGAGGGGCGCTATGAAAGCCTGCTGTCCGATCTGGCGCTGCACAAGCTTGACTTGGTACTGACTGACCGCCCGGCCCCGACCAGTGGCAGCCTGCGCCTGTTTGATCACTCACTTGGGGATTATGAAATCACCCTGTTTGGCTCGGCCAAACTGGCCGAACAGTATGGCAGCAATTTCCCGGCCAGCCTCGCCCGCGCGCCGATGCTGTTGCCGACCAAAAACAATACCTTGCGTGACGATTTGGATGGCTGGTTTGAAGACAAGCAAATCGTGCCCGATATCGTCGGCGAATTTCAGGACAGCGCCCTGATGAATACCTTTGGCCGCACCGGGCTTGGCATTTTTCCGGCCCCAACCGTGCTCACGCCCGATATTGCCAATCAGTTTGATGCGGTTCCGGTTGGCAAAATCGACGGGGTGAAGGAATCGTTTTATGCCATTTCCAATGACCGTAAAATTCAACACCCGGCACTGGAAGCGATGCTGGTCGCGATCAAGTCGTAATTTTATTTGACTTATTTGTTTGGCTTATTTGTTTGGCTTATTTGTTTGACTTATTTGACCAGTGCCTTGATCACCGGCCACTGCCGCCGCGAAATCGGCAAGCGCTCGGGCACGCCATGCACAATCACTTGCCAACTGTCCGCCCCCTCAGCCGCAGCACGTTCGACGCCAGCAATCTTTGACCGCGCAACCAGCGCATTGCGATGTACCCGCACCAGCGCGCTTGACAGCTCCTCTTCAATCGAGACCAGCGAATCTTCGATCAAATATTCCCGCTCGCGGCTCCTGAGCGTCACATATTTCTGTTCGGCGCGCAGATACAACACATCTGGCACCGGCACCAGCAACACCCGGCCCCGCTCCTGCACCGAAAAGTGTTGCCTGGCAATGTTTAGCGTAGTGGCAACCCGGGCCAGCTTGTGCGCGGTGTCAGTTTCGGCTGGTTCTTCGCCCGCTTTGCCCGTTTCAGTCCCGCCCGCAGCGGCGGCAACCAGCGCGCTGACAGGCACATGCAGCGTAACAACCCGGCGCAAGGCTGAGGCCAGCCGGGTAGCGCGCACCGGTTTGAGCAAATAATCAAGCGCCTGAACATCGAACGCCTGCACTGCATATTCATCGAAGGCCGTAATAAACACAATCGCCAGATCAGGCATCTGGCGCAACAAATGTCCGGCCAACTCAATACCATTCATGCCCGGCATGTGTACATCCAAAAACACCAGATCGGGCCGGGTTTGCATGATTTGTGGCAAGGCGGTCAGGCCGGAATCGGCCTCGCCCACCACCTGATGTGGATACTCGGCGGCAATATCGGTGAGCAGGGTCCGCAACCGAACCCGGGCCGGGGCTTCATCATCAACCAAAAACAGCCGCAAGTTCATCATTTTCTTTCACCTTCGGTAGATTTTACATAGGGAAAGCGCAGTTTGACCCGGTACTGGCCCTGCTCTTCACCATACGTTAATTGTGCCTCGACATCGTACAACAATGTCAGCCGTTCCTGAATATTGATCAGCGCCATATGATTGCCACCGGAGCGCGATGCGCCACCGGAGCCGCCCGCACCACCCACACCACCCGCCCCGATGGCGGGCGCGCTGGCATGCACCGGATTGGTGACGATGATTTCGATTTTATCCAGCGAGCGCGACAGGGTAATATCAATCAGGCTGGCTGAGCCACTCGCTTCCACGCCGTAATACACGGCATTTTCCAGCAAAGGCTGCAATAGCAGAGCCGGAATCTGGGCCCGACGTAACAACACATCGGTAATGTTGTGCAAATGCCACTTCACTTGCAATCTCTCTCCCAGCCGCACCTTTTCTATCGACAGGTATTGCCGACACAGGTGCAATTCTTCACCAAGATTGGTCAAATTGCGCGAATCCCGCATTAACACCCGAAACAGGTCGGCCAAATCTTCCAGCGTCGATTCGGCGCGCAATGGCTCGCTGCGAATCAGCGAGAGCACGGCATTTAAGCTGTTGAACAAAAAATGTGGCCGAATCCGGGCCTGTAGCGCCTGCAACCGTGCCTCTGACAGGGCCGGAGAAAAGGCCCGCATGCGCAATTCAAAATAATGTTGTAGCAGAGCACCGGCCAGAGCCGCCAGCAGCATCGCCTGCTCCAGATTTAAATGCGGAAAGCTCGCAACAAACCAGTTTTGCGACTGCAACAGCCGGATCACGCCCCCACTAATTAACATCGGCAACAATGCACACCAGAGCCGCTGTTGCCATGCCGGTGGCAGCTTGCCACGCCAGAGCAGCAGCTTTTTGAAGGCACACAAGCCCGCTATCGAGAGCAAGGCGATCCATTCGAGCAGCATGGCACTTTCGATAAAATCGGTCAGCCCGCGCCGCCAGTTGACGGCAGGTCCCACCAAAATCACCATCAGTGCCAAATTGAGCGCCAGCAGGCTGCGTACCACGATGCTGGTTGAACACCAGTCGGGCAACACGATGATGGCATCCTTGCCAGTTGCGGGAGGAGAATTGTGCATAAAATTTCCGTGAATTGAACCCGGGGTGCTGTGATAATACCCCTATAATCGAGGAATTGCTGTCATTGTTAGCCTGACAGCCCGGCCCGTTTTTACACACTGAGATTATGACAAACCAACTCGCGCACAAAAGTACCGCCTGGTCGGCCCGTTTTTCTGAACCGGTTTCCGATCTGGTCAAACGCTATACCGCTTCGGTTTCCTTTGACAAACGTCTGGCCCGGTTCGACATCGAGGGTTCATTGGCCCATGCCGAGATGCTGTGCCAGCAACAGATTATCAGCGCCACCGATTATGCCGACATTTGCCGTGGCATGGCGCAAATTGGTGGCGAAATCGAGCGCGGCGAGTTCGTCTGGCTGCTCGATCTGGAAGACGTGCATTTAAATATCGAAAAGCGCCTGACCGAACTGGTTGGTGACGCGGGCAAGCGGCTGCACACCGGACGCTCAAGAAATGATCAGGTGGCAACCGATATCCGGCTGTATCTGCGAGCGGTTTGCGATCAAATCGGTGAACAGTTATATGCCTTGCGCAGCGCCCTGCTCGATCTGGCCGAGCAACATGCGGCCACCATCATGCCCGGCTTTACCCACCTGCAGGTGGCACAACCGATTACCTTTGGCCACCACCTGCTGGCCTATGTTGAAATGTTTGGCCGGGATGGCGAGCGCATTGCCGACTGCCGCCGCCGCATCAACCGGCTGCCGCTCGGTGCCGCTGCGCTGGCTGGCACCACCTTTCCGATTGACCGGGAACGGGTAGCGACCACCCTTGGCTTTGATGGCGTGTGTGAAAATTCGCTCGATGCGGTGTCCGATCGCGATTTTGCCATCGAATTTTGTGCCGCCAGCGCCCTGATCATGACCCATGTATCACGCATGGCCGAAGAACTGGTGCTGTGGATGAACCCGAGAATGGGTTTTATTGATCTGGCCGACCGGTTTTGCACCGGCTCGTCGATCATGCCCCAGAAGAAAAACCCGGATGTACCAGAATTGGCGCGCGGCAAGACCGGGCGCGTTAATGGCAACCTGATCGCACTGCTGACCCTGATGAAAGGCCAGCCGCTGGCCTACAACAAAGACAATCAGGAAGACAAGGAACCGCTGTTTGACAGTGCCGACACGGTACAAGATACACTCATCATCTTCGCCGACATGGTAAGCGGGATTCGGGTCAAACCGCAGGCGATGCGCGAAGCCGCGCTGCAAGGTTATGCCACCGCCACCGATCTGGCCGATTATCTGGTTAAAAAAGGCTTGGCGTTTCGCGATGCCCACGAAGCGGTGGCCCACGCGGTGCGCGCCTGTGTTGAACAGGATTGCGATCTGGCGCAATTGGGATTGCCGCAGTTGCAGGCCTTTTCCAGCCTGATCGGGGAAGATGTGTTCGAGGTGCTGACCCTGGAAGGCTCTGTGGCGGCACGCAATCACATCGGTGGCACGGCACCGGAGCAGGTACGCGCTGCGATTGCCCGGGTACGGACCCGCATGGCCGCATCCGCGAACCGCCCGGCAGTAGCGGGCTAACGCGGCCCTGCGCCCCCTTGCCCCCCCTTGCCCCTGCATATATCACAGGGCAGCATTGGCCTTTTACGGCTGGCTGCCCGTGATCTAAATTGTCCTTGCTTGGCTATCCAACGGCTAGCTGCATGGCTAGCAGCAATGGCTAGCAGCAATGGCTAGCTGCGACGCTGCTTTATCGCCAGCCAAATTGTCCGCTTTTGCTCTTCGCTGGCGCTGCCCCAGATCACGATTTCATCAATCGTGCGAAAACAGCCGTCGCACTGCTTGCGAACCTGGTTAATGGTACAAATACCAATACACGGTGACGGCAGCGGCCCAACGTGCTGATCCGGGTCAAATTGTTGTACATCGAAACGCATTTATACTCCTTTTTTCCAATTTCACTGAAAAATGTCCCGCTAAACCAACACCAAACCGTGCCAGGGTTTTGGTCTATGGCATGATGTCCCTTGATTCGCCCATTCTGTAAAAATCTGGCACACGACATGACCGAGACCACAGCATGACCGAGACAACCACTACCGATTATCAAAAAACACTGGATACACCTGAAACCGGTAGCGATATTCGGCTGTTTGTCATCGCCTGTGCGCTGGTGCTCATTGCAGCGATATGGCTATACTCGTGGCATCATTTGGGCCAAACCCGCAAGGACGCGACCAAGGAAGCCCAGGCCAGCGCCACGATTTCGGTACTGGCCATGTCCGAATTCACACTGCACCTATTTGAGTCGGCTGACCGGTTAAGCCACATTTTGCAAGAGCGGTATGGCAAACTCGGCCCGGCATTCGATATCAATAACTGGCTGCAGGAAACCGGGCTGCAGTTGCCACCCCACACCAATCTGTACATTACCAATGCCGAAGGCAAAATCGTCTCGGCCAATCTGCCGGTCAAGGTACCCGACATTCGTGCGCTTGAATCGGTCACCCAGCCACTGAAACACGAATCAAAACAGGCCCACATCAGCCGCCCGCTGCAAAATCCCAATTCCGGTCACTGGGAAGTTCATTTGAGCCGAAGGGTGAGCGGCGGCAAATTTTCCGGCGTGGTCGTGGTCAGCATCGACCTGCTCAATTTTAACCGCTTTTACGATCAAAGCCATATCCATCACAATGACGTATTGACCCTGGTCGGGGAAGATGGCATCGTCCGCGCCCGCAAATCCGGGATCGAAACGAATGCCGGGCTTGATATCTCACGCGGCAGAATATTTACCCGCATCAAAAAAGAAACCAGTGGCATGATTACCGACACCAGTTCGGTCGATGGCCGGCTGCGCCATTATGCGTTTCGCAAACTGAATGATTACCCGTTGATTGCCATCATGGGGATTGATGTCAACGACTCACTGATTCCCTACAACAATCTGGCGCGCCGCACCTTTCAACTGAACCTACTGGCATCGATCCTGACACTGATCCTGACGATTGTGATCGTGGTAGTGATCGGACGATTGATGCAAAGCCGCCGCCAAGCGCTACACGCCACCGGTTTGCAACAGCAATTATTACTTGATACACAACAACAGCGCACGGCGATTGAGGAAAGTGCCCAGCGCACACAGGCGATTTGGGAACATACGACCGATGCCCTGTTAACCACCAACCAGCATTTTGTGATTGAGACGGTGAATCCGGCCCTCCTGCGCCTGTTTGGTGCCAGTAGCCACCAGTTGATCGGTCAGCTTGCCACGCGCTGGTTGCCGTTAATTGTCACCGAAGCGACACTGAACCAGAAGCAGGTGCAGTGCAAGCGCTACGATGACAGCGAATTTCCAGCCGAAATGGCGCTGACCCGGTTTCATTTGGGCGGCCAAATCAAATGGATCATTAGCCTGCATGACAATTCCGGACGCGAGCAAATCGATCAAATGAAGACCGATTTTATTGCCACGGTTAGCGACAAGCTGCGAGCGCCACTCGATGCGATTGACCAGTCGATTACCCTCGCGCTACAAGAAAATCTGCCGCCAGCGGCGCAAAACTATCTGAATGAAGCAAGCCGCCAGGGTGACGAGTTGACCGCAATGATCGACGACTTGCTTGAAGTGCATGAAATGGAAGCCGGACGCATGCATTTTGTGATCCGGCCCGAACCCTTGCCACTGCTGATGAACCAAGCCCTGAACCAGATTGCCGAGTTTGCCAAAAGCTGTCAGGTGCAACTTAATGTTGCAGGGGAAATACCGGATTGCCTGCTCGAAGCCGATCCGGCACGGTTTCTGCAAGTCATGCATCATTTATTAAGCAACGCCTGCAAGTTTTCGCACAAGAATGGCACGGTATCGATACAGGCACATTTGATTACCACCAGCCGGGTACGGGTGGCGATTATTGATCGCGGTATTGGCATTACTGAAGCACTACAGAAAAACCTGTTTGGCAAGTTTGTGCATGGCACGGTCAAGGCCGGGGCCGGGCTTGGCCTGATGCTGGCGCGCGAAATTGTGGAACATATGGGCGGTGAGATCGGCTATGACTCAGAAGTTGGGCAAGGCTCGACTTTTTATTTTGAATTGCCGGCTTTTGCCAAGCAGGAAAGCGCGGGGTAAGCGGGCTACTCTGGGCCGAATCAGACCCGATTCACCTCACTTCACTAGCCGCAGCGTGCCGGGCCAGCCACCGGCAGGCGGCTCGCCATCGGGCGGTGTGGGTTCAGACTCTGTGGCCAGATCACGAAACGCGCCCAGCATAATCACTTTCGTTGGTACATCCAATTTGGAAAAGGTGTGCAGCATTTCCAGTTCTTGCGGGCCGATTTGGGGCGGTAAATTGGCGCGCAGTGCGTCAAGTTCGGCCCGGCTGGCGGTTTCGTCGGCCACAATCTTGGTGGTGCCAAGCAATATGGCACCGAAATAGCGCCAAAACAAAACCAGCGTCAGCAAGCCGAGCATTACCCTGCGCCATTCCGGTTCGGTTTTACTGAAAATCGGGCTGGCGGCAAAGATGGCCAAGGCGAGCATGCCCAGCCAAACCAACACTGGCCCGGCTTTGCCTTCGGCAAATGTAGCCCGCCAGCGCCCGGGGGTTAATAACCCGATTGGGCCAATCGGCGGCCATATCCAGCGCAGGCCGCCTTCTGCACCTTGGCTCGTTGGTGCTAATATACAGCGCAAGACGAGCCAATACGTGGTAAACCGGGTCAGCGGCAGTAGCCATTCGCCTAGCGAGGAATAGCAATCCAAGCCAAGCTCGTAACTGATTAACAACGCCAAATTAAACAGCAGGCTAAGCAAAGTCACATCCAACCAATCCTGGCCTATTTCATCTTCGCGCAACCGATTCATGGCAGCCAAAAAAAACAAGTCGCTACCAAGAAGAAGAGCCAATTCGTTGGCGGTAATGGCCAATTTTGCAAAGCCATCAACCAATATATAATTGGCTAGCAAAACCAGCCAACAGCCCAGTAACAAAATCAATCCGCGCAGCATGGCATGGGTAATGTGGGCCGGGTCTTGCAATTGTGTCGCTGAGAAAAGGCGCATTTTCGTCTCCAGTCTTGGGCCACACCACTCGGTGACCCTGGTTTATTTTGGTTTAGGGGGGGGCAATGTTACCTCGGTGCCCCACGCCGGTAGCGGCTCGGTTGGTTGAGTAACGGCCAATGCCATCTCCCCCACCACCCCATCCCAACCAGCACTTTGCCCCACTACCGGCAACACGGCACCACCGCTTGCAATCAAAAAATCGTACATGATGACTCCCTCAAAAAATTACGGAGTCCCATTATAATTCAACCGTTTTCTGCCTTTGGCGGCGCGCTATGCGCAGCCGCCCCGCCCTGTCCCAGAATAGTGCGTATGATGCGCTGGGTCGATTCCGGTTGCTGCGCATACTGCTCCAGCAGTTGCCGCTGTTCCAGGCTAATTGGCAACACTGGCTCTTCCGCCATTGGCCGCCCCTTGCTCAGCGCAGGCACCGCTTGGTTGGCAATGGCGGACACCCCGGCCAAAGCACTTTCCAGCATAACAATGCGCTGCTCCAGCACCCGAACACCCGCCACCATGCCCGGCTGCGCGTATTCGCCAGTCAGCACAAACTGCACATCCATGCCAACCCGGCTGGCATGCGCCAGCACCAGCGGACTGGGCACGCGATGGCTGCTGAAAATGGCCGAAATGGTACGGTGCGAAACGGTCAGCCGGTTGGCAATGGCCAATTGCGTGCCCCATTCCAGCCGCACGCACTCGGCGCAAAAACGCGCCGCAATGGCGCGCTTCTCAATCTGGCTGGCTTGGCTGTCTTCTTCGTCATCACTCAATTTGCGAATCATACTCTCTCCAAAAACGGCGTTGTATGGGGGTGAATTGTAGCGACTTTTGGAATAAAACAGGCCATTCCCAAGCAATTTTCGTGACCTGAGACGTGGTTTTTTGGCCAAAACCGCACAAATCATGCAGAACTAACCCTACATTGCACCGGACACAACCACATTTTGGCCACAATCGGCATTACCCTTTCATCATTTTTACGAATAAAAAGAACAATCAAATAACCTTATATCTAACTTTTTGACCACTTAATGAAAAATTACGGTCAGCAGCTCGGCAAAAAAACGCACACTTGTGCAAATTGAAAATAATAATAACGCAGCATTGTGTATAATTCGGGCACAGCTAGCCGGAAACAGACACTTCTGACCGGCGACAACAGACTATTCGACAAAGGGGTACATGATGCTAGGCTTGATTTGGCTACTGGGGATTAAGACATTAGGTGTCGGGACAATGACAATGGATTTTCCACCGCCACCCGGACAGGCCGCATGCCCGCAGCACAGTCGGGCAGTGCCGCGCGGCCAGTGGCTGGTGCAAGGGAGCATGACGGAAGACGGCAGGGAATATATTCTGGAAAGCCCACCGAGCCAAACCCAGACCAGCCCGCTAACGCATCAACCTTTGCAAACCTGGCCAGTGGCTTGTGCGGGCAAGCTGGTGGGCAGCCTACCCTGGAAAACCGTCGACGGCACGGTGGTCTTGTTCGTGTATGACCGGGTTGTCTGGCTGCCTGCCCGCCGCCGCTTTCTGCTGCGTGGGGCAAAGGAATAAGCCTTGCCTGATGAATTTTTAGTTGTCATTGCCAGCCGTCTTGATATCTCTTTGTGGCCGCAGCAGTTCCAATTTGGTTGGTGGGCCGTTAAGCATAGGTACGCTGACATCGGCGGTAGGCACAATGCATGCTAGAATCCTGCTGGCATGTGTAGCAAAGGCATGACTACTTTTCATTGACAAACAACACATAAGTTCTATCAACTTCTACGCCACTTGGCAGATTTCGAGGTCGAAGGCGGCGTCGCATGGGCAATGAGTGAAAGGCCGCACACCTCTTACGAGCAATACCGCTTTCTGGAAAACGAATTGGCCAAACAGATCAGGACAATAACATGCTAATCCGTTTGCAGAATGACACCCTTGTTGAGTACCCGGACGAAGTCGGTGCATTGGCATTGGCCAACCCACGCTTTGCAGAAGTCCCAGATTTCTCGCTTGAAGAAGTAAATCTGATTCTTAATATTACACTGGCAGCGAATTATGATGAAAGTATGACGCTTGCCGACAATATCATCGCAGCAAAAAAACAATGCACAAAATGGGGCACGCCAACTGCGGTAAATTTGCAAAATGCATTAGCTAAAATAAAGTATTACAACACCCAAATACGCGCAGAAGAGATTGGCTATTCCGATCCGAATTTTCTGATTGATTTATACAGCAGCCGTCCGCTTAATCGCCCCACTGCTGGCGTGCTTGATCAAGCCATGCCCGAGGTTGGTGGCGGCACCACACTCGGCAACACCGCAGGGTAGCACATACCCATGCCAAAAAAATCACAACTAAAATTACATTTAAAATAATATTTATTAAAACCACCTGTACCACCGGAACAAAGTATCGCCCACGCTAGCCGCCACAGCGCAATGTAAACCACGATGCCTGCGAACAATACGCGCCGCTACCCCACCCGCGTCCACTGCCTGTGCTCATTTTTCCAGTCGAAAACGGTGTTATACAGCGCGCTCAAGTGGCGACCACAAGGAGTAAAAAAATACCCCATTTTCGACCATGGCCTGCCCCACATCATCATGAATGCGCAGGGGGGATGTTGGCAGGGTCGGGCGGCGAAACCAAACGACATCGACCTACTCGCCCCCCAGCCCAAAGTCATGGCCGCTTAGGGAGATGCTCGGTGCATTGCCATCCTCCATGGTCACGGTGGCTGTTTGTTGATCCGGAAAGTCGGCGACAAACCAGCGCGTGGCCAAATGGCCTTTTTGCTGCATGGCTAGCATGATTGCGATGGCGTGGGTGTCGCTAACTTGGGTAGGGATCAGAACATTCATTTTTTCAGTGGGTTTTTTTCCAGGACGGCCAAAATATCCAGATATTTGGCATTGAAATTCTCACTTAGGGCTGACAACAAACGCATATTTTGGCGATTGCCGAAATTATCACTGCCCGCGTGAACCACAGCAAAATGGACATCAAAACGGGGGCGATCCTGTTCGGTGAACGCGATTAGTGCCGATACAAAGGCATTGAATTTGAATGGGCTGTTAGGTTGTTCGCTAGGGCGCAAGGATTTTTGTAAGCTGGCGGCGGCGGCCCCCCTCTTTTCCTGTCGCAATTGCATTTGGCCAAGATGTAGAAATAAACTCGACTGCGGTTCGTGGGTAGCAAGATATTGAGTCAACAATACCTCTGCCTCGGGATAGCATTTGGCGGTTTCGAGTACGCGCCATCCTTTGCCTTCGGTGCGATCAAATTGTTCCAGAGTGATTTCGGGGAGGGTACCGACTGCCTGTGTGAGCAGGGCCTCGCAATTACCATGAGTATCTGCAGCACGGGAAAGATCAAGTTCCAACACGAGGAATACAAAGAGAAGAATACGCATTAAATTATCACTTATACAAAGTTAATACTTAAATCAACAATAAAATCTCTCTTTTTCGCATGACAAAACGCTCTCATTTTATGATCTCCCATAGTCGTGGGCGGTGAAACGGCCAAAAATAGTGCAGAACAGGTCGTTTTGCGATCACGTGCTGCCCTTATTCGGTAGGCATTTGGGTTTGCTTGGCGGCTTTTATCTTAAAAGCCAGCAACGCAGCATCATTCAAAATCTTGTCCCGATCCCGAGTAAGCATGGCTTTTGCTTCTACGTACTCAGCCTCAATGGCCGTGGATGCCGCCCGTTCTGGTGTATGATTCCCTTTAGTCGCCATTGCCTGCCTCCTTGATATCTCTTCGTATCCGCCGCAGTTCCAATTCGGTTGTTGGGCCGTTCAGCATCACCTGCCCCTCCGGCAGTGCTTCCAGTTCGGCTGCTGCATCTGCTATCGCGTATTGCTTGAGGATGCGGGCCTTGTTCTTCTCCAGCATCGCACGCGCTTCCGCCATTTCAGTCGCCTCGTCTTTATTCATACACCACCTCAATTCGTAAATGGCTGGTTATGCCAGTCTGATTTTTAATTGGTGTATAGCCATAGCGTTGGTATATACCAGTCAGCGTTTCATTCATTGGTGCAACCACCCAAATTTCTTTGCACCTCAAAATGCGGGCGTAGGCGTCAGCACTGGCCAACATGATCTCCAGCACTTTTCCGGCCAGTGGATTCCCGACCGGCCGTCTGGCAATGCCATGAATCTTAAGTGGCAGCTTGGTGCTGGTTGGTACACCGTAACATAACACACAAAGTACCCCATGCGAGAGTAGCGCAAGATACCAATCAGATGCAGGGCATGCGCAACTTTGCTTGGGGCTGCATGCAAAATAAAGCTGCTTTTATGCCGCGCTTGGCGCAACAATGAAAGCATTGGCGCAATGCGCGATCTGATGAACCAACAGAATGTGTTTGCCGGGGTGGCTGCCAGTTTTGCGGCTGAAGGGTGGGATTTGGCTGTGGTTGATGTTGAAAAAATCCAGATCGGCGCTGTGCAGATGCCAAACGATGCAGGAAAGTACCCGGTCAATTGCAGCATCATTTTTTCTGTGAAGAAAAAACCCCAGAAAGCAAACCCCGTAGCCGCGCATCAAGGCTGATTGTCCTGCCCGGCATACGCGCCACGACCCTACCCGTTTTCCCTGCCTGTGCTCGTTTTTCCATTTGAAAACGGGTGTTATGCAGCGCACTCAAGTGGCATCTCCCAGCCAGGAAATACGAGTACGGCGGGATGGCAGTTGAGCCCACGAGCAAAAACCTTGGCCCGCTCAACACCCAAATTGATCCGCCCGTTCTCGATTGCGGAAATGGTGGCTTGCGCAATGCCCGTGAGTTCGGCCAGTTGGCTTTGACTCAATTCCTGAAGTTCGCGCAGGATACGGACAGACTCCCCCACCGAGACATCCACTCGCTTTTTCGCAGGACGAAACGCTTTCATTGCATGATCTCCTGTAATCGTGGGCGGTAACATGGCCACCTTAAATCAGTCACTTCGGCTACAGCAAATAGGCTTTGCCGCTAAAAAATCGAGCGCGAAGTCAAGGTGGTAAACCGCTCCAGCGCATACGTCCCGGCCAGTGAATTGCCGGTACTATCGAGCCCGGGCGACCAAACCGCCACCGCCAATTCCCCCGGCACTACCGCCACAATCCCGCCGCCGACCCCGCTCTTGGCAGGCAGGCCAACCCGGTAGGCAAATTCCCCGGCGGCATCATACGTGCCACAGGTGAGCATCACGGCATTAATGCGCTTGGCGCAACTGCGGCCCAAAATTTGCACCCCACTCCAGGGCACGGTGCCATAATGTGCCAAAAAGCTGGTGGCGCGTGCCAATTCAATGCAGTTCATGGCTATCGAACACTGCCGGCAATAACTCTCAATTACGGTCTTGACCGGATTACGCAAATTGCCAAAATCCTTGATCAGGTGCCCAATCGCAAAATTGCGGTTTGCGGTTTTTAACTCGGACATGGCCACCGTCATATCGAAATCAATGCTGGCATCGGCTGCCAACTGACGCATGAATTGCAACATGGCGATTTCGGAATCGACAAAGCGCGAGGCCAAAATATCGGTAATCACCAAGGCCCCGGCATTGATGAACGGGTTGCGCGGAATGCCTTTTTCGTATTCGAGCTGCACCAGCGAATTAAACGCCGTGCCAGACGGTTCCTTGCCCACCCGCTGCCATAAATCATCGTCCTCACGGGTGTAAGCCAAGGCCAGCGCAAACAGCTTGGTCACGCTTTGCGCCGAAAAACGCCGCCGTGCATCGCCAATGGAAAAGGTGCGGCCATCAATGCAGTACAGGGCCATGCCAAACTGTTCCAACGGCACCTTGGCCAGTTCAGGAATGTAGGACGCCACTTTGCCCTTGGACAGCAGCGGCTGCACTTCCTGAAAAATGGTCTCTAGAATCGCCGGATAATCCGGTGCTGCCAATCCACCTGGCATACATGCCTCCGTTCGCTATTACAGTGGCCCTCGGGCGGCAGGGCCGTTTTCGCTTCAGGTAATCAAGCCTTGGGCAGGGTCACCCCGCTTTGCCCCTGATATTTGCCGCCACGATCCTTGTACGAGGTTTCGCAAATCTCGTCGCTTTCAAAAAATAATACCTGCGCGCAGCCCTCGCCAGCATAAATTTTTGCCGGCAGCGGCGTGGTATTGGAAAACTCCAGCGTCACATAACCTTCCCATTCCGGCTCAAACGGCGTGACATTGACAATAATGCCACAGCGGGCATAGGTCGATTTGCCCAGGCAAATGGTCAATACACTACGCGGAATGCGGAAATATTCAATCGTGCGCGCCAGGGCAAAGGAATTGGGTGGAATGATGCAAACATCGCTCGTAATATCGACAAACGAGTTTTCATCGAAATTCTTTGGGTCAACAATGGTGCTATTGATATTGGTAAAGATCTTGAATTCGTTGGCACAGCGGATGTCGTAGCCATACGATGATGTACCATAAGAAACAATTTTTTTACCGTCCACCGAGCGTACCTGGCCCGGTTCAAACGGTTCGATCATGCCATGCTGTTCGGCCATGCGGCGGATCCAGCGGTCGGATTTAATAGTCATGGTGTCAGATAATCAAAAAAAGAGGGGGGAATTTCTGTTGTTTTTGTACATCAAGCCGCCATTGTACCCTTTTTGTCCGCCCGGCCCGGCAGGCAGTTCAAAGTCGACACAAAGTCCGGCCAAAGTCCAGACTTCAACCGCTTGCCACCGTGGTCCCGATGGTCTCGATTGTTTCGGTGGTCGTCATTGCCGTCATTGCCGTCATTGACTCCAGCGTATGCTGCCGTGGCCAATGCACCCCATTTTTTACCGCCGTAATCTCGGCCAAAATCGACACTGCGATTTCGGGCGGGGTTTTGCTGCCAATAAACAAGCCTATCGGGCCATGCAGGCGATCCAGTTGCTCAGCGCTTAAATCAAACTCCAGCAAGCGCGCACGCCGTTTGGCGTTGTTGCTGCGCGAGCCGAGTGCGCCGACATAAAATGCGCGTGATTTCAACGCTTCCATCAAGGCCAAATCGTCCAGTTTCGGATCATGGGTCAGGGCCACCACCGCGCTATGGGCATCGGGTTGTTGCGCCACAATCCAGTCGTCCGGCATCGCATGTTCAACCAGCACGCCGGGCACCTGCCATACACTGCGGTATTCTTCGCGCGGGTCGCACACCAATACCCGGTAATCGAGCGCCTGCGCCATTCTTGCCAACATGTGCGACAGCGAACCGGCACCAATGATCAGCAAACGCCAACGCGGGCCATGCAGCGTGGTGACACTCGTTGCATCGACTTGCACTGCCGGGCCGGGCCGGGCTGCTTCGATTTGCATCGCGCCACTGGCCAAATCGACCCGGCGCGCCAGCAACTGCTGGGCATCAAGTTGCGCCAGCAATTGACGCAGCACTGGCAAGGCCGTGGCCCCGAGCGGCTCTTGCAACAATTCCAGTGTGCCACCACAGGGCAAACCAAACCGGTGTGCTTCTTCCGCCGTTAAACCATAGCGCACGCGTTGCGGTGTGGTCGGCCACTGCCCTTGCTGCGCCTGGAGAATCATGTCGTCTTCAATGCAGCCGCCGGACACCGAGCCACATACCCGGCCATCTTGCCCCAACAGCAGCATGGCACCGGGCGGGCGCGGGCTGGAACCCCAGGTTTTCAGCACCGTTATCAATTGACACGGCAAACCGGCCTCAAGCCAGCTTACCGCAGTACGCAATACTTCCAAATCCAAACTATCCATGCCGTTCCATCACATGCGCTGCCCATGCTGCCTGCACCAGCAAACACTGGCACCAGGCAAGGTTGCGTTTAATTTAATTTTTTCAAATACTCTTCCGACAGCTTTTCAAACAACATTTGGGTTTCGTTGCGCAAATAGGGGCCAATTAGCGACAGCACTTGATAGCAGCCGCGCGCCAGTGCATCGGACATGGCCTGTTGTTCGGTGTATTTGCGCGGATTGCGCACATATTCGTAGGATAGCCAGTAGGTTGCCACCACCACCATATTGGTTGCCATGGCTTCGATTTCGCGATCACTGGCGGACAAGGCCCCTTCACTGCGCAAGTCTTCACACAGGCCGCGCGCCACCTTGATCTTGTGCGCCAGGATTTGCTTGAAGTGCAGTTCCAGCTTGCGGTTGCGCGAGAGCAAATCGGACAGGTCACGGTAAAAAAACCGATAGCGCCAGATCAGTTCAAACATCAAATGCAGATACAGCCAGACATCCTCGATGTTGGAACGTCGCCCATCGGGCACCGCCAAAATCCGCCCGATTTCCCCTTCAAACTGCAAGAAAATCGAGTTGACAATGTCGTCTTTATTTCTGAAATGATAATATAAGTTGCCGGGCGAGATATTTAATTCTTCGGCGATCACGGTAGTCGTGATATTGGGTTCGCCAAACTCATTAAACAGGCGCAACGACAACTCCAGAATTCGTTCGCGGGTGCGGCGTGGCGCTTTCTGTTGCATGGTGATCGAGCTTTCCGGGTGGACTGAGCAGGTTTTCAAGCATACCACCGTTCGTTGCTTGCGCAAAAACAAATACACGGATTGCTGCGCTTCGGGTTCCATGGCAACAACATTTTTGATCTGTCAGCCACACTCATGGCTGCTGCAACCAAACCGATTACCGGGTACAATACCGGCTTTGTTTGTTTTGCCCCTTTTTTTATTGATTGCCCGACATGCCTATCAAGTCCAAAATTCGCGCGGTAGCGCACTACCCGAAGCCGGGCATCATCTACCGTGACATTACCACCCTGCTCAAGGATGGCCCGGCCTTTCGCATGGTCATTGAGCAACTGGCCAAGCGTTACTTTGACAGCCGGATCGACAAAATTGCCGCCATCGAATCGCGCGGCTTCATTTTTGGCGCGGCGCTGGCCTCGGAACTACGGGTTGGTTTTGTGCCGATTCGCAAAAAAGGCAAGTTACCGGCCCCCACCATCGGTTTCGACTATGAACTCGAATATGGCGTGGACCGGATCGAAATCCATCTCGATGCGATCAGCCCCGGAGAACGGGTGCTGGTGCTGGACGATCTGATTGCCACCGGTGGCACTGCCGAAGCTGCGGTCAAAATACTCAACAAGATGGGTGCAGAGATAGTCGAATGCGCATTTATCATCGATTTGCCCGATCTGGGCGGACGGCACCGGCTTGAACATGCCTGTGGCCAGCAAGTGTTTGCGATTACCACGTTTGGTGCAGAATAGACGAGCTTCAGAACCAAGGCCACCGACCTAATTCACAACATAAAAAGTATCAAAAATTTCTCGTTACATTCTTTGTGAAATTTTGCAACAACGAACATGCGCTGTGTGAAAAACGGACGCGTGGCCGATCACCAAGCTGCCCATAGGGGAATACCCTATCCACATCACGGCACTCGATTTCGCCGAAAACCAAGCTCTTGCTAGACTGGACTTGGCCGAGACTCTGGCATGCCGATGGCGAGGGGGTGCCCGACTCGGTCGCGGCCCCTTCTTAGCCAAGTTTTTCTTCAACTGCGACAAGCTAGACGCTGGGGCGCAGCCAGCGCTGGCGAATTGCCCGATTTGCTGGTTCCGAGACATAACGTGCGACCAAGGCTGCCAATATCGCGGTGAGCACTAAAAACAGCAGCAGCCAAGGCAATCTCGCCCAATAACTCAATTCCGTTTTGTCGAGCAAGTTGCGCATGGTCGCCAGAACGATGATATGAAACAAATAAATTTCATAACTGAGGCGGCCTAGCCAGCGCAACGGACTACTAAAACGTGCGGTACTCACGCTCCATTTACCCGATTCTTCGGTTGACGCACCATCTGCGCTGGAGCCAAGCAAAAACAGCGCGCTACATAGCGCAATCAGGCTAAAGCCAAAGATTTCATTGCCCGCAATGCCGTGTAGATATACCACGCATAGACCAATGCCGGCGGCTATACGCAGCCACCGGGCGATAGGCAGACTGAGGCGAATTTGTTGGCTCGCCAGGGCAGTTACGCAACCGAGTGCAATCGCATCAAAACAGGCGAAGTAGCCATACATGTAGAAAATTTCATTGCCCAGGTGTTGACTGCGGTAAATTGGCCCATATACGATCAAACCAATGCACACCAACACCAACATCCAGCGCTTGCGCAAGCTGATGCACAGCAAAGGCAGGGCAAAGTAAAACACTTCTTCGACGGATAAGGACCAGTAGATATTCAAGCAATAATTGAAGTAACCCGTGCTTTGCATCAATACATTGTGCCAAAAGCCCAGAACCGAGCCTGCCGCAACAACAAAATAACTGGCAGGGAAATTTTTACCATCGTCAGTATTGGAAAAATACGGTAAATTCAAGCTACCCAAGATGATGATGATGCTCAGCACCAAAAGTAAGCTCGGCATGATGCGCGCAAAACGCATCATATAAAAGCTTTTAATATCAATCTGATGTAACTGGCCCCAGCGAGCCAGCGAATGGCGGGTGATTAAATAACCGGAAATGACAAAAAAAATCGTCACACCATAATTACCATTGCGCACCAAACCTCTGAGTAACCAGAGTGGTAGCAATGTTCCCAAGGGGCTGTCTTTCAAGCCATATGCCAAGCTGAAATGTAGTATTAGCACGGCCAAAATCGCGATGCCCCGCAGAAAATCGATCCGCAAATTACGTGTGAGCAGATTGCCATGCATAGGCAAGCCATGTGTTTGATTCATGATCCCGGATTCCTCATTTGATCGGTGCTTGACGATGGCAACGCATTGATTTTATTAAAATATCAACCACTATGCCGCGCCAATTTCTTGAACTGCGCCAGGCGCTGACGCGGATATTCACCATAGGCCCATTCTTGCACCGCCATCATTGCATCTGGCGGTGGGCGCTTGCAAGTGAGGGCGATGCGATACCACTGCTGCGCAAAGTCGAGTTTGCCGATGCTGCAATAGATATCGGCCAGCAAGCAATAGGCTTCGGCGTAGCGCGGATCAATTTTGCAGGCCTGCAAGGCGGTAGTAATGGCTAAATCCCACTCTTTCGTTAGTAAATAACATACCGCCAGATAATAGGCGGTATGATATTTGCCAACATGGAAATTATCTAACCCAAGCGCCCGGCTATACGCAGCAATGGCCAGATCAAATTGCTGCAATTGACGATATTCATTGCCTAAAAAATGAAAATTGCGCGCTTCATTTGGTTCGTCTTCGGTAGCGAGCAGGCATAGCCGGATGTTGCGTGCCGAGGCGCTTTCCTTGCCTTGTTTGGATTCCAGATTTTCAATCGCAATCTGCGTATCTTTGGCAAAACGCCCCTCTTGCCGCAAATATTCATGAATACGGCTGTGATAGTGTGCACCAGGCAAACGGCGAAACAACCTCCCTGAAACCCATTGTGCGCCATCGGAAATCAAGCGCACACCGATTTGATCGGCTTTTGCCAAATGGATATGCCGTTTGATACGCTGATGCCCGCTTTGTAGCACTTCGTCGGCATCAATTTGCAAGACCCAATCACCCGTTGCCATATGCAAAGCAGCATTACGGGCGGCGGCAAAGTCCTGGATTTTGCCATCTGCGCCATTGCAGGCCGTGAAATCGCATATTTTCGCGTGATAGCTGCGGGCGATTTCGCCAGTACTATCGACGGAGCCGGTATCGGCGATACAAAGTTCATCATAGATGCCTTGCAGGCTATCGAGGCAGCGACGCAGTACCGCTTCTTCATCACGCACGATCATACAAACGGACAGACGTGTCGCAGTTGGCTTAGGCATGTTGCAATAACTCCTGTTGATTTGCAGCCGTCGTCTCGGCTTCAACGCTGTTCAGGATAGGCAAGGTGCACAGTGCCGCCAAGCTGGCAACATCGCGTTGATAGCTGCCAGCAAAATTTGCATCATCATAATTGGCCAGCGCTTTTCTAAACATCCGGTCGCGGCTTTCCCAGCGCGAGGCGACTTCGGGATAGCACGCCAAGCGGGCAACATCGTCATGCGATAAATGCAGCGCATAGCCTTCAATCAGGCGGGTTAAGCCTTGCCCCAGAGTGAGGCGCGAAATCATATCCTGGTCTTCCCAGCCCCAACCGTGCAGGTCTGAGTTATAACCATGAATGGCCAGAAAATCGCTACGCCGCACCAAAAGCAAGCCAGGTGCCTGACGCGTCCCTTTTTCGCCGTCTTCTTCATTATCGACGATGCGCAATTGCCGGCCATCGGCAGTGCGGATGATCAATTCATAGCCAAAGGAAATCACATGTTTTGCGCCACGTGAATTGGTTTCCGACTCACGCACCCCGGCCAGTGTGGCAAAATGGCCCGCTTGCGCCAGGAGTTTGTGTGCCAGGTCTTGTACCAGGGCCGCGTCCAACACAATGTCGCAATCGCAGAAAAATAGCAGCGGATGACGTGCATGGTGCGCGCCCATATTTTGGGCAGCGGCTTTATTGAAAAATTGCTGTTGCTGCACATGAACGAGCTGGATATCGCGCCTGTCATGCGGCAACATCGCCGCCAATTTTTCGGTATTGCCAGAATAATTTACGATGACGACTTCACCAGCTATGGTACGGGCTGCGGCTAACAGTGAAGGCAGGGCGTGCTGGAGTTCATCACGATCACGCCAAGAAACAATAATGGAGAGCATGCTAGACCTTTACGAGATACAAGATACGATTGAATGAAGACAGTGCGCGCCGTGTGGTAGCACTGCGGGCACTGAGTTCGCCCGCGTGAGCGGCGCAATCGCTGCCGCCAGTGCCGCCCCCGATAAACCATAGTGCGCACGCAATTGCTCATCACTACCTGATTTGCCGCAATATTGCATGGGCCAGCCAAAAGCAGTGATTTTAGCCGCCAAACCCAGGCTGGCAATCAAGGACGCCAGGCCGCCAAACACGGCATGATCTTCAATCACCACAATTTGGCTGACGCCAGCGAGCGCTTGCGCCAGCGGTGGCAACGGCGCAAGGCAAGGACAATGTAATAAACCCACAGGGTAGCCGCGTTGCAGCAAAATGTCGGCTGCTTCCAAGGCCCAATGGCTGCCTAAACCAGTGGACACTATCGTCACGCTTTGTTTTTCCCGCAACCAACGCTCACCCGTGGCGGGACGGCTCGATGCTTGACCCAAACCTTCTTCGACCTGCAGTTGTTCGTGCTCACTAAAGGCGCGCCGTGGCAATCGGATGTAACAGGGTGCATTGCCTTGCAAACTGCTGGCAACGGCTAAATTGACATCGCTAAAGTCGCCGGGCGCCCAAACTTGCATATGTGGCAGCGATAGCATCAAAGCCAGATCGTTCGGTGCAGCGTGGGTTTTGCCATTGCGCGCCGCCAAGCCTCCCGCGTGCGAGCCGACCAAAGTAACAGGCTGCCCGGCTTGACTTAAGCCAATGCGAATTTGGTCATAGGCGCGGTAGCACAGAAAAGCAGCAAAAGAAAATACCCAGGGCCGCATGCCACAATCGGCCATGCCACCGGCAACTGATACCATGTTTTGCTCGGCGATGCCAGCCATCAAAAAGCGTGCCGGGTGTTGCTGCGCAAACAGATAGGCCCCATCGGAATCGGCCAAATCACCATCGAGGACAAAAATACGCGGATCAGTCTGCGCCTGTTGCGCCAGTTCCTGTCCCAAATGATCAGCAAGTTTTTTCATCATGATAGACTTTCCAAAATGCTGACATGCTCAGCCGCAGTTACCGTTTCACAGTGGAAGCGCCATGGCGCATTGGCGATAAGGGGGACGCCATGTCCTTTGTTGGTCTGCGCCAAAATTACTGTCGGCTGGCCTTTTGCCTGTTGCTTCAGTGTTGTGGGCATCGCCGCTTGGTAGGCAGCTTCAAGTGCGGCATGATCATGGCCGTCCGCTTCGATTACGCGCCAGCCAAAAGCTTGCCACTTGTGCCGCATTTGTGACACGGGTGGTGGATGCAGTTCGTCGTTGGTGGCGGCCCAGCCCCATTCTTGATAAAGGTTGCAATCGACAATCGCACATAAATTACTCAATTGGCAATTTGCGGCCAACATCGCCGCTTCCCAAATTTGACCCTCCTGACATTCGCCATCGCCTAACACGACCCATACCTGCTGTTCGCCAGCGCGTAAAGCCAAGGCCATGCCGATGCCGACCGATAAACCCTGACCCAGCGAGCCACTGGAAAAATCAACCCCTGGCACACTGGCCATATCCGGATGACCTTCGAGGAATGAGTCGAAACTGGCATACTCGGCCAAGGGCGCAGCGAAATAATCCAGGCGCCTGAGTATCGCATACAGCGCGACAGCGGCATGTCCTTTTGAGAGAATCAGGCGATCGCGCTGCGGATGGCGTGGTACGGCGGGACAGAGGCGCATTTGCCGACGATAGAGCGTTAGCAAGATGTCGGTAACGCTCAGTGCGCCACCATAATGACCGCCACCAGTTTGGTATAACGTTTCCACGATATCTCGACGTATCGCTTTGGCTTCTGCTGCGAGTGTGCTGCCACAGGGTGCATTGCGCTGCAAGCTCACGTCAACACTGGCCAGGGGCTGCCCTGCCTGCTTGTTATGG
>JACCDS010892506.1_pt1 | contig 29814 bp, 21 predicted proteins | sample 7446441 | NCBI WGS metagenome assembly JACCDS01 (sample SAMN15323445, study PRJNA562643) | freshwater metagenome | isolation source: river surface water | place: USA:Blue River Watershed | collected 2017-08-17 | reverse complement strand
GCAAATCGTTTGGCTGGCAGTCCTGATTTGTGAGACAGCGCCCAAAGCATTCTGCCGACGAAATCATCTTGCTTGGTGCTGGCAGATGGTCGAGCCAGAGCGTGACGGACAACGATTTGCTCCTTACCAAGGACGCCATCACGGTAAGTTGCTGCCCAGGCTGATAACGTTTCATGCAGAGCGCCATGCGAACCCATCGAATTGTCGTATAGGATTGGCGAAACGCCTTTTGCCTCCCACTCTTCGGCAACCTCAAGCTCATCTCCAGTCTTACAGTCTCCAAATGCCCATGCTTGAGGCGTGCTCTCTCCAAGCATACGGTCAGCAGCGAGTGCATCCATCATGTAGCGAAGCACTGGATCATTGATACTATAACCTACGAAACAGACCACATAGTTACGAAACAACTCGCTTACAAAGCGTGCGGCCCAGCGTTCGGTTAGGTAGGCTAAGCCAAAGTCGCCACTCGTGAGCACAAGACGATTCAATGCCGTGTCGTCCGGTTTTTCAGGCAATAAACCATGCAGGAAAACCAGCCCATTCCATCGACTGTTTTTGGGGACAGGTAACATAGGAGCGCTATATGCCTGAAGCATTCGGTCCATGCGTTTAGCCGCCTTGTGAAACAGCTGGTCGAAGTTGGTTGTAACAAGACGCAACGCACCATCTCTGCTGTGCCCCAAAGTGAGGAGCGCTAAATGAGTATCGATAGCGCCCTTCTTACGAAGTTTGGGCTTCAAGGCTTTGGCCAATGACTTGCGCATCGCCAAACCAGCACGGCCCTTTGGTAGCCGCTCCTCCAGCAGGTTTAATGTCGTATCGAACTGCTTGTTCTGGAATGCCTTTTCTTCTAGGCGTTTTCGCTCCGTACCGCAATGCCGGTAAATCTCGTCCACTAGCCAATCAAAGCCCTTCAGCCCCGCAGTATATGAAATACCAGCTCCGCAGAAAAATACAACGCGACCTTCCTCGTGGGCTTGCAAGAGTGCATCGGGAATATCAGGACCGTTAGTGATGAACTGCATTCTCTCTGATTCCTTTCGAAACAAACTTACTAATGGAAGTGGACGCCCGAAAGTGAAAGTTATTGCTCGGGCTTAGACTAGTGTGACGAATCAACCAAACTCCGTTTTTAGAACTCTATCTGTTTATTTGTTGGCTCATTTTGAGCTTTTTTTTATTATATTACAGTCAAAAATTGGCAAATTAGGCATTTCGCATGAGCGTTGCAAAAAGTTTATAGGCCCAGCTTCCGTTTGACATCTAATGGCATATTGCTCAGTAATCGCTCGTACAACTCTTCACAGTTATGCTGCTTTATTGCCGTCAGCTCCTCTGCAGCGGTTTTTGTTTTTGTCTTTAGCTCTTCTTTCGTCAAGTGCTGCAAACCGTGCGCCTTTTTTTCAATTTTTTTGTTTTTTGCCACGACCAGCATTTCATTCACTTCATCTAAATACGCACTTAAATGAGGGGAATACGCTGATGCATGGAAAATCGATTGGGGAGTCTTCCCTATCCTGGCCGCAACCTCGGCTTTTGAAACCAAAAAATTCGACTTTTTGACGTAATCACTTTCTTTTGCGTGTCCGTGAATAAAACGCAATTTTGCTTGTTTAATCTCGTTAATAGCTTTGTAAGCTGAGTAAGAAGCGTTACTTTTATCCGCCCACAGCGGTAGTTTTTCTGAGGCATCTTCATTGCTTTTGACAAAATCTTCGCCAAGAAACTTGTCCAGGTAGTCATCAACCATTCGACTTCCCTTCCAATTCGACTGTCCGAATGACGCCTTCCAGATGTTGGATAAAACTGTCGTAAGAACTACATTTTTCATTTGTGGCAAGTTCTCGCACTCTCAACAGCGCCTTTCTCAAAGTGGCGACGTGAAATTTTTTTATGGACATCGGCAAATTCGGGTTTTGGCACGCTTCGACATCACTTTTTGTATAAATAACGATCCCTTTGTAATTGCTATCATTGATGTCAGCGTTTACACAGCCAAGGCATAGTTTTGGAGAAGCATTCTGTCGTTGTGGAATACCGTCGATTGAGCATTTGGCATGATTTTCAGTCCCAGCACGAAGCAAACAAGTCGACCACGCGTTTACCTTGATATCGACAACTCGCTCTTTAGCGATCTTTCGGGCAATAACTGCATAATCGTCATGTGTGACGACTTTGGTGAGATTTACAGCTTTAGACACAAATCGATCGAAGCCACCAGCATATGCCCGCTTGTTCTCCCTTAGGCTTGACACATGTTTACGAACAACCGAATTTATTGTTGTTCGTTTAGCGACGTCGTAAATAGACTTAACCTCTTTATTTCTCAGATATGCCATGAAGAAACGTTCATCAATGTGCTTGAAATTTGCACGGATAAACCGTCCAACATCCCCACGGTAACGTTGAAGTATTGCTTCAGCCCAGATGTGTCGAAATGCATGTGGAGTTGCTTTTATTATGCCACTAGTGAACTCTTCTCTGATTGCTGCCACTGCCTCTTTTCTTAAAAAATCGGCAGTCTTGTCAGAAGATAACAGATAAGTTTTTGTATCCTCGTTTAAATATCTGTTGAGCAAATTCGTACTGGAAGGGTCTAATTTATGCAGGCTATACAGCCGCAAGGTTTCCGAAAACCGAACTGTCGAGCGATTTTCCCCCATATATTGTCGTTTGGATATCTCCAGCCGAGCTGTATCATTTCGTAATTGTTCTCTTAAAGCAATGACTTCAGTTACAATATTGTTTTCTAGGTCATACTTTTCGGATAACTGTCGCAGTCTCTTCTCTTCGTCAGATTTCAGATAGCTGAATCGCGCACTCAACGCTTCAAGCTCATCCAGCTCCTTGAAAATGGAATAACCGTATGGAAATCGTTCCCACAAACGTTCCACTCTTTCAGCAATTTTATATGTTAAATCAGGTAAGCTAGAAAAATTAACTGATACAAGTGCAGGGGTATTCTGGTCTGCTGCATTAAGTTCAGCAAGCTGGTTTGCAATTATTGCTGTCGATAACGTAATTTCTCTTTGTAACAACGTACCGCCGCTGGTTTTGGACGCTGTCCAATTTACATAAAAACGCATAGGAGTGTAGGATGCATCTACTACATCTATATTAAGTACAACTGAAATTGCTGATTGTGGGAATCCAAACTCGCTTGCTCTCCAACCTGTATATGCAGCAAATAGAGTTACACCGGCAGCTTCAACATCAGCAATCAGTCCATCAACAATTTTTTGTTTTCTATTTGATGAGTTGGCATACGACTCAATCATCTGCCGGCAGAATTTACTCACATCACAAATTTCAATTGTTAAACCATCTAAATGCTTATCACAAACTTCATCAACATGTTGGGGCTCAAGCTTGGTAAATTGCCCGGTGAAATCACCTGCGACAACGACAGAGCTATATTCAAGACAAATTCGCTCTCTTGATTTTACTCCGCTTGCGAAAAATCTCGTATACATGACTGATCGGATAAATTCGTGTGTATCCAATCGATTTTCCATGAGCGATAAATCAGCTGCCACAGCATTCAGAACATCCAGGGAAAATGCTTTAGTTTTGACCACACACTTGTTATAGATGTCATGAAAAATCCTTATTGTTTCATCATGTACTAACTGTTCTTGATCTTTGTTAATCTCGTGTTCCGAAAAATCTGGATCTCCTTGCAACGTAGTTGTAACAACACGTACTAGCCGACTGCCACTCGTTTTCCTTTTGTTTCCCAAGTTTTCAATGAAATTCGACATCACCGATAATGTTTTACGTGCAGCAATTGCAAAGGCTATGTAGGTTTCATAAAAGTCTGCGCAGTAATCAACGTAATGTCGGCCAATATCTAATCCCAAAAAATCAAAAGTTCCGCCAGCCTTGTAATCTGTTAATGTCATTCCAGTCTGAGTTAAGCAGGCTTCGTTCAGTGCCTGATTTTGTGCATCACTGGCTATTTTTCCAACAAGGAAATTGATTTTAAAGCGAGCCAATAGCAGGTAGATTTTCATTAGGTCTAACAGGTGAACTCGACTTCTATAAGAGGGTGTAGATCTACGCCTTACAAATCGAGAATCTTCAAAATCGTGGGTTAACAGCACTGAATACAAACCTACTAAATGATGCTCTGCCAAAACATGGGTATTTTCTTCTTTTAGAAAGAGAAATAGTGACTTTATCGCATCGAGTAACCACATAAGTCGATAGTCAACCGACCGTTCAGAAGTCAACTCCAGAAATAGCCATTTCGCGAACAATCCCTGCGGTATGTTGATCTCAAGTTCGTTATCCCAGATCACTTTGACAGATGGAACAATTTCAAGCTCAGCTTGGGTAAAGGCAGTAAAATCAAGCTCTACTTTGGAATTTTTGTAATGTTCATTCGAAAATGGGATAACCCATACGTCATCTTCAAAGCTGCCCCCCCCTTTGGGATTCATGTACTGAAAAAGCGAAATACACCTGGTGTGAAAACCGACAAAAGGGTCGTTTGAAGCAATTGCCCTTTGCGCTTGGTTATTTACTTCATGCTCCAACAGGATTCCCTCCAAGTTGAACAGAGAACAAAGGTGGGAGATGAGCTTGTAGTTGTTTATACTGAACTTCCCCTTTATAGACCGTAGCACTGTTGAAAAGTCTATTTGAGAAAACGGCTTCGATCCATTCAACTGTTGGCAAAGCGGTGTAAAACAAGAATTCAGGGTTAACTTTTGCAAGCTGCTCATGAGTTCGGTTTAATTCATTCATGTAGTGCTTCAGTTTCATCACTGTATCTGGGCTCTCAACTAAGAACAAAGTATCCGGCAATTCACCATCAATGAACGCCTTGCTGCTAATAAAGCCTAAGTCATCGACTTCCCCCTGCTCTTTTTCAGAAACAATTTTCAAGCGGGCAAGGACATCTGATTTTCGATGCTCGACAAAACGAATGGCTTTTGTAAAATCACTTTGGAATAACATTTTATCAGCTGATGAGGGGCGAAAGACGTTGCACTGCAAGTCATGCATAACTGCTCGAGTAACACGACCACAATTGTTCAACCATACTTCATTTTCCTTAGTCAAATAACTTTGTCGCTCTGTCTCCGTTGAATGCGAGCGATAATTCATTAACTTCGACGCATCAAAATCATCAGACGCTGCATGCACACTGGAGTTTTTTATATTTTCTAATCCAAATAGCCTTCCCTTGGCTGGAGTTTTGCATTCAACCATCCAATTTTCGGCACTACCTTTATGAGAGACGGTAAACTCTTCCTTGTCGACACCATTTTCCAAGACCTTATTCACAGCCTCCAAAAAAACCGGCGAACTCTTTTCTCGGCTCAGATCGACATCAATTTGTTCTCTTATTGAGGAATTAGTCAGAAATCTGAATAACGTGGCCGCAATAGACATCCTGCCCGTTTTCAACTTACTTATGCCGTCATCAACCACCAAAGGAACTTCATTCATAGACATTTTTGCGGTTCTGTCATTGATAAATGCAAGAATTGCTTCACCAAATACCGAACTTGCATCGACCATGTTCGTACTGTGTACGACATGCGCTCGCGATTTAAAATATTCACAATCGATGTGCGTAATCTTCCCATTCTGCCTTTTCAGGAACTTAAAATTTGCTGTCTTCAGTCGGAAAATATCCGTCACTGCCACAGTCTGAAATGCCATTAACGCAGAAAATAAGTAATGCTCAGCTCTTGAGACCGGAACTGAACCTCCCTTGGAATTGTTCGCGGCATAGTCAACTAGCTCCAATATAAACTCAGGCGTAAACAACATGCATTGAGGTGTTTGTTGCCTGAATATCGTTTGTATTTTTCCGTCGATCGTAGCTTGTTGCTTCAGACTTGCTCTATTACCAACTTGATTAATTACAAAATCAATCACGCCCTTTGTACATTGAGAGTAAATTAGTGCTTGCATCCCAATCCATGATGGAGCTCTCATGTCTTTGGAGTCTGGTAATATCATTGCTAGCCGTTCTAAAAACTGTTTTTTGTAATGTAGAGTCTGCTTTTTAAACTGCGCGATGTCTTTTTTGTACTGAAGATCTTTTGATCCACCTTCGTAACTTTTAACATCTGGGTAACTTTGTGGCGACGGGAATGTGTTGCGGTGTAGTTTCTGAGCAGCAAATATATCAATCAATGCGTGTTTTGCTTTGTGCAATTCCAACAATGCTGTTGAACAGCTAACTTGAAGAGACTTCGTCAGCAACTTTGGCGAAGCAATACGATTAAAAAGTGCTTCCCCAACCCCTACTCCTTCTAATCTGAGCCAGGAATGAAAACCAAACCACTCGGTTAGAGTACTTTGCTCTGTGTCATCTTTTGCTGCAGGTTTTGTTTTGGATAACTGATCCAAAAACCGATACTCGTCATGGGATATAGATTGAATACCGAAAGGCTCAAATGCCAGAGCTCTATTTACAAACCGAATGAGCTCACTCAAACCTGTGCTTTGTGTTTTTACCTTATCCTTTTTTACACGATCAATTTCGTATAGTTTAAAGATAGATATTCGGTTTTCTGTCGTAACTTCCAAGTCATTCAGGAATCTGACAAACCTCGGGACTATTTCTGAAACGTGAACTTGTAACGCCTGGTCAGAATTCAAAACGTACGAGATATAGTATGCCGTATAAAGCGCCGAAAATATCAACCGCTTATCTAGACCGGCATCCTCAGCTAGGATGACAACCCGTGCTGCACGTCCTGCACTTGCTGGAATCAGGAAACGAACTGAATCAGGCTTGAAGTCAATTGGGGCCACATCAAGACCTTGTTTATACTCAGCCAACATCAGATTTTGTTGTTTTAACAACTCCGAGTCTTCATCAGACAATTGGTCATGCGCGGCATCTTCAAAATTTTTCATGACTAAACGCCAGCCTCCAATTTCTCTTTTAGGTTACATGATCGAATATATTCTTTCGTTGCTGCTGGAGCCCCCCGCCCGGAAGCCGAGTGGCCGAGGAGTGCTGCAACAACCAAATACGGTTGAGATGTTGGTGTAACATCATCCACTCTCATTCCGTTTTTCTTTGCAGCATCATAGAAATGGTCAGTACCGAATGAGTGCCTTAAAATATGGTATGAATGCTTTTCATCCAACTGGTCTAAATAATCAGGTAACAACCCTTCACGTTGTTTCGATAATATTATTTTCCTCGAATTGGCAAATGCAGCGTAAGCAGTAGAGGGAGAAATCTCTTTGAGGTAACCAGAACTTGGATCGGTAACGAATAAATTATCGATTTCACAAAAAGGTCGCTCTTTTTCGTAATACTCGATAAACCTCAACAGTGTGTCTCGTGGAATGTAAAGCATGCGAGATTTACCACCGCTTCCGCGACTTGCCTTCGTGTACTTACCCTGCAACCAGTACTCGAACTCAGTCTGTTCAGGATTCAACTTCAGCTTTTGGAAAAGGCTCAAAAGCCCGTTGTATTTCTTATGCCCAACTGTAAAGTCGTTTAACAAAAAGCCAATGTTTTCCTTCGCTCTGACGCCTGTCGTGCCCCCCGCTCGTAAAATGCATTCATCCCTCAGTGAACCAGCGTTAGCATAAATTTGCCCTCGCAATGCGGGAGAGTAGTATTTTACAACACCTCTTGGTCTACTGTTTTCACGCGCAATAGACTTTGAGCCGGCGTCAATCACGAGGTCTTTTCTATCAGTGAATCCGTTAAAGGTCAGAAAGTTGTAGTAGGCCCTAAGGGACATTAAGGCTTTATCGGCCATCGCCAGACTTTTACTGCGCACTCTAATCAGTTCATGGTTAATGTAATAATTCAAAATGTCAGCTGGAAGGTTGTGGTGGGTTTCAAGTGATATTGCCTGTTTGTCTTTGGCGTAGCCCTCTAGCCAAACCAAAAAGTTATTTAGTTCCCCGCATATAACACCAACAATCGAAAGAGACACTGATACCCTTAACAATGCCGCAGCCTTTATCCGTCGGATTCCGTCATCGGAGTATTTCAGTTCAAATATGGCTCGATCTTTTTTCAGAGCATGTGAAAAAAGGCACGGCATGACCAGGGGGATTCCTTCATCACTGGAATATAACCTGCAACCAAATCGACTGCTTTTGAACGAATACATCGCCACCCTCTGGTAAAACACCATATTCTGTTAATATAGCGCAAAGCCATACTTTCAACATACGTTTTTATGATTTTTAGTGGGTTGATGTTTTCATTTGGCCACGGCGGCGAAACCGCGTTGAATCATAAAATGCTGAACTATGGTGGTTTTGAAGGCAATGGTCAGACTTTCCGGATTGTTGGTAAACTTGAGCCTTATACCGAGTCGGGCGGCATGGACCTATGCCGGCGTACATTATTAGGCTTGTTAAAGTATCCAGTATTGCAGCCTATGTCAGCGTTACCGGGGCAGCACAAACCAACCAAAGCAATTTACCTTGAAGATTGCGCGTTGCTTGATTGGGTACTAGTGCCTCTGAAAGTCGACGATCGTAAAGAATTTCAGCAGGTGCAGGTCGAACAAAATAGCCGCAAGTCTCGTTTTAAATCGCTTGACGCTTCTATTATGGAATTGGCTGATGATATCGCTTATGGCGTGCACGATTTGGAAGACGCCGTCGTCACTGGCACTGTCACTGCTGACCAGTGGCAACAAAGGTTGGCTGAAACCAACCTTGAAGCTACAGATCGGCGATTTCTTGAACTGGCCGGTCACCATTTATTCCGCCCTGAACACTATATCCGCAAAACGGCTATCGGCACTTTGGTCAACCGGTTGATCACTTCAATTGAATGGTCAGAACCATTACCGCAGGCGCAGGAGCCATTGATCCGCTATAACGCCTGCTTGCCGGAACCTGAGCAGCGGATCCTACAGTTGCTGAAGGGCTTTATTTACCAGCATGTGATTTTACATCCAGAGCTGCAACAAAATGAGTTTCGCGGCCAACGTATCGTGCAGTCTCTGTTTGATGCCTTTGCCGCAGAACCGACCCGATTATTACCTGCTAACACGCAGCAGCGCTGGAGACTACTATCAGAGCAAGGCAGTGGGCAGCGGGCCGTCTGTGATTATATTGCTGGCATGACGGATGAATATGCCAGCAGGATGATGCAGCGACTGTATGGAGTAATGTTGTGAAGCGGCTTCCACGTCTGCAATTGTTCGCCGGTCCCACCGCCTATACACGAATTCAACGAGATGGATTGGTAGCCGACGACGTAAAAATGCTGGTCGGTGCCAGTGGTGGTCCCAAGTGGTTTTGTTTATTTGGCCTTGACCAATATTTACTGACGACATTTTTCAAGAGCCGTCAGGCACCTTTGGAATTACTTGGCAGTTCCGCTGGCGCTTGGCGCTTTGCTTGTTTTGCTCAAACCGATGGTGCTGCAGCCTCACGGCGGTTTTGCGATGCTTACCGCACATTGTGTTATCCGGCTAAAGCGCCAATCGGTGAAGTTACCGCGATCTCCAAAACAGTCTTGGACGCGGTGTTCCCTAATCCTGCGCATATCTCCCAGGTTGTCAGTAACGAAACCTTTCGTCTTAACTTTATTGTGGCGCAAAAAAAGGGCCGACCACTTGCCAGCAGCAGGATTGGCCAATTAGGCCAGATTAGTTCTGCCGCAGCTATTAATCTATTGCACCGGCCTTGGCTTGGCCGGTTTTATCAGCGCATCTTATTTTCGCAAAGGTACAGCCGGCTCGAAGCTCCGACAGACTTACCGACTACACGTCACGATTTGACTGCGGCGAATTTACAAGCAGCATTGCTCGCATCAGGTTCTATCCCGCTGGTACTGGATCCGGTAACAGAAATTGCCGGTATGCAACAAGGACAATTCATCGACGGTGGCCTGACCGATTATCATTTTGCCTGGCCATTTCAGACTGACGGCCTTGTACTTTTTCCGCATTTTTATTCACACGCCAGTCCGGGCTGGTTTGATAAATCATTACCATGGCGACGGGCTAAGCCAAAATTATTCTCGCAAGTCGCAATGTTATGCCCGACGCCGCAATGGGTAGCGAGCCTGCCTTATGGCAAAATTCCGGATCGAACTGACTTTAATAAACTGTCAGATACTGCCCGTATCGCCTATTGGCAAGAAGTCACCGAGCGCTCTTTTGAATTGGCTGATGACTTAGCAAATAGCCGTTTTGAACTGTTACCATTTAAATAGCCCCGCCTGATTGTCGTATATCTGTCACCGGAAAGTCGCAGTTTTGTCACTGTGACTTCACACCAACGTCACTGAAACTGCAGAGAATGTCCGCGATTTTATAACAATACGGAGAATATCGTGCAGTTTCGCAAATCACTGATCAGTCTGGCATTGGCCAGCACTTTTGTTGCTTCAAACGGTCTGAGCGCTGCGGTTGAACCGAACGCAGAAGCGAGCATTGAAAAAATCGCTGTAACCGGGCAACGCATTGCTTATGCCAATAACACCACCGATGAGGCCATGCTGGATACAGTATCGCCTGCCGGTAACGTTCTTGATGCCATCAAATATCTGCCGGGTGTCAGTGTCGGCCAGGGCGACGCCTTTGGCGCCGATGACTGGTCAACGACTATCTCCATGCGTGGTTTTAACGTCAACCTGAACGAACAGCAGCTTGGTATCACCATTGATGGCCTGCCAAACGGTGGTTCGGCTTATGGTGGCGGTAGTAAAGCAAACCGGTATATGGATACCGAAAACACCGCGATGGTCGAAGTTGCGCAAGGCACTGCTGACATTGCATCGGCATCACTGGATGCACTGGGCGGCACGCTGAACTTTGTCTCTGCCACGCCAGAAGCTGAAGCGGGTGTCCGTGCTGGTATTACCGGCGGCGATCATAACGCCCGTAAGTATTTTACCCGTTATGATTCTGGTCAGCTGTTTGGCAATACCACTGCATACATCAGTTTGTCAGATAGTTTTAATAACCGCTGGATTGGCAGCGGTAGTAATGGTTTTGCTGAACGTACTCACTTTGAAGCAAAGTCGGTCACCGAACTTGAGCACAGCAAAATCACTGCACGTTTTTCATACGACGATACAGCAGAAGATAACTACAACACAGTGTCTTTAGCCGAATTTGAACAGAACCCGACTTGGGACCGCCTGACCAGTCAATGGACCGGCGACCCGGAGATTGACCAGAATTTCGCCGAGACCTGGTCTACTCTGCGTGAAAACAGTTTCACTTATGTCAAATGGGAGCAGGAACTGGCTGACGAAACTGATCTGACAGTTACACCGTACCTGCACTTACAAAGTGGCCGCGGCGACTGGTTACCACCATATCAAGTCTATGTCACTGACAAAGATGGTAAGCGTGTTAACAAAGGCACGGGGAACGGTCAGTTACAACGTTATACCCACGTTGACGCACAAGGCCGGCCAATTCTGGATCCGAAAGCAGATTTATCCAAAGCCACTCGTGTTGCATCTTACCGCCATACGCATTATGAAAAAGACCGTGCCGGTCTGACTTCCGAACTGAAAATGCAGCTGGATAATCACCAACTGCGCGCCGGTATCTGGTATGAACAGCAAGACCGCAATGAAACTCGTGATTGGCACCAGGTACTGAATACCAAAATCTATCATTATTTTAATGAAACGCCATATTGGGTTCATTACGACCGTGATTACAGCACGGACACCTTAAAGCTGTTTGCGCAGGATACGATTGAATTGGGTGACTTGACGCTGACTGCCGGCGTGAAGCAATTCTACGTAGACGTAGAACGTCAGGATAATATCAACACCAATAATGCCGGTGATTTATCCAGTGATTCTGATCCGTTGTTTTCAGTCGGCGCGGTATACCGCATGACCGACAGCGTTGAAGCCTTCGCTGGTTTTAGCCAGAATTTCAAAGCCATTGGCGATGCAATTCTGGAAACTAGCCAAGATTTCAGCAAGTTAGAAGCAGAGACCGCAGACAACATCGACTTTGGTTTGCGTTACAACGCGGACAACCTGTCGTTAAATCTGACACTGTATAGCACGACGTTTGATAACCGGATCACCTTCTTACAACCTGGCGCAAATCAGGGCGCACCAGATTATCTGAATGAGCTGGATGGCACCTATATCAACGTGGGTGGTATCGATGCCAAAGGTGTGGAAACTAGTCTGAACTGGCAACTGAACGAGGTTTGGTCGGTATATGGTGCACTGACGCTCAATGACGCCGTTTACAACCAGACGATTAACGGTACCATCAAAGAAGGCAATCAAATCGTGAAGAATCCACGTGGCATCTTCGAAGATGACCAAGTTGCAGGTTCTCCGGAAACGATTGTCACTTTGTCTGCCCGCTTCACGACCGACAAGTACAATGGCGCTCTGACTGCCCGCCATACAGCTGAATATTATGGTGCTGCGCTCGGTGGCAACAAAGACGAATTGCCGGCATCCACGGTGCTGGACTTGTCTTTAGGCTACCAAAAAACGCTGAGTCAGGATGCAATGTTCCAGTATGTTGATTTGTCTTTCCTGGTGAATAACCTGACAGATGAAGAGTATCTGTCCGGTGGTCAGGAAGGTGCTTATTACATTGGTGCTGGCCGTACTGCCAGTTTCACTGTCAGTCTGGGTTTCTGATGCTTTAGCCATCAGTTGTAGTGTTCGATAAATAATAAGGGCGCCAGCGGCGCCCTTAGTTCATTCTGTAATTAGTCACTACGATATCAAGAAGCCGGCGTTTCCACGGTTGAATGCGAAGCTACAGCCTTTTTCCGTTTAAAGCGTGCTTTAATCCGGCGTTTCATTGTTTCCAGGCTGTCATAGAACGTAGGAACAACTAACAAAGTCAGGATTGTCGACGTAATAGTGCCGCCGATAACCGCGATCCCCAGTGGCCGATAGAAACCTGAACCTTCACCCACACCAATTGCAACTGGCAACATACCGGCGACGAGGGCAAAAGTAGTCATCAGGATTGGCCGTAAACGCTCGCGACCTGCAGCGATCAACGATTCTTCCAGTGACAAGCCTTCAAGCTGTTCTTTTTTCCGTGCGCAGTCCACTAACAAGATGGCATTTTTCGCCACAATGCCCATCAGCATTACGACACCAATCAGACTCATCAGATTAAGCGTCGAATTGCCGATTAACAGCGCCAGGACCACCCCAATTAACGACAATGGCAGCGACATCATAATTGCGACCGGTGCCATAAAGCTGTGGAACTGTACGACCAGGATCAGATACATCAGGACCACAGCAAGACCAAGCGCACCAAAGATTTTGCCAAATACTTCCTGCTGATCGCGGCCTTCACCGCCGACCACCAGATCGTAACCCGGCGGGAAATCGATTTGTTTCGCCAGCTTCATCGCATCAGCGAATACTTCACCAAAACTACGTCCCTGCACGTTGGCAGTCACCGCCATCATGGTTTCCCGATCTAAGTGTTCGATCAGCGCCGGGCCTTTACCTAATGTCACAGTGGCGACTTGTTCTAAAGGTACGAGCGCGCCGGTTTTGCTGGATAACAGCGGCAGTTGTTCCAAATCAGCGACTGTTGCACGTTCTTCTGGCCGCACCCGGACAAACACGTTGCGGGTTTCACCGGTCGGGTCCACCCAGTCGCCAATTTCAGCACCGGCAAACGCCAGCCGCATCGCATTGGCCGCGTCACTCATTGATAAACCGACGCTGGCCGCCAGACCGCGGTCAAACTCAACTTGAAGCTCTGGCTTTGGATCCTGCGCAGACAAACCGACGTCCACCGCTCCCGGGACTTTTTTCAGCTTTTCGACGTAGTCCATCACAATACCTTCCAGCACGCGGGTTTCCGGACCACGGAACTGGATTTGTAATGGTTTACCATCACCACCGCCGCCGCCGCCTAAGTCTGCTGATACGGTAAACTCAGCACCGACCAGCGACTTAATTTTACCGCGCACCTCTTCGGCCACTTCTTTCGCGCTGCGATTACGGTCTTTTTCCGGCACTAACCGCACAAAAACCTGGGCTCTGGTAATGTTGCCCTGCACACCAATGGTTGTTTGTGTATAGCGATGCTCCGGTAACTGCTGGGTGATTTCGGCAACCTGTGCTGCCTTCGCTTTGGTGTAATCAATGCTGGCCTCACTCGGCGCGCGGATTGACACAATTAAGGCCCCATTATCGGTATCCGGCATAAAGCCGGAACCGCCAAATTTTGCTTGCAGAAACAGCGCACCAAAAAAACTCAAAAACGCCAGCGACCACATCGATTTACGGTGTTTCAACGCCCAGCCGATCAACCGTGAGTAACGCTCTGCCTGATGATCAAACCAGGTATTAAACCGTTGAAATACCTTGCCAAGGCCACGACGTTGTTTGTTTTTGTCATGGTCCGGATCGTGCCAGTACGCTGACATCATCGGGTCAATGGTAAAAGAGATAAACAGCGACACCAGGACCGAACAGGCGACGGTCAGGCCAAAAGGCTTGAACCATTGGCCGGTGATGCCATCAAGAAAAGCAATCGGAATAAATACTGCCACAATCGACATCGTTGTCGCGATAACCGCCATGCCTATTTCACGCGTACCGTCGCGCGCTGCCGTCATATTGTCCTTACCCATTTCCATGTGACGGACGATATTTTCCCGTACTACGATCGCATCATCAATTAACACGCCAATCGCCAGCGACAGGCCAAGCAACGACATAAAATTCAGCGTAAAACCACAGGCCCAGACCGCAATAAAAGATGCCAGTACCGACGTCGGCAAGGCCAGCGACGTAATCAGCGTTGAGCGCCAGGAATTTAAGAATACAAACACCACGACAATGGTCAACAATGCACCAAGACCTAAGGCTTCAGTAACATTACGCATACTGGCCGCAACGTCTTCGCCCTGGTCAGACACTATGACCAGTTCGACTTCTTTTGGCAGGGTTTTGTTGATCTCTTCCAGCTTGGCTTTGATGTCATCCGTTACTGAAATCGTTGAAGCTTCCCGCGCTTTGGTAATATCGATACCAAGGGCTTTTTTGCCGTTAAAAAACGAGAGACGCCGCTGTTCTGCGCCACCGTCGACAATATCTGCAACCTGGCCGAGCCGGATCGCCTGGTCACCATTTTGTTTGACCACCATCTGTTCAAATTCGGTAACATCTTTCAGACGCCCCTGCAGACGGATACTCTGTTCTTCCAAGCCGTTCACAACTCTGCCAACAGGTGCTGCCAGATTCTGCGACCGTAAAGCTGCTACAACTTCCTGTGCCGAGACTTTCGCTTCGCGCATCGCATGGCTATTGAGGAACACCGTCATTTCGCGTTCCAGTTCACCTTCAAGTTCAACCAGTGCGACACCAGGTACTGAACGCAATTGCCGACCAACCTGGATCTCCGCCAGACGGGATAATTCCAGTGGCGATAACACATCAGAGGACAACGCTAGTGACATCACCGGCTGCGCGTTTGGATCTGCTCTGTTGATAAAAGGCTCTTTCATTTCGGTCGGCAGCTTGTCGCGCACCGTCGAAATACTATCACGCAGCTCTTGTGCTGCAGCGGTTAAGTCCTTGTCAAAATCAAAGAACACCACGATGGTCGCGCTGGATTCCCGCGCATAAGAACGAATGTCGCGGATCCCCTGAATGGTTGACATCGAGTCTTCCACCCGGTTTAAAATTTCCCGTTCCACCGTTTCTGGCGAGGCGCCCGGATAAGGCACATTGACCACCAAAACTGGCGGTTGTACATCCGGGAACTGGTTCGTTTTCAGATTGGTCAATGCGAAGTAGCCAAACAGCATCAATGCGATCGTCACCACGACCACAACCAAGGGTCGCTTAATACTGAAATCCGATAAAATCATAATTATTTCCCTGTCACGGACTGACTGGCGTCAGTGGCTTTCACGGCCATTTCAGTTTTGGCATCGATGGTCACGCTGATGCCATCTTTTAATGCACCTTGCGGGTGACGCAGGATCTGTTGGCCTACCGTCAAACCGCTCATCACCTGTACAGTGCCAAAACGCGGATCTTTTGCACCGGTTTCAATCGCAGTCTTCACCAGTTTGTTGTCTTTGATCAGCCAGACAAACTGCAGATCACCTTCAGTAACCAGACTGGATGGCGCCAGCATTACACTTTGTTGTTGTTCCACAGAAATGAAGCCTTCGGCATATAAGCCAGCAACAAAAGAAGCTTGTTCAGCCAGTTTGACAAACACTTGCACCTGGCGGGTAAGCTCGTTGGCTTGTGGATTGATCCGCTCAATTTCGCCGTTAAAACGTTGGCCAGGGTAGCCATTGACTCTGAAACTGACCGCCGAACCAACTTTAACAGCACCCACTTGGTCGGCAGCGATATAGCCTTCAAATCGCATACTGCCGGGGTTGATCAACACCAATAGTGCTTTGCCGATTTGCGCCGTATCACCGGATGAGACTTTACGTACTGCGACAACACCATCAAATGGCGCGCGGACTTCAGTACGCTCTAATTGTTGACGGGCTTCAACGGTACGGGCTTTGGCCGAGGCGAGGTCAGACTGTGTCTGGTTAGCTTTGATTTCAGCTGATTCCAGCACCTCTGCGGTGACCAGATTCTGCTGGTTTAATTTCTGCATCCGTTTTAACTGCCGTGTTGCCTGATCTGCAGCAACATGGGCAGAGCGTTCAGCTTCTTGTGCCGACAATAACTTATCTCGAAAAGTGGTTTGATCCAGTTGTACCAGTACTTCACCAGTTTTCACTACATCGCCGTTATCCTTCAGCACTCGGGTTACGATGCCGCCGACTTCAGCGTTGAGTTCAGCTTTGATCACAGGTTGTAAAGTACCAGAGATCATCGGTCCCTGTGATAACTCACTGGTGGCGATGGTCAGAATGTCCTGTGAGACCAGCTGCAGGCTTGAGACGGTTTCTTCTGTGGTGTTGGTCTCAGTGGGCTTTGAGCATGCACTTAACGTCAATGTCAGGGCAAGTGCCAATATCGTGAGTTGAGGTAAACCTTTCATAAACCAGCTTCCAGATAAATTAAAAATAATATTCCGAAGCCTAGTCTATAGAAAGCATACGCAAAACCAACAGCTTAAACAGTAACAAGTTATGTCAATCAGGATCCTGCTTGGGCATTGATTTTACAGTACAAGTTTCTGACCGCGTTTTTACGGCAATGTCAGTGAAATCGGTAAACACACCATCAACACCCTGCTGATAACGCTGTTGCAATTCATCCTTTAATGTTGCAACCCCTTCAGGTAAAAATTCAGGTTCGGCACGAAATGTATAGGGATGCAGTTGGAACCCATAGCTTTTTAATTGTTGCGCGGTGACCGATGCGAGGTTTTGCGAAAACCATTGTTCTTTCCAAGGGCCAATACCGTCGGCGTATTGACTAAGAAAAGTCAGGCCTGCTGGGGTGATTAAAGCGCCATAGTGAAAACCAGCCTGGCCAAGAAAGTTTTGCTGCTGATGTAACAGGGCCTGCATCGATGCTGGTCGGCTTACCAAATCCCAAGGCTCAGCGAAATTTGATTTGGGATACAAAGCAGTACCGCTGATATCCCCAATCAATTGCACTAGCTTCGCTTTGACCTGATACTTCTTTAGCCCCTCTTGGCGCATCCACCATAGATTGCTGATCTCAAATGATTGGATATACACCGGGTTGTGTTGCGTTTGCTGCCAAACACTCAGTTGCTTTAATAACTGTTCAGAGATATTTCGATTGATCTGGTGGCCGTCCTGCAATCGGCCCTCAGCCAAAAAATACGTAGGATGTTTGGTTTCCAGATATAAGCCGACTTTTCGGCCATGTTGCTGTTCGAAGCGCTGCACCAGTTGCATCACTTCGGCAAGCGTTAAAATACCGTATTGATCGTTGTGTCGCCGACTTGCTGGACGAATCAGTGGTTTTGATTCACGCAACTTGACGTTGCGCAGCTCGGCCAGCGTGAAATCCTCGCTAAACCAGCCTTCAACCATCACGCCATCAACCTTTTTGCTCGTTTTGCGATTAGAAAATTGTGGCAACTCAGCGATATTAGTACTTTGGCTGAGCTCATTCTCATGTCGGCTGATTAATACGCCATCTTTCGTTGGTACTAAATCGGCTTCAATAAAATCTGCGCCTTGTAACATCGCTTGCCAATAAGCAATTTCACTGTGCTCCGGATAATCGCCACTGGCGCCGCGATGAGCAATAATCAGCGGCCATGCCGGGCATGCCGCTTGTGAACTCAGACTAAAAAGAAGTAAAAAGAGGGAAAAACGCATTGATAACACTCCGGATCTACAATGTTCCGAAGTGTAGGTCGTAAAAATGACCGCTGGATGACAACCTGTACTAGCTCAGCTGGCGCGCCAGATAGATAGCATTTGAACCATAACTAGTCAGCGCCTGGCTTGCCTGCTCTGACAGTTCATCAACAGCGGTAAATTGTTGCTGCTGCCAAAATGCTGCAGAATTCTGTACGGCAACCAAGGCAGCATAAGACAAACCAAGGGTACCGGCATACGTCAATGCCTGCTGCAGCAACGCGGTCGCCACGCCATTACCACGGGCATCAGGACTGACAGCCATGTCATGTAGATACAGACAATTCGCCTGTTCATACTGGCCGAATTCAGCGCCTAGCACATTAATCTGCCCTAATCGTGACGGATAACTAAACAGGTAGCCCCAGACTTTGTCTTGATAACAAGCCAACCAGCAGGATTGTGGATACAACATCAGTCGTTTAGCAACGACTTGCGGGGATTCGTAAAACTCATCTGCATAACAGTGGTCCTGTAACCGGACCACTGCACTTAGATCTGATATTTGCATTAAACGGATGTGAAACATAACTCTTAGGCCTGCGACAGCTGCAACAGGCATCCACTGCGTGAGATTATTCGATAGCTTTTAGCAGCGTCTTGTCCAGACCGTCTGCAGTTAACAGCTTAATCACTGCATGACAATGATCAATGGTGAAGTCACCTTCTTTGATCTGGGCATTTAACGCATCACGGCGTTTTTGTACCACGCTGTTCAGCATGCCTGAATCGATACTACCTTTAGTTTTTGCATCCAATTTATCAAGCCATGGATACAATGTACTTTCAGCTGCATATGCATCTTTACGCACTGACGGATGAAAATCCTGACATGCGTTCAGATTGAGCAGATAAAAATTCAGGTAACCTGCGACAGTGACTAACTTGTAATCTTGATCTGCAGCCTGGACCGGCAACATGCTGGTCAGAAGTAAGCCCGCTAAACACCATTTTTTCATCAGTAGCATCCCGCTTAAGTTGCGTTATCTAATCAATCTAATCAGAAAAATCTTAATTTGCAATCAAGTGTAGAAAAATCAATAAAGAAGGCATCCGAGATCACGGACACCTTCGGATTATTCAAGCGTACTCGCCGGTATCCGCACCTTGCCTTCCATGATGATGCGCGCACTTCGGCTCATAATCGCTTTGGTGACTTGCCACTGACCATCCACCAGACTGGCCGCAGCACCAACCCGCAAAGTACCACTCGGATGACCAAACCGGACTGCAGTGCGCTCACCACCGCCGGCGGCCAGATTCACTAAGGTCCCCGGAATAGCGGCAGCCGTTCCAATAGCGACAGCGCAGGTGCCCATCATGGCGTGATGGAGTTTACCCATCGACAACGCGCGCACTGACAGGTCAATCGCATCAGCCGCAACCGTTTTTCCGCTTGATGACAGGTAAGTCGCGGGACCGCTGACAAAAGCGATTTTTGGCGTATGCTGACGGGCAGCTGCTTCGCTGATATCGCCGATGAGCCCCATTTGCTGCGCGCCATAAGCGCGAATGGTTTCAAACCGGCTTAACGCTTGCACGTCATTGTTGATTGCATCCTGCAGCTCAGTGCCCTGATAACCTAATTCTGCGGCATCGAGGAAAATGGTCGGGATACCGGCATTAATAAAGGTCGCTCGGAAACTGCCAATGCCGGGAACATCCAGTGTATCAACCAGATTGCCGGTCGGAAACATCGCGCCACCGCCCTCGCCCTCGTCGGCGGCCGGATCAAGGAACTCAAGTTCAACTTCGGCGGCCGGAAAAGTCACACCGTCGAGTTCAAAATCGCCATCTTCCTGCACTTGTCCGTTGAGCATTGGCACATGCGCGATAATCGTTTTCTGAATATTGACCTGCCAAATCCGCACAGTCGCAAGGCCGTTTTGCGGCAGCGTGGCTGCATCAATTAAACCCGACTGAATGGCGAAAGAGCCAACTGCCGCAGACAAATTGCCGCAGTTGCCGCTCCAATCAACAAAAGCCTTATCAATCGCCACCTGGCCAAACAAATAATCCACATCATGGCCAGGCTTGCTGGCCGGGCTTAGAATCACTGTTTTGCTGGTACTGGACGTTGCGCCGCCCATGCCATCAATTTGTTTGCCATATGGGTCTGGGCTGCCAATCACGCGCAATAACAACGCATCACGTGCCGGACCAGCAACTTGTGCAGTGGGTGGTAAATCACAAAGACGAAAAAATACGCCTTTGCTTGTGCCGCCGCGCATATAGGTTGCGGGCACTTTTATTTGTGGAGCATAGGACATGACTTCACCCTGATATTTATGAAAAGAAGCCGGCGCAAAGGCCGGCTTATATCAATTACAGATTGCCGCCCAGAAAATCTTTGGCGAACCGCTGCAGCACACCGCCGGCATCATAAATCGATACCTCTTCGGCGGTATCAAGGCGACAGGTAACCGGTACCTGCACCACCTCGCCGTTTTGGCGGTGGACGACTAACGTCAGAGTGGCGCGAGGTAAGCGCTCACCGATCACATCAAAACTTTCTGTGCCATCTAAGCCTAAAGTCAGACGGTTGGTTCCTGCTTTAAACTCGAGCGGTAATACGCCCATACCAACCAGGTTAGTGCGGTGGATGCGCTCAAAGCCCTCTGCAACGATGGCTTCAACACCAGCGAGACGCACACCTTTGGCAGCCCAGTCGCGGCTGGAGCCCTGACCATAGTCGGCACCGGCAATGATAATCAACGGCTGCTTGCGTGCCATATAGGTCTCAATGGTTTCCCACATCCGCAGCACTTTGCCTTCCGGCTCCAAACGTGCCAGCGAACCCTGTTTCACTTTGCCATCCACCACCGCCATTTCGTTGATGAGCTTAGGATTGGCAAAAGTCGCGCGCTGCGCCGTCAGATGGTCACCGCGGTGCGTGGCGTAGGAGTTAAAGTCTTCTTCCGGCAAACCCATTTTGTGCAGATACTCACCGGCAGCGCTGTCCATCATAATGGCATTGGACGGCGATAAATGGTCGGTCGTGATGTTGTCGCCGAGCAGCGCCAGTGGCAGCATGCCGGTTAAACTACGTTCGCCAGCTAATGCACCTTCCCAATAAGTGGGACGGCGGATGTAGGTACTTTGCGGACGCCATTCATACAGCGGGCTGATTTTTTCGCCGTAATCGACATCAACGGCAAACATCGGCTCATAGACCTTGCGGTATTGCTCAGGTTTGACGCTGGCAGCCACTACGGCATCAATCTCCGCATCTGTTGGCCAAATGTCTTTTAACCGGATTGGCGTGCCATCGGCGGTAGTGCCCAGCACATCTTTTTCGATATCAAACCGAATGGTACCGGCTATCGCGTAAGCAACCACTAAGGCCGGAGAGGCCAGAAATGCCTGTTTCGCATAAGGATGAATGCGACCGTCAAAGTTTCGGTTACCGGATAACACTGCCGTCGCATACAAATCGCGGTCGATGACTTCTTGCTGAATTTTCGGGTCTAAAGCGCCACTCATGCCATTACAGGTGGTACAGGCAAAGCCAACGATACCAAAGCCCAACTGTTCCAGATCGGTCAGCAGATTGGCTTCTTTTAAGTAAAGCTCCACCGCTTTAGAACCCGGTGCCAGTGAACTTTTCACCCATGGCTTGCGGGTCAGACCAAGCTTATTGGCATTACGCGCCAGAATACCGGCCGCGATGACATTCCGCGGGTTACTAGTGTTAGTGCAGCTGGTAATGGCGGCAATAATCACTGCGCCATCCGGCATCAGGCCCGGCTCGTTTTCCACCACGCCGCTGATACCTTTGGCGGCCAAATCTGCCGTGGCAACGCGCGCATGCGGATTTGATGGGCCAGCGATATTGCGTACCACTGTCGACAAATCAAAGGATAGTACCCGCGGATATTCGGCAGTTTTTAAGCTGTCAGCCCATAAACCGGCTGTTTTTGCGTAGGTTTCAACCAGTTTGACCTGCGCCGCGTCACGGCCGGTTAATGTCAGATAGTCGAGTGTTTGCTGGTCGATATAGAACATCGCGGCCGTAGCGCCATATTCCGGCGTCATATTCGAAATGGTCGCACGATCCCCCAAACTCAGACTCTCGGCACCTTCGCCAAAGAATTCCAGGTAGCTGGAAACCACTTTTTGTTTGCGTAAAAATTCAGTCAGCGCCAGCACAATATCCGTCGCTTGAATGCCCGGCTGTGCTTTGCCGGTCAATTCAACCCCGATGATATCGGGTAAACGCATCCATGACGCCCGGCCCAGCATCACGCTTTCCGCCTCTAAACCACCGACACCAATGGCAATCACGCCAAGCGCATCGACGTGTGGCGTGTGGCTGTCTGTCCCCACCAGCGTATCCGGGAATGCTACGCCATCTTTGGCATGAATGACCGGTGACATCCGCTCCAGGTTAATCTGGTGCATGATGCCGTTACCCGGCGGGATCACATCGACGTTTTTAAAGGCTTTTTTCGTCCAGTTGATAAAATGAAAGCGGTCGTCATTGCGCCGATCTTCAATCGCGCGGTTTTTCTCAAAGGCGTCCTTTTCAAAACCGCCGTGTTCCACCGCTAAAGAGTGGTCGACGATCAGCTGTGTTGGGACCACTGGGTTCACTTTAGACGGGTCACCGCCTTGGGCAGCAATTGCATCACGCAAGCCTGCCAAGTCGACCAGTGCGGTTTGACCAAGGATGTCGTGGCAAACAACACGCGCCGGAAACCAAGGGAAATCTAGCTCTTGCTTGCGCTCAATTAACTGAAGTAAATAGGCGTTTAACTGCGCCGGATCAGCGCGGCGTACCAGGTTTTCAGCGTGCACGCGTGAGGTATAAGGCAGAGTTGCCCAAGCGCCGGGCTGCAAAGCATCAACAGCAGCGGCCGCATCAAAATAGTCCAGCCCGGTTGCGGCCAGCGGTTTACGAAATAAAGTATTCATTGCCATCTCTTTGAAAATAAATGCCCAGCGTCACGCTGTGATAACCGGAGACTGCAGTGCAGCTCCGGCTGGATTTATCAGCCACGGTTGGCGATTGGCTGTACTTCACGTGGTTCTACCCCGACATAATCAGCACTTGGCCGGATAATGCGGTTATCAGCGCGCTGTTCCATGACGTGTGCTGCCCAGCCGGTCAGGCGCGAGCAGACGAAAATCGGCGTAAACAGCTTGGTCGCAATGCCCATGTAGTTATAGGCTGAAGCGTGGAAGAAGTCGGCGTTACAGAACAGTTTCTTTTCGCGCCACATCACGGCTTCACAACGTACTGACACGTCGTACAAGCGGCTGTCGCCGTTCGCTTTGGCCAGTTGCTCGGACCAGGCTTTGATCACCGCGTTACGTGGGTCGGATTCAGAATAAATGGCATGGCCAAAGCCCATGATTTTGTCTTTACGCGCCAGCATGCCTAACAGCGTCTCTTCGGCATGTTCCGGGTTCTGCATATGTTCAATCAATTCCATCGCCGCTTCATTGGCGCCACCGTGCAGTGGACCGCGTAAAGAACCGATAGCACCGGTGATGCAAGAGTGCATGTCTGATAAGGTTGAAGCACAGACCCTTGCAGTAAAAGTTGAGGCATTAAATTCGTGTTCTGCATACAGAATCAACGACGCATGCATCACTGTAACGTGCAATGGCTCTGGTTTTTTGTCGTGCAAGGTCCAGAGGAACTGCTCTGCGATAGAATCGGCCGGTGTTTCAACGTCAATGCGCTTGCCGTGGTGACTGTAGTTGTACCAGTAGTTAATCAGACCAGGGAAAACCGCTAACATGCGGTCAGTAGCGTCTTGTTGCTCGGCAAAACTTTGTTCAGTTTCGAGGTTACCCAGCATGGAACAACCGGTGCGCATCACATCCATTGGGTGTGCGCTGGCTGGAATGCGTTCCAGCACTTCTTTTAATGCCTGTGGCAGGCTGCGTAGCGCTTTTAGTTTAGCTTTGTACGCCGCAAGCTCGGCCACAGTTGGTAATTCACCTTTTAAAATCAGGTGGGCGACTTCTTCAAACTCACATTTGGCGGCTAAATCTTTGACGTCATAACCACGATACGTCAGGCCTGAGCCGGTTTTACCCACTGTAGATAATGCGGTTTTACCAGCGATTTGGCCGCGCAGGCCTGCACCGGTTAATTGTTTAGATGTCGACATAAGCTGTTCTCCAGGTACAGAGTTAATTCGGGTTATTTGTTTTTGCCTTGGGCAAATAATGAATCCAGTTTTTCTTCGTAACTGTGATAATTCAGGAAATCGTAGAGTTCCATCCGCGTTTGCATGCTATCCACAACCGCTTTCTGGTCACCATTGGCCAGAATGGACTGGTAGACATTCAGCGCGGCTTTGTTCATCGCGCGAAAAGCGGATAACGGATACAGCACCATTTTCACGCCAACGCCGGCAAGCTCTGCAGTGTTAAACAGCGGGGTTTGACCAAATTCCGTGATGTTCGCCAGAACCGGCACTGACAGCGCATTGGTAAATGCCTGATACTGCTCAAGCGTGTAAACAGCTTCGGCGAAAATAGCATCGGCTCCAGCTTCGACACAGGCCTGCGCCCGCTCGATGGCCGCGTCCAAGCCTTGTTGCTGCAATGCATCAGTACGGGCCATGATAAAAAAGTTGGCATCAGTCCGCGCATCTACCGCAGCTTTGACGCGGTCGACCATCTCTTCTTGTGACACGATTTCTTTATTCGGTCTGTGGCCACAACGTTTTTGCATTACCTGATCTTCAATATGAAAACCAGCGGCGCCAGCACGGGTCATCTCGCGCACAGTGCGGGCAATATTAAATGCACCACCCCAGCCTGTATCTGCATCGACCAGCAACGGCAGGTTTGTAGCGCCGGTAATACGGCGAATGTCTTCACAAACATCGTTCAGCGATGTCATACCTAAATCTGGTAAACCAAAGGACGCATTCGCAACACCTGCACCTGACAAATACAACGCTTTGTGTCCAACCCGCTCCGCCATCATGGCGGTGTAGGCATTAATAGTACCGACTAACTGCAATGGTTGATTTGCTTGTATAGCCTGACGAAATTTAAAGCCTGCGCTTTGCGTCATGTTCAGTTCCCCTGTTGTAAATGAAGTTCGATGTTGCGACGGGACGCACTGATGTGCCGGCGCATTAAAAGTTCCGCAAGTTCACCGTCACGATTGGCGATTGCATTGAGAATAGCTTTATGTTCATCAAAAGCCCGCGACACTCGCGGTCCCGCCATCCCCATCTGTACCCGGTACATCCGCACCAAGTAATAAAGTTCGTCACATAAAATATTGATCAGGTATGGGTTTTTACTGGCCTGGATAATGCGGTAGTGAAAATCTACATCACCGGCTTCCTGATAATAACTCTCGCCTTCTCGGACACGCTGCGTCGACAAATGTTGATCCAATAAACTTTGCATCTGAGCGATTTCATCGTCCGACATTTGTTCAGCCGCCAATCGACATGCCATGCCCTCAAGATTCTCACGGATTTGATACAACGAAATTAAGCCTTGTGGGGTCAGCTTGACCACGCGGGCGCCGGCATTGGGCACCCGCTCAATCAGATGGCATCGTTCCAAGCGTGCCAGCGCTTCGCGCAGTGGCGCCCGGCTTAGATCAAATTGCCGGGCCAGTTCTGGTTCTGAAATTTTACTGCCTGCCGGGATCTCGCCTGCAACGATGGCTCGCTGGATCTCGAGCAGAACCCGGTCGGCTGCGGTGATGGGATCTTTTTGCACAGAAACCTGCAATATGTCGACATAAATATCTTATACGGCATTTTTAAGCGCATTTAAGGCGATGTCAAGTTGGATATTGGTATTATTGTCGACAATCCATCAATTATCGCTTCATTGATTACATTGGGTGGCCGTTGTTCTGATGTAACAAATTTCTTCCATTTCTGCTGAACAGCCGCCAGATATATATTTTTATAGACTATTTGGTGATTAGGAATCTTTTTGTAGAAACGAAATGAGCTGAGAGTTTTATGTAGCAGAGATCGGTAATCGGCTCGCAAAGCCTTATATAACGCTTTGCTTATTGAATAAAGCTGGGGATATCTTTTGGATAAGCTGGGTGTAACATGCGGACAATAAACAATTTGTTTACTAATTCAACGTATTAATCCGATCGACCGTTTGCGCAAAAAAAATGCAGTTGGCTACACTGGATTCATCTGTTGGATGCAGCTTGACGCATCTTCCCCTCTAGCGCACGGCTCAATCTTGAGCCATTCCCCTAAGCCCGGAACAATGCGGATTGGTTCTGGGCTTCTTTTCTTTTGTCGACAGTAAACGCTGATACAGTAGGCCCATATCGTGTATCTGGCTCAAGAAGTTCAGACTTTTGCCAGTGGAAAAAGCCGGCAAAAATTTTGACTGGTAGCAGCGCCTAAAGCTGGTAAATCAATGCCTCTGAGCTCCGCTATGGCTTTAGCTACTGCCGCTACATAAGCAGGCTGGTTAGTTTTACCACGGTAAGGGACAGGCGCTAAATAAGGTGAATCAGTTTCAATTAATAACCGGTCCAGCGGCACCTGCCTTACGACGTCACGCAGCGAGTCGGCATTTCGAAACGTCATTATGCCGGAAAACGAAATATAAAAACCAAGGTCCAACGCCGCTTTTGCAGTGTCCCAGTCCTCGGTAAAACAATGCAACACACCACCACAATCCTGCGCCTGTTCGCCCCGAAGTAAGGCCAGGGTGTCAACGCGGGCATCACGGGTGTGCACAATCAACGGTTTATTCAGCTGGCGGGCTACTGCGATATGCTCGGCAAAAGCGGCTTGTTGTGTGGTTTTGTTGTCCGGGCTATAAAAGTAATCGAGGCCAGTTTCACCGACTGCCACCACCTGTTCCGATTGGCACAGCTTCAGCAATTGGTCGGCACTGAATTCCTGTTGTTGATGCAACGGATGCTCACCGCAAGACACTGAAATTTGAGGATATGCACTGACAAGCGCAGCCATCGCCGGAAACTCCTGCAGGCTGACACTGACGCACAACATGTGATCAACCTGTGCTTGCGCTGCAGCAGTAAGCACCGCAGGTAAATCCATGCCCAGTTTATCCAGTTCCAGACGGTCAAGGTGGCAATGTGAATCAATAAACAAAAGAAGCTCCGGCAAAAGGTGACACAGACAAAAACGCCGGCAGTGTACCTGATGCTGCTGCAGTGTTGAAGCTGTTAGAACGAAACCTTCAAAGTGTGAATGTCAGCTCAGCCGATTCCTGTGTGCCGCTGAGTAACTTTTCAATTTTGTCGCGCAGATTCATTTTGTCGTCAATGAATGCCACGCCAATGCCAGCCGGGCTGGTATTTTGCGCGCCCTGAGGAGTAAGCCAGGCAACTTTGCCGGAAACTGGGATCGATTCCAGCGCATCTGGCAAAGTGACCTGTAAGGCCAGCGACTGGCCCATTTTGTAGTGCCGGCTGGTGCGTACAAATAATCCACCTTGCTTAAAAAACGGCATGTAGGAGCGGTAAAGCTCTTTCAGATCTGCAAAATCTAACGTGAGTTCTTCCATGCGGTCCTCAGCGGAGCAGTTGATGTAAGTCCAACAACAAAGTTGTCAGCGCCAATGATTTATTCTGCCCCAAAATCCGTTGTTCGTCACGACACCAACGGGCGACGCGTGAAAATAGCTGCGGCGGTGGTAATTGCTGTTGCTGTATCGTCCAGTGTCGCACCGTGTAATACAACAACGCAGCCAGTTCCGGTTGTGATTCCAGCTGCTTTTGCAGCGGCGCTAATCCCGCGCCACTTTGTAAATAAGCCTGTAATGCTTTTAATTGCGCTGCCAGTGTTAATGCTTCACCGCTGTGTTGTAACGTGAGGGCTTTTAGTGGCGCGCCCCCGCAAAGCTCGAGCAAAAAATCAGGCACCGGATCAGGGCTTTGTTGCGCCAGCCATTGCCGGCTGTCATCACCATATTGCGCCGGTATGTCCCAGCGCTGACAGCGCGATAATATTGTCGGCATCAATTGCTCAGCAAAAGCGGTGTACAGGATTAAAAAACTACGTGCACCAGGTTCTTCCAGTGTTTTTAACAATGCGTTGGCGGCAGATTCAGTCATTTTTTCTGCCTGTGGCACTACGACAACACGGGCGCCTCCCTGCTGTGGAGAGCTTTGCATCAGCAAACTGATATCGCGGATCTGATCGACCGATATGCTACTAGTCACCTCAAGCAACAATAAGTCTGGATGATGCCCGGCCTTACCCAGCAAACAACTTTTACAATGTCCACAAGCACCATCCGATAATGGATCCAGGCAGAGCAGCAAATGCGCCAGCTGCTTCGCCAAAATATGTTTGCCAATCCCGGCAGGACCGGTCAACAAAATGGCATGATGTAATTGTTCCCGGCACGCCAGTTCAAACAGACGCCGCTCGGTGTGTTGCAGCCATGGCAATGAAGTGGTCACGCGAAATGTCGCTCCAGTGCGCCTGTTAATAGCTGTTGTACAGTTGCCAGAGGCTGGGATGCGTCAATCACGACAATATGTGGCTCGACAGCTGCCACCGCCAAGTATTTCGCCCGCGCCCGCTGAAAAAAAGCCAGCTGTTCCTGTTCTATCCGATCCAGTGCTCCACGCGCTCGGGCCCTTTCCAGTCCTATTGCCGGATCTATATCGAGATACAAGGTCAGATCAGGCCGTAGATCACCCAGCACTAAGTTACGAATTGGGTCCAGCATATCATCCGGAATTTGACGACCGCCGCCCTGATAAGCGCGTGAAGATAGATCATGCCGATCAGCCAACACCCAGTCACCACGCTGTAACGCCGGCTTAATCACATTGTGCAATAACTGTGCGCGCGCCGCGTACATCAGCAACAGTTCAGTTACTGGCGACACTTGTTCCTGCTGCACTGATTTTACCAACGTACGGATTTGCTCAGCCAGCGGTGTGCCGCCGGGCTCACGTGTTTGTACTACATGATGGCCCTGGCGGTTTAGCCACTGATAAACCGTGTTAATAGCTGTAGTTTTCCCTGCGCCTTCGAGGCCTTCAATTACTACAAATCGGCCAATATTCATGACTTCTTCCCAAAAATATACTGTTGAACTGCTTGGTTATGCTCGTTCAGACTGGAGGAAAACTGATGGGTACCATCACCCCGGGCAACAAAATACAGCTTATCTGAAGCGGCTGGTTGTGCCGCAGCCTGTAATGACCCCCAACTCACCAAAGCAATAGGACCAGGCGGCAATCCAGCATAAACATACGTATTATAGGGGTGCGGGTCTTTTAAGTGTTCGCGTTTAATATCGCCCTGATAGCGTGCGCCTAAGCCATAAATTACCGTTGGATCCGTTTGCAGGCGCATCTTCAGCTGCAGCCGATTAACAAACACCGACGAAATTAATGGCTTTTCAGGTAAGTGGCCGGTTTCTTTTTCGATGATCGACGCCAAGGTCAGCAATTCATAGCGATTCTGCAGGGGTAACCTGCTCTGCTTTTGGCGCCAGGCGGCATCAAGTTTTTCCAGCAGCGCCTTGTTAGCTCTTTTCAGCAGCAGTGATAACTTTGTGTTCGCCGTATAAAAATACGTTTCCGGAAATATCAACGCTTCG
>JACCDS010603418.1_pt1 | contig 29826 bp, 23 predicted proteins | sample 7446441 | NCBI WGS metagenome assembly JACCDS01 (sample SAMN15323445, study PRJNA562643) | freshwater metagenome | isolation source: river surface water | place: USA:Blue River Watershed | collected 2017-08-17 | reverse complement strand
TTGGATGATTAATCAAATATTCGGCTACTTTTCGTCCGTTTTGGCAATGTCTTTCCATTCTCAAATGCAGAGTTTTAATCCCCCGAAGAACTAAAAAACAATCCATTGGACCGGGTGTAGCCCCACAGGTATTTTGTAAGAATGCCAAACGTTGATGCAAATCCGCATCGTTAACGCAAAGTACACCCATAACAACATCAGAATGTCCGTTGATGTATTTAGTTGCTGAGTGCATAACAATATCAGCACCTTGTTTTACCGGGTTTTGTAAATACGGGGAACTGAACGTATTATCAACTACTACAATGGCACCTGCTTGATGACCGATTTTTGCAACCTCTTCAATATCAATAATTTTCAACAATGGATTGGTAGGAGTTTCTACCCAAATCATTTTTGTATTTGCATTTACCATCGCCGATACATTTTCTGGGGAAGCCATGTCAACAAAATGAAATTTGATTCCCATTTTAGCAAAAACTGTAGTGAAAATACGATAGCTACCTCCGTAAAGATCGTTAGTAGCAATGACTTCATCGCCTGGAGACAATAATTTGATACATGCATCAACCGCACCCATTCCTGTACTGAAACACAAACCATAATTCATTTGTTCCAATGCAGCCAAGTTTTGCTGTAACGCATGACGAGTAGGGTTTTGAGTGCGTGCATATTCATATCCCTTGTGATCGCCAGGTGCCGCTTGAACATAAGTGCTTGTTTGGAAAATAGGTGTCATAATTGCACCGGTACTCGGATCGGGTTCGATTCCAGCGTGCAAAACATTGGTTTCAATATGATTGTATTTCATGGTTAAATTTTATTATGCTTTAATTAAAGTTTTTATGACAACGTTCTGATTATGCAATTTTAAAATGTATTTTATCGACAGTCGACATTTAATTTGAATTATTGAGTTTCTGAAGATATTCTAAAACGACTTTCGGAAAATACGCATATTCTAGATCATGAATCAAGCTGGCTAGCTGATTAGGGTTGCAATTATTAGGGATTTCAACAGCTTTTTGAAATAAAATAGCTCCTTTATCATATTCGGAATTAACTAAATGTATGGTAATTCCTGACTCTTTCTCTGAATTTTCAATTACCGCTTCATGAACATGGCTACCATACATGCCTTTTCCACCGTACTTGGGTAATAATGAGGGATGAATATTGATGATTCTATTGGGAAATAGTTCCAATAAAGCGTCATTTACTTTCCATAAAAATCCAGCTAATACAACTAAATCAGATTGGGTAGTTCGAATTTGTGAGTATAATTCCGAATTCGAATCATTCCATTCAGCTTTGTTAAAAACGCGACAATCGATGTTTAATCGCGCACATCTATCAATAATACCGGCCTTTGGATTGTTGCAAAACACGCAAACTACATCCAACTCTTTTTTATGATATTGTTGAATGATGTTTTCCGCATTGCTTCCTGAACCAGATGCAAAAATGATAATTCGTTTCATCGTTTTCAGTGAAATTAGTTTGAAAATTGTATGGAATTCGACATTTTCCGCAACAAACGCGCATCACCAGCAAAGCTTGTTCCACCTTGTGAAAACCAATCAACAATAATCACACGATCATTTTTAACGAAATATTTTCTTTCGAATGGCCCTCTACGGGTCGTTCCTAATTCAGTAAACCAACCTTGGAAACCAAATCGCTGATATTTAATGGGATCTGCGGGCAAAATTCGGGCTTTGTAATTACCTAGGTCACTAACCGCCATGGTGGTGCCTTCATCGTTAAAAAAATGCAATTTGCTAGAAGAATTTCGTTCTTCTATAGCTTCATTCAAATTTTTGGGAAGTTTGTTTTGGGGGATGGTTTCAATGCAGAAAGATAAATACCCTCCATTAGGTTTTAATGCCGATATCCACAAGAATGAACTATCCGATTTGAAAACTTTAAAATTACTGGGAATCTCAACTGAAATACCAAATTGATTTTTAATGGCAGATTGAATTTGTTTTGAATAATCATTCGTCATTAAATCAATTGAATTATTGCAGTAATTAATTACTTTATAGAGTTCTTTTGACCACTGGGGAGTATTCATTTCTTCCAAACTGAAATCATCAATATCAATTACAGCTTGTCCTAATCCAAAGGCATTTTTATATACGTAAATGTTTTTATCGTTTATTGCAAATGAAGTATCGTATTTATTTGGATAATCCAAAGATTCATTCGTTAAAACGATTCTGTGGTTTTTAATAAATTCTTCGTTTTCAATAATGGTGAAGTTCCAAAAATTCTCGTATTTCACATCTCCTGAAAAATCATCGATAATTAAATGAGAATCTAAAAGTGAATGGCTCACTTGAACTAAGTCAAGAAGTGCGTTTAAATTCTTTTCCGAAGCGTAAATTCCAACATGTCCAACTTCGTCTATGACTGGAGCAAGGTTGGTGTTTTTGTTTTTGCAGGAAGAAAAGTATAAAACAACAAGGGTTGAAAATGCAACAATTCTGGTTATTCTAGATGCGGAAATATGCATTCTACAAATTTAATTGAATTTACCGAAGTTAAGGTATCAATTAAACACCATTAATTGTAGTTGCGTTTATGAGTAACGCCCTTTCTGATAATCAATCGTTGTCCAACTCTCAATCTGTCACTTCTTAATCCGTTCGATGACTTTAAATGAACAACAGAAACCCCATATCGCCTCGATATTTGAGACAATGTTTCACCCTTTCTAACCGTATGAACGCGAGTTTTTGAGTTGTAAACAGGAGCTTTATTGTTGTTTGTTTTTTGATAATTGTATGTTTTTAATTCATCTGGACGAATTAAAGCGTATTCCATTAAACTATCTGTACTACGAACGTAATTCATGCTGAAATCGTAAGGCAATAAAATAGTATTGTTAGTGGCGTTTGCAGTGTTTGGCTTGATAAACTCTCGATTTAAGCTCAATGCTTTGTGACTTTCATCTCCAGCGATATAATTACACATCTTAACCAAGTGATAACTGGTATCTACTCGGGTAGGAACTAAAAATTGAGTGGACCTGTTGTATTCTTGATTTCTTGCTCTATTGGTAAAGTTCAAGACATATGTCATTGCAATAAATTTAGGTACATAGTATTGAGTCTCCTTTGGAAGGTAGGGTAATATCTGCCAAAAAGACTTTTTTCCTCCTCCAGCTCTGCGAATGGCTCTTTTGACATTTCCTGCTCCGCAGTTATAAGATGCAATCGACATTAACCAATCATCAAAAAGCATTTGTGAGTTTTTGAAATAATCACAAGCTGTTTCAGTTGATGCAATAATACTTTTACGCTCATCGAGTGAAACATTGATCTTCATACCCATCAATTTTCCGGTGTATGGCATAAACTGCCATAGGCCAGTGGCTCCACACCATGAAACTGCATCTGGATTTAAGTTAGACTCAATCACAGAAACGTATTTTAATTCGGTTGGAAGTGAATTTTTATCTAAAATTTCCTCAAAAACAGGGAAATATAAACTCATACGTTGGTGAATTTTTTCGAAATAGGCATCTCCTAAACTTAAAAAATAACGAACTTGTCCTTTAACTAATTCATGATATTCAAAGGGAATATTACTGCCCAAGGTTTTAAAACATTGGTCGAAATGTTCGCGATTGAAAGACTCTACAGTTTGAAATTGCGGAGGAGTATGGCTTGGTATTTGGGTATATAGCTGAACGGTTAGGCTATCTATTCTACGAATATCGTTTGCATTTGGCTCTTCAATTATAGGAGCTTGAGCACCCATTGGATTATTAAACATTCCAATTAATCCTAATCCCAAAATGCTAAAAAGTATCTTATCTATTCTCATTCCTTTTCTGAAAAGTGTTACAATTTACGAATAAAAGCCCAAAACTTTGGCATTTAAGCCTGTTTTATGCCATTGCATTTATTGTATATTTGTGGAAAAACATGTGAAATTGTCCGTTTTTTATCGTAATTTTCACTTGATATAACTCTTTAACGAAATGGAACACGAAATATTCTCCGGAATGTCAGCAATGGAAACGGAAACGTTGCCGTTGAAAGCTAAATTGAAGAATCACCAGAAGTCAATTAGTATTGGAATTCCCAAAGAAGTAACATTTCAAGAGAATCGTGTACCGCTAACTCCAAGTGCTGTCAAGTATTTAACCGGAATAGGAGTCAAAATACATATTGAGCGTGGAATTGGATTGAATGCAAATTTTTCAGATTCTTTATATTCTGAAGCAGGTGCAGAAATCTTTAATTCTTCCAAAGAAGTATATGAAAGTGATGTTATTTTAAAAGTGGATCCACCAACATTACAAGAGGTTGAATTCATGAAAAATGGACAGTTGCTTATTTCAGCGTTGCAATTGAATCAATTAGATCCAGTTTTGCTCAAGAAAATGATGGATAAAAAAATCAATGCACTCGCTTATGAATTTTTGCAAGACGAATCAGGTGCTTTGCCTATTATTCGCGCCATGAGTGAAATTGCTGGTACAGCATCCATTTTAATAGCAGCGGAATATTTGAATAATACGCACATTGGAAAAGGAGAGCTACTGGGTGGATTCGCTGGAGTTCCGCCAACACAGGTAGTGATAATTGGTGCAGGGGCGGTGGGCGAATTCGCAACAAAAGCCGCACTGGGATTGGGTGCTAACATTAAAATTTTTGACAACAACATTTATAGATTACGTCGAATTCAAAAAAACTTTGGATTTCAGTTATATACTTCCACTATACAACCCCAAGTTTTAAGTTCAGCGTTAGAAAGAGCTGATGTGGTTATCGGAGCATATGCGGGTAACACCCACCGGTGTCCGCTTATTGTTTCTGAGGAAATGGTGATGAAAATGCGTCCCAACAGTATCATTATTGACGTAGCAATCGATCGTGGGGGGAATTTTGAAACATCTGAAATTACCAATCACGAAAAACCGGTATTCAAAAAGCACGAAATCATTCATTATTGCGTACCCAATATCACTTCTCGCGTTAGTCGAACAGCATCTTATGCATTGAGTAATGTATTTACACCATTAATGGACGAACTTCAACAATGCGGGGGTATTGCAGAATTTGCAAAATTTCAAAAAGGTATTCGTAAGGGGATGTATATATTTAAAGGAAACCTAACCAATAAAAATCTTTCTGAAAAATTCGGGATGAAATATCATGATATCGATCTATTGGTTGGTCTATTCAATTGATTTTTTTGATCCTGAAAAATTCAATTTACTTACTCCAAAGTGTAATAATTAACATCAACACCCTGAGTATCAAAATGATCCTTTACACGTTCAGCATGTGTATCGGAAACGAATATTTGACCAAATTCTTCACCACAGACTAATTTCATAAGTTGCTGAGATCGATTTTCGTCAATTTTCTCAAAAATATCATCCAATAATAACCAAGGTTTGTTGCCTGATTTTTCTTTAAGGTATTGATATTGAGCCAATTTTAAAGCAATAACTGAACTTTTTATTTGACCTTGAGATCCAAATTTCTTTAATGGTAATGCATTGATTTCTATAATTAAATCATCCTTGTGAATACCATTGGTCGTTCTACCGCTTGCAACATCCATGCGCTGATTCTTTAGTAGGATATCTTCGATAGAATCATTGTGTAGTGAAGATTGATATTCTAGGCTTAATCGTTCATTACTTTTTTCTCCAGATAGCAATTGATAATAGCGATCAAAATAAGGGTTGAATTCTTGTATAAATAAACTTCTCTCTTGTTGAATTGACTTAGATAGGGGGATAAGTTTAAAGTTGAACGACTCCATTAAAATTGGATCTGGCTCTTTTCCATCGAGTGACTTTAAAAAGGAATTTCGTTGTTCAATGACTTTGCGATATTCAACTAGTTGACGCAAATATTCCTTATTTAACTGACTAATAGTAAAGTCAATAAAGCGTCTTCTCTCTTCCGAACCTTCAAATACCAGAGAAATATCATAGGGAGTAATAAAAACTGCTGAAATTTGACCTATATGATCTAATAATCTTGGATAGGGTTTGCCATTTTTTTTAACCGTTTTTTTTCGATTCTCACCAAAAGTTATTTGTATTTCAAGTTTCTGAATATCATATTCATATATACCCATAATTGAACAATCTGTTTCGCCAAATTGTATGAGTTGATTGTCTTGATGATTAAAATAACTTTTAGTGTTAGCCAAGTAAAAGACTGCATCCAAAATATTAGTTTTACCTACACCATTATTTCCTATTATAGCATTAACTTTATCGGCAAATTGCAATGTTACTTCGGTGTGATTCTTGAAGTGGTATAGGCGCAGTTCTTTTAAATTCACGATTCAAATTTACCATTTTTGCAGGACAATGAATTACGAATTATTGAGATCAATATGGATAAAATTTTATTGTTCGGATGAAAGAATTGAAGTAATTTGCAAGAATGAAGTCCACACGTATTTTCCTTTCTATAGTTTTGATTATTAGTTTTTTATCTTGTAATCGAAAAGAAAATGATCTTTATAAGCCGTTTACATTCAACACAAATTCACTCGATTCTATGGTGCGTCTTAAAGAGGTTATTCTGGATCAATCGTTACGCGATGACGGAACTTTAAGAGAGCGAAAGTATTATCTGGGTGATACCGTGAAGTATTTGGTTACTTACAACAAAGAAGAGAAAATATTAAATGTGAGTAAATTCCAGGGGCCAGAAGAAGTGTGGACAGAGAATTATTATCCCAATGGACAACGTTTATCTCGTTATGAAAAGAAAATGGATTCCAAAACAGGAATGTCGCATTTTAATGGGTTTTATGAAGCCTATTATGAAACAGGTTGGGTAAAAGAAAGAGGAATGTACAAAATGGATAATCCGGATTGGATGGTTACTTACACAGAATCGGGTTTATCGGGCGATACAATCGTTTATGTCAATGAATCGGGCAAATAAACAAACGCAATTTCCTTTCAAAAACATCGCATTTATCGTTAAGTATTCATTTTTTCCTCATTTTTCGTTTTAGTGTTCAATGCCTAAGTTTTCACATCTTCACGTTCATACCCAATATTCTCTCCTTGACGGGGCAGCTGATATTAAAAATCTCATCAAAAAAGCCAAAGATGATGGAATGCCAGCTGTGGCAATTACTGATCATGGAAATATGTTTGGAGTTTTTGATTTCTACCAAGCCACTAAGAGCCAAGGAATTTTACCAGTAATTGGTTGCGAATTTTATTTAGTTGAAGATCGATTTCAGAAAACTTTTGGTCAAGGAAAAAAAGATAAACGATACCATCAATTACTTCTAGCTAAAAATCAAAAAGGCTATGAAAATCTCTCGAAACTTTGTTCTTTGGGATATTTAGAAGGTTTGTATTCCAAATATCCGCGAATCGATAAAGAACTATTAAAACAGTACAAAGAAGGATTAATTGCAACCAGCTGCTGCATTGGCGCTGAAATACCTCAAGCTATACTTTTTAAAGGAGAAGAGGAAGCTGAGAAATTATTCGTTGAGTGGCATTCATTGTTTGGGGATGATTTTTATGTTGAACTTCAACGACATAATCTTTGTAATATCGATAATACCGGATTGGATCAAGAAGATGTAAATCAAACACTGATCAAATTTGCGCGCAAATATCAAGTTCCAATTATTGCAACCAATGATTCACATTATATTGATCAAGATGATGCCAATGCCCACGATATTTTACTTTGTATAAATACAGGTGAATTTCAATCTACACCCAAAGCAACTAACGAAGAGTCGGGTAAAGGATATCGCTTTGGTTTCCCCAATGATCAGTTTTTCTTCAAATCTCAACAGCAGATGGAAGATCTATTTGCGGATATTCCAGAAGCGATCGATAACACCAACTTATTGATCAGTACCATTGAACCACCGCAATTAGCTCGAGATATTGTATTGCCTAATTACGGACTTCCCGCGGGTTTCAATGATCAAAAAGAATATCTAACCCATTTGGCATACGAGGGTTGTAGACGTAAATATGGAGGAACAATACCTCTAAATGTTGAAGAACGATTAAAGTTTGAGTTAGGAACTATTTGTAGCTCTGGTTATGAGGGATACTTTTTAATTGTTCAAGATTTTACATCCGCTGCCAGAGAAATGGGAGTTTGGGTAGGTCCAGGTCGTGGTTCTGCCGCTGGTAGTTTAGTCGCATACGCATTGGGTATTACAAATGTCGATCCAGTAAAATATGATTTACTTTTTGAACGTTTTCTGAATCCCGAGCGTGTAAGTATGCCCGACGTCGATATTGACTTTGATGACCAAGGACGAGATCGTGTAATTGATTACGTTGCCAAAAAATATGGTGAACGTCGAATTGCGCAAATCATCACCTACGGCACCATGGCTGCTAAATCGGCAATTCGCGATGTAGGTAGAGTATTACAATATCCACTTCCGCAAACAGATCGTTTGGCAAAGTTGGTTCCAGGAAGTTTGGGATTTAAAACGCTTTTACATGCAGACCCCGATCAATTAGCCAAAGACGATTCAAATAACCTGAAACCAGAAGAAATTGATCAAATTCGCGAATTACAACAAGTTTATAAAGGAAATGATATTGCAGCAAAGGTGTTGCGAGATGCCGAGAAATTAGAAGGTAGTGTTCGAAATACCGGCGTTCATGCTTGCGGGATTATCATCGCACCCAAAGATATTGATGAAGTTGTGCCCGTTGCAAGAAGTAAGGATTCTCCTTGGATGCAGGTTCAATACGACGTAAATCAGATTGAAAAAGCAGGTTTATTGAAAATGGATTTTTTGGGATTAAGTACTTTGTCAATCTTAAAGGATGCCATCCAATTGATTCGGGATACAACTGGAGATGAAATTGTGCTCGATGATATTCCTTTAGATGATTTAAAAACCTATGAATTATTTCAACGAGGAGAAACCAACGGTATTTTCCAGTTTGAAAGTCCAGGAATGCAAAAATATATGCGCGACTTAAAGCCAACTCAATTTGGTGATTTGATTGCAATGAACGCGCTGTATCGTCCGGGTCCGATGAAGTATATTCCAGAATTCGTGGATCGTAAACATGGTAAAAAGCCGGTTATTTACGATTTGCCTGAAATGGAAGAATATTTGAAAGAAACTTACGGAATTACGGTATATCAAGAGCAGGTGATGCTTCTGAGTCAGAAAATAGGTGGATTCTCCAAAGGGAAGGCCGATATGCTTCGTAAAGCAATGGGTAAAAAAGATAAAAACCTGATTGATACACTGAAAACGGATTTCATGTCTGGTGCAATCGAAAAAGGCTTCCCCGAAAAAGTACTTGAAAAAATTTACAGCGACTGGGAGGAGTTTGCTCAATATGCCTTTAATAAGTCGCATTCCACATGTTATGCGGTTATTGCATTTCATACGGCATTCCTAAAGGCACATTACCCAGCACAATTTATGTCAGCAGTGTTGAAAAGTAACATGGGTGATATTAAGAAAATTACATTTTATATGGAAGAATGTAATCGTATGGGAATAAAAGTATTGGGTCCTGACATCAATGAAAGTAGATCCGCGTTCTCGGTAACCCAGAATAATGAAATTCGTTTTGGACTTTCAGCAGTTAAAGGTGTTGGGGAAGGTGCCGTGGAAGAAATTCTGCAGAATCGAGAGAAAAACGGACCATTTACGAGCATTTTTGATTTAACCTCAAGAATCAATTTACGATCAATTAATAGAAGAACACTTGAAAGTATGGCAAAAGCGGGTGTATTTGATTTTGATTCCCGTTATCATCGAGCTCAATATGTTGCAACCGATGAATCCAATGCTACAGGCGTTGAATTGGCGGTTAGATATGGTCAAAAGGTACAAGCGGATAAAATCTCTGGTCAAACTTCACTTTTTGGTGGTGGTGGCGAATCTTCGCTTCCTCAAGAACCTAAGTTGCCTCATGTAGAACCGTTTGGTTTAATGGATGAATTGAAGCAAGAAGAGGAGTTGATTGGCATCTATTTAAGTAAGCATCCCCTAGATGATCATAAGTTTAGTTATAATCTACTGAAGAAAAATTCAGTAAAAGAATTACAAATGTCCATTGAGGCAAATGAGCGAATGGAGTTTCGGGTGATGGGTATGGTTACTTCAGCCAGAGAGGTGATTTCACAGAAAGGAAATCCTTATGGCCGAATGACACTATTGGATTATTCTGGAAATATTGAGTTAAGCTTGTTTAGTAAGGACTATATTAACAATAAAGCATTACTATCAAAAGATTACATTCTGTTAATTCAAGGGGTTGTTGAACCACGTCCCGATGATAATAGACCTAGAGTGACATATAAAAACATTCGATTAGCAACAGAAATTGAACCTACTCAAATAATAAAAGCACTTAATGTAAGTTTAAGGCCAATTGATTTAGTCAATGGATTGCATCAAACAGTTTCAGATATTTTAGAACAATTTAAAGGGAATACACCTGTTTGGTTTCATTTTCAAGATGCGGAAGAAGAAATGGGTATTACCCTAGTGTCAAATTTCCGAATTCAATTCTGTCCCGAATTAATTGTCATTTTGGAAGAAATGGAAGTTCGTTTTGAATACACAATCGACGAGAAAATTTTCAGATGAAAGTATCAGGATTTGCAATAGCCCGGAACGTAGTTCGTGCAGATTATCCCATTGAAGAAGCATTGAAATCTATTTCGCCTATATGCGATGAATTGATTGTTGCTGTTGGAAAATCCGAAGATGGCACCCGAGATAAAATTCAATCCCTAGATATCGAAAATCTTAAAATTATTGATACTATTTGGGACGATTCGCTCAGAGAAGGTGGTCGCGTATTAGCTGATGAAACCAACAAAGCATTAGCTGCTGTTGCACAGGACAGCGATTGGTGTTTTTATATTCAAGCAGATGAATGTGTACACGAGGACGATTTGAGCATAATTAAAAAAGCTATGCAGGATCATCTTAATGATTACAGTGTTGATGGTTTTCTTTTCCAATATCAACATTTTTATGGATCATACGACTATATAGGAGATTCACGTCGCTGGTATAGAAAGGAAATCCGAATCATTCGAAATAACAAAAAGATTAAAAGTTGGAAAGATGCACAAGGTTTTCGCACATTGGATGATCAAAAATTACGTGTAATTCAAATTCCAGCACGCATATTTCATTACGGCTGGGTAAAACATCCAAAAGAACAGCAGCAAAAACAATTACAATTTCATCGTTTATGGCACGATGACCAGTACATGGAAAAAAAAGTGGCCAATAAATCAGAATTTGATTATTCAGGAATTGATTCATTGATTCGTTATCAGGGAACCCATCCCTCAATAATGAAAAAGCGAATTGAACGCGTGAATTGGCAGTTTGATTACGATGTGAGTCGTAAAAATTTCACATTAAAATCAGGATTTTTATATTGGTTCGAAAAACTATTTGGTGTTAGAATTGGTGAATACAAGAATTACAAGGTGATTAAATGACCAAGAAAATTGTAATAGTTGGCGGTGGAGCAGCTGGATTTTATTCAGCAATTCGCTTGAAAGAATTAAATTCAAATTGCCATGTTTCATTATTGGAAAAAACCAATAAAACCTTATCTAAGCTAAGAATTAGTGGTGGAGGACGTTGTAATGTTACCCATAATTGTTTCGATTATTCAAAACTGTCACTGAATTATCCGAGGGGTGGTAAATTTATAAAATCGGCATTTAGAGTCTTCGGCGCCAAGGAATTTGTAAACTGGATTGAAAATCACGCTATTGAATTAAAAACGGAGTCGGATGGAAGAATGTTTCCCATTACCGATAACTCCGAAACAATTGCCAGTTTTTATGAAAATTATGCGAGTAAATTAGGGATAGAAATTCTCCGAAATACGTCAGTTGAATCCATCGAATATGAAAATCAAATTTTTAAAGTTAACTGCCGAGAAGGTTCAAATTTAACTGCCGATTTCTTAGTTTTGGCAACAGGTGGAGCTTCAGATTTATCTAAAATCAATTGGCTTAAATCACTACCAATTCACTGGGTCGATCCATCGCCTTCATTGTTTACATTTAATGCCGAAAAACTCCTAAAAGATAGACTGTCAACACTTTCTGGTGTATCAGTTCCCAACGCAAAAATCAAGTTTATTGGAAAAAAAGAAGAATTTCATGGTCCGTTGTTAATCACACATTGGGGAATAAGTGGGCCTGCTGTGTTAAAATCCAGCGCTTGGATGTCGCGTTTTCTAAAGGAAGTTAACTACGATTATCCAATTCTTATTTCTTGGTTGGGGGACGTAAAAGAGGAAGATACCAAATTGCGATTCCAAACGCTATTTGATGAAAACAGTAAAAAGAAAATTGAAAATGTTTCAATTCAAGAATTACCCAATCGATTATGGAGTTTCATATTACAGGAATCAGGAATAGACTCCAACACAGTTGTGCGTGATTTAAATCTGAAACTGTTCAATAAACTCATCGAAAATCTAATCCGATTTCCGTATCAGATTAAAGGAAAAACTACATTCAAGGAAGAATTCGTAACAGCAGGGGGTATTGATTTATCTCAATTGAACGATAAATCTTGTGAATTTAAAAGCATACCCAATTTATTTGCATGTGGTGAAATCTTGGATATTGATGGTATAACCGGTGGATTTAACTTTCAAGCGGCTTGGACAACTGCTGAATTAGTTGCAAAAGGAATTGCTGAAAAGTTAAATTGAATTTCCTACTGAGTGAAACATTTCAACTAACTACTTAATTAGTGGGATGTTTCGTCTTCAGTATATTTATAACCTACACCGCGTAAACTCAGAAAATACTGAGGATTCTTTGCATCGTCTTCGAAATATTTTCTAAAAGCTAAGATAAAATTATCAATTGTACGGGTGCTAGGAAAAACAGTGTATCCCCATACCGTTTTCAAAATTTCTTCACGAGTTACCACGAGGTTCTTCTTTTCGATTAATAACTTCAATAATTGAGCTTCCTTTTTGGTCAATTTAAATTCACCGGTTTTACCGATAGCTCTATATGAGTTGAAGTCGATATAATTTCCCCCGAAAGAATATTCTTGTAACGTTAATCGCGGTAAATGTTGCTGAGTGCGACGAATGAGCTTTTGAACCCGAAGTAATAACTCTTCTAATTCAAATGGCTTACTCAAATAGTCATCTGCACCCGAGCGCAATCCATTGATACGATCTCTCGAACTGTTGGAAGCACTCAAAATCATAATAGGAATGTCGTTGTTCGAAAGTCGAATGTGTTGTGTAGCTGTAATTCCGTCCATACTTGGCATCATGATATCCATGATTACCAAATCAAAACTTTCTGATTTTAATTTCTGGATGGCAATAGCGCCATGCGATGCAATAGCTACTTTATATCCCTCCAATTCCAAATTGATGCGAATCAATTCCGCTAAATCAGCTTCATCTTCCACCAATAAAATTCTGTACACTTTAATGTCGTTCATATTTGGCTATGCTATTGTTTGTTGTTGTTGTTTGAATGTAAGAATAAACTTGGTTCCTTGAGGTATATTATCTTCAATAACCACTCTGCCATCATGCATTTCGGTAATCTTTTTTACTAAATAAAGCCCTAAGCCACTTCCAGGTTTTGTTCGCGTTTTTTCTTCACCAACCCGATAAAATTTTTCAAATACTTTTCTCTTTTCACTTTCGGGGATTCCAATGCCTTCATCGGAAAAACAAATGGTTATAAACTCGGAAGTTGTCTTGGCTTCAATTTTAATATTCCCGTTTTCTGAATACTTGAGCGCGTTATTTATTAAGTTTCTGAAGACCGTTTGAATCATTTTCTCATCGGCTTGCATGGAAATTCCTTCAGGGATGTTTGTGAAAATTCTCGATGTAACTTCAGCAGATAATTCCATTGCCGAAAGAGTAGTATTTACCTCATCGTGCAAATCGATTTCAACCATCAATGGATCCGTAAATTTGCTTTCAAATCGAGTCGCCATTAAAATTTGTTCCACCATTTGCGACAATCGAATCACATTTGAATTGGCCATTTCCAACATCTTAGGCAATAATTTTTGACTGCTGTCTTTTTTAATCGTTTGTAATGCAAGTTTAGTTGCCGCTATGGGTGTTTTTAATTCATGGGTAACCGCCAATAGAAAGTTATTCTGCTGAGCATTCAATCGAATAATCTTGTCTAAATATAAATACATGGCAATTCCTATTAGAATGGTTATAAATCCAAGTGTCAAGCCTTCACCAATCCAAGCCATTTTCTTTTTGCGAAGAGTTTCTCTCACTTGGAATTGTAATTCAGGCCTAGTTTGTAGACGTAATTCGACGCTTTTTCGTTGCTTGTTTGTCACAGAAAAAACATTAAATTCTGAAAATTCTGTGATAATTGATTTTTTAAAAGTATCTAATGTATTGATTAATAATTCATTATACTCAATATGTGATGCCGGTTTTTTTTCTGTTTCAACAAATAAAAATGAACTATCTGTGCGTTTATAGGCAACGTTTGGGAATTTATTGATTTCAAGAGCGATAAGATTATCTAATTTTTCAAAAGCAAGCGATTTCTTTAAATTTAGCTTTTCAATTTCGTTGGAGTATTGTTTTTCTTGAAATTGGATCAAAGCAAAAGCCCACCATACCAATGCACTAATCATATAGGTGATAATTGCTAAAACGGCTATTTGTAACTTTAATCGACTATTTTTCATTTCACAAGAATATTAATTATTATTGGTTGGGTTTGTCAAAGTTAAGTCATCGAATTGAATTTTGTTCGTTTTATTTGATTTGCAATTTTAAAAATATAACGACCTTTGCCTTATGGCCTTAGACGGTAAATTAGTTCTTCAATTGCAAGAAATTCTAGGAATTGAAAACGTTCATTTGGAAAACGAAGAGTTGGAAAATAATAGTACCGATTATACAGAAGATTTAAAGTTTCTGCCAGAATGTGTTATCTATCCAAATTCAGCTCAAGAGTTGTCGGAAGTAATGAAGCTCTTGAATTTGAATAAAATTCCAGTGTATACCAGAGGCGCAGGTACTGGCTTGTCAGGAGCCTGTTTACCTGTAAAAGGAGGGGTGGTAATTTCAACTAAAAAAATGAATAGAATTTTGGAAATTGATACCCAAAATTTTCAAGCTACCGTTGAACCAGGCGTTATTAATGCTGTTTTAAAATCGGAATTAATTCCATACGGATTATTCTATCCGCCCGATCCAGCTTCACAAGGCTCAAGTACGATTGGGGGAAATATTGCACATGGTGCAGGCGGACCCAAAGCTGTTAAATATGGTACAACTAGAGACTATATTTTGAATTTAGAAGTTGTTTTACCGACTGGAGAAATAATTTGGACCGGTGCAAATACATTGAAGAATTCAACTGGACTTTCACTGACGCAATTATTTATTGGAAGTGAAGGAATGTTAGGTATAGTTACCAAAGCAGTAGTAAAGCTAGTGAAACTTCCAGGTGCTGAATTGCTAATGGTGGCTGCTTTTTCCAATGCCGTTTCTTGCGCAAAAACGGTAAATCAGATTTTACTAAACGGGTTCAATCCGTCAGGTATTGAACTAATGGAGCGTTCTGCCATTGAAATTTCTATGAGATCTGTTCAATTATCATTTCCTCTGATTGAAAATTGCGATTTTTACCTATTAATTGTTTTAGAAGAAACCAGAGGAATTGATTTAATGCAGGAAGCAGAAAGACTTTATCCGTTTTTAGAAGAGCAAGGCGCTATAGAAGTATTTATACCCAATAATTCCGATATGCAGGAAAATTGGTGGAAGGTAAGAAGATCAATGGGAACAGCTGTGAAACAGGAAAGTATCTATAAAGAAGAGGATACGGTGGTTCCAAGAGCAAAACTACCCGAACTCATTACAGGTGTCAAAGAAATCGGTGCAAAATATGGCTTTCGATCGGTTTGTTATGGTCATGCAGGCGATGGCAATCTGCATGTGAACATCCTAAAAGACCAACTTTCAGATGAACAATGGAACACAACCGTTATTCTGGGCATTCGAGAGATTTTTACTCTGTGTCACACTCTAGGTGGTACTATCAGTGGCGAACACGGAGTTGGACTCGTGCAAAAAGACTATTTAGATATTGTGTTTACTAATACCCATTTATCTTTGATGAAAGGAATCAAAAGTGTTTTTGATCCCAATGGTATAATGAACCCCGGTAAATGGCTTTGATATCAAGGTAACCATTCCAATAAATTATACGACTTGGCTTCGGCTTTTTCTGAAAAATGAATTTTTGTTTTTCTCCAAGTATCAATAAAAAGCTCACTATCTCGATATGATTCCAAATAGGATTCAGACTCCCAAATACTCGATGTAAACAATACATTCGGTTCAAGCGGATCTTGAATCAATTGCAATGATAAACAACCCGGTCTGTTTCTGATTTTTTGTTTGGAGGATTCAAATACGATTAAAAAATCTCGGACTTTTTCAGGAATAAAAGTCATTTTAACAATTCTGTGTATGGGCATTTTTATTTAGTTATTCGTAAAATTCAACCATGATTTGGGTGTTCTCATAAACAGCTAAATGTTTAGAAAAATTACCCGCGTTTTGTGATAGTTTTAATATTCCTCCCCAATCGAAATACGCTACAATTTCACCTTCTGTAACATCTTCCATTTGGTTGCTAATTTTATTTATTGTACCTGTCATCATTCTTATTCTTGCCTTGCGACCATTTCTGATTTCTTCGAACTCGTTTTGATGAACATTAAAAAAAGCGTTACCCATATGATCCACGTACAAACACGTGATCCTCATTGTTCTGTCACTTATTACAGGCTGAAGTGTAATTGGACGAACCATTATGTCCTTTGGAGTGAACATTTCCGATAATGAACTGCCCGTTTTTTTTATTACTTCTATGATCGTTGGTATGTAAATTTCACCCAACGGATCTTTGAGGAAATTGTTGTTTATTATCCTTAAAAATTCGACAGTCTGATCATTAAAAGCGATATAAAATAGTCCATTATCAGGCCCTAAAAACAATTGTGATTGATATTCGAATATGATGAACCTTCTAGATTGACTTGCAACAAACGATAAATCACATATATGTATTGTATGTGGAGGAAACTGATCTTTGAATTGTTTCAGTACTATAGATTGAGCCATTACATTTCCCTTCTTCAATCGAGAAGGACTGAATGCAATGTTCATTTTAGGGAAATGCCGATACAATCGAGCTTGGGCTAAAGTAAATTCTATAGATTCTACACCCACATCTGTCCAATAATGAATCAACTCGCTCTTCGAAGCATCAAATGAATCCATATATTTGTAAAAATATTACAAATAAATTGACGGAGTTAGTTTACACCCTAGAAATTATCAACCCTCAGTTGTTTTATGGACCAAATAATGTCCATATCAACTTGATAAAAAGCAAATACCCTAAACTGCAATTTGTTGCCAGAGGCGATGAAATTAAAGTATTTGGAGACCAATCTAGCCTCGATGCATTTGCGGCAGGAATGGGAGTGTTAGAAAAATTGTACATTAAAAAAGGGGAGTTGAATGAACGTTTGATTCAAGAAGCTTTGGCTATAGATTTTGATGTAAATCAAGTTTCCGAAAATCCAGATGATGAAGTTCTTTTTATTGGAACACGAGGACAAAAAATCAAGGCAAAAACCAAAAATCAAAAAAGAATGTTGGAAGCTTCGAAAGACAACGACATTCTTTTCGCCATTGGTCCGGCAGGAACGGGTAAGACTTATACCGCAGTAGCTTTAGCAGTATTGGCTCTCAAAAATAGAGAAATACGCCGAATTATATTGACTCGCCCTGCGGTTGAAGCAGGCGAGAGTCTCGGATTTTTGCCTGGTGATTTAAAAGAGAAAATTGATCCGTATTTACGTCCTCTTTACGACGCTTTAGAGGATATGATTCCACTCGACAAATTAAAAAGTATGGTGGAATCCAGAACTGTTGAAATTGCTCCTTTGGCTTTTATGCGTGGAAGAACTTTGGATAATTGTTACGTGATCTTGGATGAAGCGCAAAATAGTACAGATTTGCAGTTGAAAATGTTCCTTACTCGAATGGGCCCTAATGCCAAACTAATTATCACTGGCGATATGACTCAAGTGGATTTGCCAAAAAAACAACAATCAGGTTTGTATAAGGCATTGAAAATATTAAAGAATATAAAAGGAATTTCAATTGTAGAGCTGGATACAGAAGATGTTGTGCGTCACCGATTAGTCAAAGAAATAATTAAAGCTTACGACCGTTCCGATGAATTCGAAACAGAACGTAGGAACCGTCCCGAGTTAAAATCCCCCGAAAACGAAAAAAATAAAGATGACATGAGCGATAAAATCAATTAATTTTGTCAACTCTATGAAATCGCTAACCTCAACCAATTTTTATTTCAAAAATCAAACGAACTTTTATCGTGGTAAAGTTCGCGACGTATATTTTATTGGAAACGAACATTTGGTCATTGTTGCTTGCGACAGAATTTCGGCTTTCGATCATGTTTTACCTAAAAGTATTCCTAATAAAGGTCAGGTTTTAACTGAAATTGCGAATCAATTTTTGGATTCAACCTCTCACATCATTCCAAATTGGAAAATTTCCAATCCTGATCCACAGGTTACCGTTGGAAAACGTTGCGACGCAATTCCTATCGAATTTGTAGTACGTAATTACTTAACTGGTCATGCTTGGAGGGTTTACAAACAAGGTGGGCGAGAACTATGTGGTAATATTTTGCCAGAAGGACTAAAAGAAAACGATAAACTACCTCAACCAATTATCACTCCAGCAACTAAAGCCTCTAGCGGACATGATGAAGATACTTCTTATGAGGAAATTTTAGCCAAGAAAATTCTTCCTAAAAAGAAATTAGATTACTTGTACGAAAAAACATTTGAATTATTTCAATTTGGTACCGAATACGCCGCTTCTAAAAATTTGATTCTCGTTGATACGAAATATGAGTTTGGATTATACCACGACGAACCCACATTAATCGACGAAATCCACACTCCTGATAGCAGTAGATTTTTTTATGCGGATACCTATAATGAATTGCAAAGTTCAGGTAAACAACAACGTCAGTTATCGAAAGAATTTGTTCGTGAGTGGTTGATGGAAAATGGATTCCAAGGTCTTGAAGGACAATTAGTTCCAGAAATGACAGACGAATTTGTTCAAACTATTTCTGGTAGATATCAAGAGCTGTATGAGGTGATGCTTGGTAAAACTCTAATCAAGAGATCATACGATAATATTTTGGAAAATATTGAACAGAATATATTATTGGGGATAAGTCATTTGTAATTTTTGGCATTGGATTTGCAACCTTTTTTTAAATTCGTTGTCAATCTTAATAAAAATAAATTCAATGACTAAAAAATACATTGCTTTTGCATTTACTATTTCTGCTGCATTTTTTAGCTTAAATGCTCAAAGTGTCAGTACTATAGCAGGAATACAATATGCTGATTCGGGTAAGTTTAATTCTACAGCTTCCAATCCATTGAACCAAGAATATTACAGCCGTCCATGTGGTATTGCTGTGGATACCAACAATAGAGTGTATATTTCCGATGAGCACAATATTATGCTTATTGATGGAAGTACTTCCAGAAACCGCGGAGGATTCCGAGGAGATCCCTATTCTTCTCAAGCCCTAGGAAATACTGACGGAACTGGTCTAGTGTCTCGTTTTACCTATCCAGCAGGTATGGCAGTTCATCCAAATTCTCAAGATGTTTGGGTTGCTGATCGTTACAATTGTTTAATTCGCAAAGGAACACGTTTTGTAAACTCCTCTAATGAAGCTTCTTGGACCACTCAAGCAGGTAGTCCTTCTTTTCTCGGGGGATATGTTGACGGTCCAGTAGCCGACGCTGCTTTCGCCTCACCTGAGGACATCGTTTTTACTAAAAAAGGAATCATTTTCGTCTGTGACACCGACAATCATTGCATTCGTAAAATTTATAACGGACAAGTAAGTACTTTAGCTGGTGATGGTTCACAAGGAAAGGGATTCCAAGATGGTACGGGTAAAGCCGCACGTTTCTCATATCCAATGGGAATTGCCATGGAGAATAATGATACCTTTTTATTGGTTGCCGATAGAAATAATAAGTGCATTAGAAGGGTAAATACTTTTACTGGTGCAACAACCACAATCGTTTCAAATTTGAATTATCCAACGGATGTTATTCAAATTGATGGCAATATTTTTATTGTTGAAGCAACATGTATAAAAATGTTCGATGGTTCAACAACTTCCATTTATGCTGGGCATGCAACGCAATCAGGTTATGTTAATGGTTCTGTTTTAGATGCAAGATTTGGTCAAATTATTCATATTGATTTTAGAAAAGCTGAAAAAAGTATGTACGTGCCCGATTTTGGTAATAATGTAATCAGAAAGGTTCCATTGTTATTAGCAGTAAATACCAATTTTGTCGCTTCTGTTACCAATCCCATCGTTAATCAAACGGTTAAATTAACTTCTACAACGCAAAACGAAACCAGTTTAACTTGGGAAATTACTCCTTCATCATATACATTACAAGCTGGCAGTAAATTAACTGATAAAGAAATTTACGTTTCATTTAATACTGCTACTTCATACACCGTAAAGCTTACTGCATCCAATTTGGCATCCACCGATGTAGAAACAAAGACGAACTATATCAGCGTTTCTACTAATAGTTCAGCAGCTCCAAGTGCAGATTTTACAGCAAATGATCTGTTGCCTATTGTTAATCAAGTGGTTACATTCATTGACTTGTCATCAAATAACCCTACATCGTATAAATGGACAATTACTCCATCGACCTACACATTGGCAAATGGAACTACATTGAATGATAGAAATCCACAGGTTAAATTCAGTGCTGTTGGACAATATAATGTTTCTCTGGAAGTTAATAATCCAAACGGTACCAATAAAAAGGATAAGAATGCGTTCATTCAAGTTGTGTTAAATAGTAATGATGAACTTTCTTTGAATACCATGCGTTTTTGGCCGAATCCAACCAAGAATATCTTGAAGTTCGGAAATTTACCTGTTAACTCGAATGTGTTTATAATGGATCAAACAGGAAAGATTTGTCAAGAATTCATCTCGGAAAATACCGACCAAAATGAGTTTCAATTAAATTTGCCTTCTGGAATGTACTTCGTTTTGGTAAAATCGAATGGAAATTCTTCACAATTGGGCAAGTTAATTATTGAATAAATTGATCCTATCGTTAAAAAATATTACTAAAAGCCCGTTATATGACGGGCTTTTTTTTCGATTTTGGTGTTTCGGAGGAGGAATATTCATAACCTTTCAATTTCTTCGAATCCTTACCTTGTTCTTAATCGGTTGGGATTTTAATTGGGATGATTTCTTAAAAATTATCCTAGGAGGCATTAAAATGGATATTTCAACAACTTCCTATTTGTTGGGATATTTGGGTACAATTATTGGATTAATTAGAATTAGCATTATTAAGAGTGCAAAACGATTTTTAAAGCTTATTATTGCCCTGAATACTATTGTATTTATTGTCCTAATCAGTGTAGTAATTGCTGACATTTTTCTATTAAAATATTGGGGAAGTAGAATCAACTCACAAGCATTAGCTTACTTGAAATTTCCAATACAAGCATTAAAATCATCGCTATCTGAAGGGATATTTATTTCGGTAATTATTGGATTAATACTTCTTGTTTTGGGTATATATATTTGGTCATTGAGAATTTCCAAAGAATTACATAAGTTTCTGAGTAAATCTAAACTTTCAATTAAATCAGGAGTTTATCTATTAATTACTATTGCAATAATAGTACTAGGAGCGCGTGGTGGTTGGTCAAAGGTGCCATTGCAAATTTCAGAGGCATTTGAATTTCAAAATCAAAATAATTTGAATAATCAATTATCTCTTAACAGTATTTGGAATTTCATCCATCAAATTCTCAATGAAGATCAACACCCTGATATTGAATATATTACTCAACAAAACTGGCCCGATTATTCTGATCCGTTTGAAGTTAATACTCAGGAAAATATCCCCAAAAACAAAGAAAAAAACTCCAATCACAAAGTTGAATTTAGCCATCCAATTTTTGCAGAAAATTCAAAACCCAATGTGTACTTGTTTATTTTAGAAGGGGTTTCTGCTGAAGTATCTGGTTATTTTTCAAACTCCAAAACAAATGCAACACCCAAAATAGATGAGCTCGCTTCTGCTGGTTGGGGATTTAAACAGGCCTTTGCCTGTGGCGATCGTACCGATAAAGGGTTAGCAACTATTCTCACAGGATGGCCAGGTCAACCGTGGCAGAGTATTCTAAACTATCCTGAAAAATACAGAAAACTCCCAAGCATAGTCAAAACACTGAGTCGCGCTGGGTATAAATCCAATTTTTATTACGGGGGAAATTCGCAATTTGCTAACATGAAAGATTTTCTGTTAAGCATAGGTGTAGAGAATATTATTGATGAGAGGGAAATAGATAAAATGGAATTGAGTTTTGTAAAAAAACAAAGTAGTATATGTTTCAAAACCTGGCAACATTTTAATCGAAATATTAGCAGAAACAATTTGAATAACCTTCAACGATTTGCGTCTAAAAATTCGCATCGAGTAACACAAGAATCTCAGAAAGCGATGAGTGAAATCAATCTAGGAGGCAATTGGGGATATTATGATCCTTTGTTATTTGATGTTTTAATGCAACATGCCAATAAAATCAAACGTTCCAAGCAACCAAGTTTCAATATCGTTCTAACATCCAGCACCCATGAACCTTATGACATCAATGAACAATTCATTAAGAAAGGAAGCGATAAATCAAAAAACTTAACTTCCAATCCAGATATAGAAAAATATATTCAAGCTGTACGAATTTTAGATGAATCGATTTACCAATGCATTAAAAGTATTCTAACCGTCGATACGAACGCATTGTTTGTTATTGTATCAGATCATGGGAAATACTTGAACGATGCTAATACTATGTATGGACAGCGGAATTTTTTCCATATCCCTTTGATATTTTATAGCAATTCAATAAATAAAATGAATTCACATTCAACCCGTTATATTTCTTGGGATGATAAATCGTATGGAACAAACCAGGTGGTTTCACAAACAGATGTCGCTAAAAGTTTAGAGTATTTGATTTTAAACAACAATAAAAGCTTCCCAAGGCAAGAATTTCAATATTCCTCTAACGTTTTTGATAAAAAACATCTCCCAAAAGCATGGTTCACAATGTATGGTGTTATGGGAATTGTGGAGCCAAATGAGACAAATTGGCTGTCTACTGACAAAAAGGCACTCGAGAGTGAACTTCCTTGGAATAGTAAGGATTCTGCCATAATTCACAGAGGAAGGAGAATTATTTTGGACTTTTTTTCGTTGTGATGTAACTTTCTTCATCCTTTATACGTCTAACAGATAATTTGGCATATTTTTTGAAAATGAATATGGAAATGGAAAAGAAATTAAATAAACGCATCATAATCCTATTAGTATTATTACTAATTAATATTGTAGGATTTGTAGCCGCCAGTTATTATTTCTCGAGTTTTCCTATTCATGGTTCAATTGTTGATTTTGAATCCAATAACCAAAATCAACCTGGTGCTCAGATTTCTCAAATTGGCAAATTTGTCCAATTTGCATTAGAAATCGTAAGAGAAGCCGGACAGTAAAAAAAGTCATTTGCCATATCAACGCTCTACATATTTACAAAAATCTGAACAGTTTTTGCTCCAATGGAAGTTGGATCATTTAGTGTTTTGGTTAGTTTATGCTTTTGTTTATTCTATTATTTTCCCTTGGGGTGAGAATTCATTTGAATCGTTTATAATTTCAAATGGCCTTCTAGTATTCCATGCAATTGCGGCATATTTTAATAATGATTTCCTAATTCCTCGGTTTCTATTAACTAGGAGTTATATACTTTATTTAATCAGTTTAGTTTTAGGAATATTAAGTGTTTGTTTTCCGTTGAGTATCGTGGTTCATATGGTAATCAATAACGCTGGCTTGCAAAACTTGGTTTGGTCAGATACATTCTTTTTATTTTTGGTTATCAATGTCTTGTTTTCGGTGATTTTAACCATGGTCTTAAAGCTAGTGAAGCAGTGGTATAAAGACCAAAAAACCAATACTGAACTCAAGCAAATCCAACTTCAAACGGAAATCAAATTTCTTAAATCTCAGATCAATCCGCATTTTCTATTTAATTCCTTGAATAATTTATACGCACTTACCCTTTCAAAGTCAGACTTAGCTCCCGAAGTGGTATTACGCTTATCCAATATTTTAAGATATATCCTGTACGAAAGTAATCAAGGCAAGGTTTCAGTTCGCAAGGAAATGGAACACGTCAAAGATTATGTTTTAATTGAAAAATTGCGCATAGGAAATACCGTTAAAATCGATTTAGAAATCGAAGATAAATTAAATGATGAACTTGTCGAGCCCATGCTATTTCTTACTCTTGTTGAGAATGCATTTAAACACAGTGAGCAGGTTTTGCCAGATCAACGATTTATTCGCATACATGCGCATCGGGTAGAGCATGGTTTTCGGTTTTTAATTGAAAATTCGTTCAATCCAGAGTACAAAAGTTTAGAAAGAGGTGGGATAGGATTACAGAATATAAAAAAACGTTTAACGTTAATTTATCCAAATAAACACGATATCAAATCTTCGATTTCAGATGGTGTTTATCGAGTAGATTTGGTCATTCAACTTAATTAATTTAAAAATTCAAAACATTCATTCAAATTTGACCAAGAGAGTTTTGAAGTATCTATAAAAAATAATTATATTTAAATAATAAAAATTTATGAATAAAATAAAAGCATTTTTAGTTGATGATGAGCCATTAGCTTTGACCGTTTTAGAAAGTTTGTTGCAAAAGTTTGACAACATTGAAATAATAGGTACTGCAAATTCTACTGCAGGTTTACAAGAAAAATTGGATGAATTAAAACCAGATGTTTTGTTTTCAGATATTCAAATGCCAGGACAAACAGGTTTAGAATTTATTAAAGAAGTTTATCCGATGCCGTATGCTATCATCTTTACTACGGCTTATCCCAATTTCGCTGCTGACGCGTTTGAGTTTGAAGCATTGGATTATATGTTAAAACCTATAGCGCCAGATCGTTTAGCCAAGGCGGTTAAGCGCTTGGAGGAATATGTTGAATATAGAACTGATGATAATGAAATGGCTGACACCAAAGACGACTATGTGTATGTAAAAGTTGATGGTGAACACCAAAAAATTCATTTCAAAGAAATTCATCATGTGGAAGCTTTTGCTGATTATGTAAAAATCTGGACAGGACCCGATAAGCGTGTGGTTACTTTACAAACTATGCGTAACATGGAGAATGGTTTACCAGAAGAAATGTTTTTACGTGTGCATCGCAGTTTTATAGTAGCAATAAATAAAATTAAATTAATTCAAAATGCATCCGTTGTATTAGAAGGAGATATCGAAATTCCAATTGGAAAAAACTATAAAGATTCTGTTTTAGAAATATTAAAGAAGAAAAAATTTTAACTGAATTACAGCTTTCAATAAGTAATTAAATCATTTTAATAATTACTGTGAAAATCAATGAATTTATGACGAAATTTAAGAGTTATAATCATTGATTTGCAATAAAAATAACGAAAAAAGACTTTAGTATCGCTGTAACATATTGTTATGTTGTTATATAGCGTGTTTTTTTTGTTGTTTTAACGAAAGTTCTTTCTAAATATTTTATTGCTGACAAAATATTTACTCAAAATTCAAGTTTTAATAGAAACCGCAAAATTTTTTATGCCAAACTAATACCTTGAAACGTGAGTAAACTAGATTACAACAAGATTAAAAATCTAGCCGCAGCAAAGAGAATTCCAATTAAAGAGCTGGCTAGATTGTGTGGGTTGAGTGAGCAAGGATTTCACTACATGCTTAAAAAGCAGTCCATGAGAGTGGATACGTTAGAGAAAATTTGCGAAACTCTCGGAATTACTCCAACAGACCTTTTCGAAACCGAAGATTCTAACGAATTCGGTGGAAATCCATCTTCAATTGTTATTAAAGCTAAAAGTACTGAGTATCAAGATTTGATACTCCAAAAGCTTGATACCATAATTGAACTACTTAGATTACAGAAAGTAGGTTAATTTTTAAGTATTGTGATAAGTTTGGTTGGCCAACCATAAATCCTGGTCATCCAAACTTATACGATTAAAATCAAATTTATCTTTTAGGAATTTTAAAAGTCCCTCTGTAGGAATGTTTCCTACCATTTCATTTTTGGCGAAAGGACATCCCCCGAAACCTAAAACAGCCCCATCAAAACGCTTTACCCCTGATTCAATACAGGCAGTGATTTTATTTTGCCAATCGTGTGATGGTGCGTGTAAATGAGCACCGAATTTTACATGTGGTAATTTGGGAATTAGGGTAGAATACAATGTATGAATTAATTCTGGAGTAGCAGTGCTAGTGGTGTCAGATATAGAGATGGTTCTAATTCCTAGGCTTGCAATCCTTTCTGCCCATTTAAAGACCAAATCAGCAGAATATTCCTCTCCGTATGGGTTGCCAAAACCCATACTAATGTATGCAACTACTTTTTTATGGGCTGATACAGCAATTTCTTGAATTTTAGCCAATTCTAAAAAGGCATTTTCCCGAGACGAATTCGTGTTTCTTCGTTGAAATTCTTCACTAACTGAAAAAGGATAGCCGAGAAAATCAATGGAGGGAAATGCAGATGCTCTTGCTGCTCCACGCTGGTTGGCAACAATTACCAAGAATTTAGAATGTGAAGTTATATTCAACTCATCCCTGAATTCTGCAATTTTTTGAATCACCTCTGCAGTATCAGCCATCTGAGGTACGGCAGATGGATTAACAAAACTTCCACAATCTAAAACATCAAAGCCCTTTGAAATCAATGCTTTAAGATATATTATCTTTTTCTCTGTGCTAATTGTTTCAGAAATACCTTGCATGGCATCTCTTGGACACTCCACTATTTCAAAATCCATTCCCATCCTCTGCTAAATTGATTTGTAAGTTAAAATAAAATCGTTTTGATTCTATTGATTTTGAAAAATTGAAATATCACAATTTCTCAAAAAAGTATTCGCTGATCTTTTTATATAAATGAGCACGATCCCTTCCCACAACATTATGTTTCTGTCCAGGATATACAAAATAATCCAATTTGGTATTCATGGTTTTAACACATTTATCGGCAAATAACAAGCTATGTTGCCAAACTACCACATCATCGTCTGCACCATGAATCATCAACAATGGACCCTTTAAATTCTGAGCATAATTCAGTAAATTGTTTTGAGAATATCCTGTGGGATTTTCTTCTGGACGATCCATATAACGTTCAGTGTACATGATTTCATAATAGCTCCAATCAATAACAGGACCGCCTGCAACGCCCACTTTATATTTGCCTGGATATCTTGTCATTAACGAAGTCGTCATGAATCCTCCAAAACTCCATCCATGAACTCCAATTCTGGTGCTGTCCACATAAGGAAGACTTTTTAAGTATTCCAAACCAGCTAATTGGTCTAACATTTCAATAGTACCCAAATTGCGATGTGTAGCATTTTCGAAGTTTAAACCTCTGTGCGAAGAACCTCTATTGTCAAGTGTGTAAACGATATAACCTTCGGAAGCCATATAAGCCATCCATAAATTTCCGCCGCCTAACCAACCATTGGTTACCATCTGGGCGTGTGGTCCACCGTATAAATAAACAACAACTGGATATTTCTTGGTGGCATCAAAATTAGGTGGTAAGAAGGTTCTTTGAAACAATTTTACACCTTGATTTTCAATGGATTCAATCTTTACTTCACCCATATTAAAATCGATAGTAGGGTTTGGAGCACTGTAAACTAAATTGGCTATGGGATTTGAATTCAGGGGCTTTGAATGGTTAAGCAAATTTGACAAATCCACTGAATATAGTTTTAATGGTTGTGAGGTGGTTGAAGCTTGGATTAGGAGTTTTTTATTAGCAGGTATCCATTGTGCAGCTTGCACATATTCTTCCAATACTTGGCTTTGATTTGAGCTTTTGGATGTGGACGATTTAGCTGATAATGTATTAATTGTTTTGGTTGAACCACTGAAGATATTGGAAATTAATGGAACTCGATTTAAAGCACCTTGTTCGGTGCCCTTTGAGTTATAAGTACTCAAATAAACTACATTTTCGCCTGATTCATCCAATCCCAACACCTCAGTAACTTCCCAATTTTCTTGACCATTTTGAAAAATTGGAAATAAATAACCATAATGATTTAAAATTCCACCATCAGCGAAAGTTTGTGTGTTTTTAAAGGGTTTATTGTTTTTGGGGATATTAGAGCCCTTCTTCAAATACAAGTACAGACGATTAAATCCATTGTGTTCGCTTTGGAAAATGAAACCTTCCGGAATGGCTTTAGAAAAAATCAATCCATTTTCTGGTTCAGTGTATTTTGGATGTGAATACTCAATATGGGTTTGGATTAAATTGCCAGTGTTTGAAGAATATTCTCTTAATTCAGTTTTATTTTGATCTCTATTTACCCAAAATAAATAAATAGATTTACCATCTGGCGACCAAGTAATATTGGTTAAATAATGATCGTAAGAGCCTAACGTATTCAAATAAATAGTTTCGCCCGTTATTGTGTTGTAAACTCCTAAAGTAACAGTATGGCTGGAATCTCCAGACATTGGATATCGTATTTCCGTAGGCTGTGCAGGTCTGGTTCTAACATCGAACATCGGATATTTTTTAACCCTTTGCTCATCCATGCGATAGAATGCCAATTGGTTTAAATCATCACTCCAGAATAAACCACCGTTGATTCCGAACTCATTTCTGTGAACCGACTGACCATAAACAATTCCTTCTTTACCATCAAAGGTAATTTGTGTTGTTTTTTGATCATTTCCAACTATGAATAAATTGTTTTGCTTTATGAAAGCAGTTTTCAGCTTATTCAAATCATTCATGTTTGAAACAACCGATGTGAGTGAAGTTCCATCATTCTCTTCAACCTTATACATGACTTTCATGCTTAAACCAACTGAAAGCGCTGATCTTTCTGATTTAGCATCTTGTGGAGTTACATTGATTAAAGGTTTTACAAATTTCAATGAGTTTGGTTCAATGGACCAATTTTGATTGGAGGTAAGTGTTACATTAACCACATAACCATTATATTCAAACCAACCCAAAATCGAATTAATCCAATTTATACGGGGGATGCTCATTAATTTAATGTTTACATTGGTTGAACTCTCTCCAATTGATTGGTTATATGTAATCAATGACGACTTTAACGCATTAGAGAAACTATCCAATTGAATAAATAACAAACCGTTGCTGTCGTTTATTGACTCATTCGCTGGGAATAAATACAAATGATTCAATTTATTTCGGTTAAAAATAAACTGAATTAAATGATAGTCATTACTCGGATATTTTAAAAAGGTTGGATTTCCAAATGCAGCAGAGTATTGCATATTGAAACAATCTGTTATTGCTAGGTTTTTGGTGCCTTTTTGAGCATTTTTTTGGTAAATACTTACCGGTTGTATTGAATTTTGTTGAGCACTTGCAACAGTTGAAAAAGCACCGATCGCAATTAAAAGACTCATTTTTGTACCAAATGTTTGTATTTTCATAGGTTGGTTTGGAAAATGTTTCGCAATTTTGTTGCAATTTAACGAATCATAATGGAAAAGTACCCTGAAATTGTCGAGCAAATTTGGAATAA
>JACCDS011019379.1_pt1 | contig 29836 bp, 30 predicted proteins | sample 7446441 | NCBI WGS metagenome assembly JACCDS01 (sample SAMN15323445, study PRJNA562643) | freshwater metagenome | isolation source: river surface water | place: USA:Blue River Watershed | collected 2017-08-17 | reverse complement strand
CGGCGGCGGCCGAACCGCCGGACGCGCTGGCCGTCAGCTGGCAGGGCCCTTCGCAGGCCAAGGTGGGCAGCAAGCTCACCGTGACGCTGAACGCGCGCGCGACCCAGGCCGTCGGCAGCCTGGGCCTGGTCATCAGCTACGACCCGGCGCTGCTCAAGGCCGTCGAGGCGGGCGAGGGCAGTTTCGGCCGCCAGAACGGTGCGGCGCCGAAGTTCAGCAAGGAAATCGACCCCGATACCGGCCAGGTCGCGCTGGAGCTGGCCAGCAGCGCCGAGCAGGGCGTGCGGGGCAGCGGCGGCCTGGCGGTGCTGACCTTTGAAGTGCTCGCGCCCGGCGAGACACAGATCGCCGTCGACCGGCTCAACCCGAGCGGGCCGGGCGGCGAGAGCCTCAACTACGCGCCGCCGTCCAACCATCCCGTCAGCCTGGGACCTTGAGATGCGCCCGTCCACCTCCGCCCGCGGTTTCACGCTGATCGAGCTGGTGATCACACTGGCCATCATCGGTCTGCTGGCGGCCATGGTCGCGCCCGTGATGGAGCTGGTGGTGCAGCGCGCCAAGGAGCAGGAACTGCGCCTGGCCCTGCGCGAGATGCGCGCCGCCATCGATGCCTACAAGCAGGCCTCGGACGAGGGGCGCATCGTGCGCATCGTGGGGGAGGCCGGCTATCCGCCATCGCTGCGCGTGCTGGTGGAGGGCGTGCCCGACGCCCTCAGCCCGAACAAGCGCAAGATCTACTTCCTGCGCCGGATTCCGCGCGATCCCTTGGCCCTGGACGCCGCGCTCGCGCCGGACCAGACCTGGGGCCTGCGCAGCTACGAGAGCGAGGCGGACAGTCCGTCGCAGGGGCGCGACGTCTTCGATGTGTATTCGCTGTCGGCCCGCCAGGGCATCAACGGCGTGCCGTACCGGGAATGGTGAGCCCATCATGAAGGCGCAACGCGGCATCCGTGGCTTCACCCTGATCGAGCTGCTTGTGGTCATGGCCATCGTGGCCCTGCTGGTGTCGCTGGCCTCGCCACGCTACTTCGGCAGCCTGAGCCGCGCGAAGGAGACCGCGCTGCAGCAGACGCTGGCGGTGGTGCGCGACTCGATCGACAAGTTCCATGCCGACCACGGCAAGTATCCGGACGATCTGGCGACCCTGGTCAGCCGGCGCTACCTGCGCGGTCTGCCTGTGGATCCGATCACCGGCAGCGACGGCACCTGGCTGCTCGTGGCGCCCGACGATCCGGACCAGGGCGGCCTGTATGACATCCACAGTGGCGCCGACGGCAGCGGCCGCAACGGCAAGCCGTTCCGGGAGTGGTGAGCATGGCCGCGCGCACACCCTCTCTGGCGTGTCCGCCGGCCGGCCGCGGCGCGGCCGGCTTCGTCTACATCGGCCTGCTGATCCTGGTCGCCATGACCGGCGTGGCGCTGACGGTGGTGAGCCAGTTCTGGCAGACCGTGCAGCGGCGCGACCGCGAGGAGGAACTGCTGTGGACCGGCAACGAGATGCGCCGCGCCATCGAGCTCTACTATCGCCACACGCCGGCCGGCATGAGCGAACGCTATCCGCGCCGGCTGGAGGATCTGCTGAAAGACCCGCGTTATCCCGGTGTGCGCCGCTATCTCCGCAAGATTTACCGCGACCCCATCACCGGCAGCGCAGAATGGGGCCAGCTGAAGGCTGCAGGCATGATCGTCGGCGTGTACAGCCTGTCGCAGGGCGAGCCGCTCAAGAAGTACGAGTTCCGGGTGGCTGACCAGGCCTTCGAGGGGAAGACGAAGTACTCCGAATGGGTTTTCACGCCGCGCACGGGCAACCGGCCGCTCACGTTGCCGGCGGACGCGGCCGCCCCGCCCGGCGTGCCCACGCCGCCGCGGCCGCAGGCGGGGCACAATCGCAATTAGAGGACCCAAGATGAACGACAAGCACAGAATCCTCATCGTCGAAGACCACACGCTGCTGCGCGCAGGGCTGAGCGCGCTGCTGAGCCAGGACCCGGATATCGAGATCGTGGGTGCACTGGACAACGGCCGCGACGCGATCCGCTCGATCACGACGCTCAATCCCCACCTGGTCCTGATGGATCTCACCCTGCCGGGCTGCAACGGCATCGAGGCCATCGAGGAGATCAAGAAGCGCGATCCCAAGATCCGGGTCCTGGTCCTCACCCTGCACCGCAACGACGAGTACATCCACGAGAGCCTGCGGGCCGGGACCGACGGCTACATCCTCAAGGACGCGTCCTTCGACGAACTGCGGGTGGCCATCCGCAGCGTGCTCAACGGCAAGACCTACCTGAGTCCGGACATCTCCAGCAAGGTCGTGAACGGCTATCTGGGGGGCGGCCGCAACAGCCGCACCGCCTCGGTCTGGGACAAGGTGACCCATCGCGAGCGCCAGGTGCTGAAGCTGGTCGCCGAAGGACGGCCCAACAAGTTCATCGCCGAGTACCTGTGCCTGAGCGTCAAGACGGTCGAGAAGCACCGCTCCAACCTGATGAACAAGCTGGACCTGCACAATGCCTCCGCGCTGACGACGTTTGCGATCGAAAAGGGCCTGGTCGACACCGATCTTGGCGGGCGGCTGGCGCCCCCGCAGCGGCTGCCCTGATGCGCAGGGCGGCGCCTGCTGCGGTCGGCCGGCCTCGTATACTGGCCCGACCGGCGCGCGCGCTCCTGTCTTCAGGCAGGCCGGATGAGGCGCGCGGCGCTCCAGGAGCTGGATCGGGACGTCCGGAGGCGCAGTGAAGAGGTTCTTCAGAAATTACTCGCTGGCCAGTCTGGCCATCGTCGTGCTGGCGGCGCTGGCGATCTTCCTGGCCTATCGCGGCATCGTGATCCGCGGCATCATGCTGCTGGCCGAGTCCAGCAGCGTGACCACGACGCGCATCGCGCTGCATCCGATCCGCCACCATCTGGCGGATTTTCTGCACGAGGCCAACCGGCGGGGCGAGGCGGCGGCCCCGGCCGGCTTGCCGGAAGAACTGGAGGGCGCCATTGCCGCGGTGATGCGCGATTCGCGCGTGGTGCGGGTCAAGATCTACAACGAACGGGGCACGGTGGTCTTCTCCACCAACCCGCGGCAGATCGGGAACTTTCAGGGCGCCAATCCCGGCTTCATGGCGGCCGCCCAGGGCAAGGTCGCGGTCAAGCTGGTCTACCGCGACCACTTCAACGCCTTCGACCAGGTCACCGAGTCCGACAACCTGGTGCAGACCTACCTGCCGGTGCGCAGCGGCTCGGCCAAACCCGTGATCGGCGTCTTCGAGACCTACACCGACGTCAATGCGCTGGTGATGGAAGCCGAGCATTCCGAGATCCTGATCGCGGTCGTGACCTTCTCGATCCTGGGTGCCATGTATGCGGCCCTGCTGGTGTTCGTGTCGCGCTCCAATCGCGTGATCGAGCAGCAGCAGCGCACCATCCGCGAAAAGAGCGTGTTGCTGGAGCAGCTCTCCAGCAACAACATGGTGCGCGAGGAGTCCGAGCGCAAGCGCTGGTCGACCGACCTGCACGAGGGCCTGGCGCAGACGCTGGGGGCCATCAAGGTGCTGCTGGAGTCCTCACCCGGCTCGGCCAGGGGCGAGAGGAGCGACAAGCTGCAGGCGCTGGTGCCGGTGCTGCAGGAGGCGATCACGCAGACCCGTGCCATCGCCATGGATCTCAGCCCGCCCGGCCTCGACGCGCTGGGCCTGGGGCCGACCCTGCGCGGCCTGCGCGGCACCTTCGAGCGCGATCATCCGTCCATCCAGGTCGATCTGCAGATCCAGCCGCGCGAGGCCGACATTCCGCCCGCGCTGAAGATCGTCATCTACCGCACCGTCGAGGCCCTGCTGAAGCTGCTGGACAGCCAGCATGCCACCTCCCGGGTGATGCTCAGGCTGGAGCGCGCCGGGCCGACGCTGAGCCTGAGTTGCCATGACGACAGCCAGGTGCTGGTCACGGCCATCGCGCAGGCGCACGCCGGGGACCATTCCGGCGCCAGCGAGGTGCTGGAGCGCGTCATCATCTCGGGCGGGACCCTGAGCGTCAACGGGGAAGGCGAGACGGCCGCGCTGCGGGCCGAGTGGCGCGTGCCGGAAGCCGTGGAGCCGCCGACGGATACCCTGCTAAAGTAGGCCGGCATGTACCTGCCGCCCCAGTTCAAGTCTGACGACCGCGCGCATGCGCTGGCGCTGATGCGCGCCCATCCCTTCGCCAGCCTGATCAGCACCGACGAGACGCTCCTGCCCTACGTGACGCACCTGCCGCTGCATGTCCAGGAGCAGGGCGGGCAGCTCGTGCTGCTGGGCCACGTCGCCCGGCCGAACCCGCACTGGCGCTACCTGCAGGCGCGGCCGCAGGCGGTGGTGACCTTCCTCGGCCCCCATGCCTACATGTCGCCCACGGTCTACCCGGATCTGGCCCGGGTGCCGACCTGGAACTACCTCGCCGTGCATTGCACCGTGCAGGCCCGGCTGGTCGAGGAGCCGGCCGCCAAGGATGCGCTGCTGAAGCAGCTCATCGGCGACCATGAGCCCGCCTATGCGGCGCAGTGGCGCAGCCTGGGCGAGGACTACGCCCACAAGATGCTGGCCGGCATCGTCGCCTTCGAGCTGCAGGTGAGCGGACTGCAGTGCAAGCTCAAGCTCAACCAGCACCGACCGGAGGCGCATGCCGCCATGAAAGCCGCCTACGCGGCCGGCGGCGAGCACGAGCGCGCGTTGGCCGCGTGGATGGACCAGCTGGGCCTGCATGGCAACTGACGAGCACTACATGCGGCAGGCGCTGGCGCTGGCGCGCCAGGCGGCGCAGGCCGGCGAGGTGCCGGTGGGGGCGGTGCTGGTGCACCAGGGCGAGGTCATTGCCAGCGGCCACAACGCCCCCATCATCAACAACGACCCCACGGCCCACGCCGAGATCGCCGCCCTGCGCGCTGCGGCCGGGCAGTTGCGCAACTACCGCCTGGAAGACTGCGAGCTTTACGTCACGCTGGAGCCCTGCCCCATGTGCGCCGGCGCGCTGCTGCACGCGCGGCTGCGGCGGGTGGTGTTCGGCGCACCCGATCCCAAGACCGGCGTGGCCGGCTCGGTGCTCGATCTCTTCGCCAACCGGCAACTGAATCACCAGACCCAGGTCCAGGGCGGCGTGCTGGCCGGCGAATGCGGCGCGCTGCTGCAGGACTTCTTCCAGCACAAGCGCGAGCGCCAGCGCCGCCTGAGCCAGCCGGTGCGCGAAGACGCCGTGCGCACGCCCGAGGAGCGCTTTGCCGACCTGCCGGGCTATCCCTGGGCGCCGCACTACCTGTCCGACCTGCCGGCCCTGGCCGGCCTGCGCCTGCACTACCTGGATGAGGGGCCGCGTGCTGCGCCGCTCACCTGGCTGTGCCTGCACGGCAACCCGAGCTGGAGCTATCTCTACCGCAAGATGATCCCGGTCTTCCTGGCCGCCGGCCACCGCGTGGTGGCGCCGGACCTGATCGGCTTCGGCAAGAGCGACAAGCCCAAGAAGGAAGCCGCGCACAGCTTCGGCTGGCACCGACAGGTGCTGCTGGAGCTGGTCGAGCGGCTGGACCTGAGGAACGTGGTGCTGGTGGTGCAGGACTGGGGCGGCCTGCTGGGTCTGACCCTGCCGATGGCCGCGCCGCAGCGCTACCAGGGCCTGCTGGTGATGAACACCCTGCTGGCCACCGGCGATGCTTCCTTGACACCGGGTTTTCTGGCCTGGCGCGAGCTGTGCGCCAAGAAGCCGGATTACGAGGTGGGCCGCCTGCTGGCACGCGGCAACCCGCAGCTCAGCGCGGCCGAGTGCGCCGCCTACGATGCGCCGTTTCCCGACCGCGGCCACCGCGCGGCCTTGCGCGCCTTCCCGTCCCTAGTGCCGGAAACACCGGACGCCGACGGGGCGCCGGTCTCGCGCCAGGCGCGTGCCTTCTGGCAACAGCAGTGGCAGGGCCGCAGCCTGATGGCGGTGGGCATGCAGGACCCGGTGCTGGGCTGGCCGGTCATGCAGGCGCTGCAGTCCAACCTGCGCAACTGCCCCGAGCCGCTGCGCGTGGAGCAGGGCGGCCATTTCCTCCCCGAGTGGGGGCAGGAGATCGCCGCAGCGGCGCTGCCGCATTTCAGCGCCCGATAATCGCGGCATCCATGAAGAAGCAGATCTACATCTATTCCCCCTCCGGCGCCGTGCGCGACAAGGCCGCCTTCCGCCGCGGCATCCGGCGCCTGCAGTCCCTGGGCCACGAGGTCGAGGTCGACGAGGCCGCCCTGGCCAGCTACCAGCGCTTTGCCGGCGACGACGCCACCCGCCTGGCCGCCATCGAACGGGCGGCGGCCAGCGGCGCCGACGTGGCGCTGATTTCGCGCGGCGGCTACGGCCTCACGCGCATCCTGCCCGGCATTCCGTACAGGAAGGTGGCCAAGGCCATCGAGCGCGGGACCCAGTTCGTCGGGCTGAGCGACTTCACGGCCTTCCAGCTGGCGGTGCTGGCACGCAGCGGCACCTGTACCTGGGCCGGGCCCTCGCTGTGCGAGGGCTTTGGCGCCAGCGACCAGGCCGATGCCGCGGATGGCCATGGCGGTTCAGGGCAGGGCGGTCCCGACGAGATCATGCTGGCCTGCTTCGAGGACCTGCTGCTGGGGCAGGGCGAGGGCACGGGCTGGCGCCAGCACAAGGAGAAAGAGGCGGACATTGCCGCGGCAGGCGCCTTCCACGCCAAGAGGATCGGCGATGCTGCCCGCTTGACGGTGCAGGACGGCCTGCTCTGGGGCGGCAATCTGGCCGTGCTGTGCTCCTTGCTGGGCACGCCGTATTTCCCGCCGGTGCGCAAAGGCATCCTGTTCCTGGAGGATATTGCCGAACACCCCTATCGGATCGAGCGCATGCTGACCCAGCTGCTGCACGCGGGCGTGCTGGCACAACAGCAGGCCATCGTGCTGGGGCAGTTCACCGACTACCGGCTGGTGCCGCACGACAAGGGCTACAAGCTGCAGTCGGTCATCAACTGGCTGCGCAGCCGGCTCAAGGTGCCGGTGTTGACGAACCTGCCCTTCGGCCACGTGCCGACCAAGGTGCTGCTGCCGGTGGGCAAGCGCTGCGACCTGCAGGTGCAGGGCCGCGAGGTCTTGCTGGTCTGGGGGGATTGAGTGGCAGGGGCCGGGACCGGCCCCGGGGTATCAGCGGCGCGCTGCCGCGGTGCCGGGCACCATGCCGCGCGGCAACAGGCCTTCGAACATGCCCGTGATCTGGCGGATGCGCTGGCTGGCCACCACTTCCCCCTGCAGGGAGGAGAGGGCTACCATGATGTCGGAGCGCAGGTACCACAGGCCTTGCAGGTCCGGCGCGAACAGCACGCGGCGCTCGATGTGTGGGTAGTTGGCGCAGCCGTCGTCGCCGAGCGAATCGAGCATGGCCTGGCGAATGTCTTCGATGCGAAAAGCGCTGCGTCCCTCGTCGGGCACGGACAGCCCCAACATGCCCTGCATGCTGCTGATGAACTGGCTCGCCAACTTGTTCATATTGATATTTTTTTGATGTTGAGACGACTCAACGACACCGGGGAGGGTAGTCAGCCGTCCAAGCTCCCGCAATAGGGTTATCCATGATTCGCGGAGGAAAAACAACAGGAAATTCAATCCCTTACCCGGGATACATCAAGCAACATCGAGGGCTGTGTTTCCGTCCATATCCATAAGCCGCTCACGGACCATCGGCACCACCCGGGAACAGCCGCGCACGGGCGATACCCGGCCATTCGGCTGGCGCCCGCCCGGCGCGCGGTATTCAACCCCGCGGCTATGCCCTAAACTGTTATTGGACGAAACCAATTTGAATCGAAGCTTGCGCATGGGTGCCAAAACCACCGTTGTTTTCACAGATCTGACCGGTAGCACCTCCGTATTCGAGACGCTAGGCAACTTCAGGGCCACCAAGGCCGTGACTCAGCTGACCTACTGGATCTGCAGCCTGCTGCAGGCCCATGGCGGCAAGGTCATCAAGACGCTGGGCGATGGCGTCCTGACCGTCTTTCCCGATGCCGGCGCCGCCATCGATGCCGTCGTCCAGCTGCAGCGCGAACACCAGGCCAACCTGCTGCAACAGCCCATGGCCGAGCACCTGCCGATCCGCGTCGGCGTGGCGACGGGCGAGGTGGAGATCGTCAACGATGACTGCTATGGCGATGCCGTGAACGTGGCCTCCCGCCTGTCCGACCTGGCCGGGCCGCACGAAATCTGGGTCAGCAGCGCAGAACTGGACTTCTCCAGCCGCGCCAACGGCATCCGCTATCGCCCGCTGGGGTCGATCCATGTGCGCGGCCGGGTGGAGCCCTGTGTCGTGCACCAGGTGGAGTGGCATGAAGACCAGTCCACCGACTTCATCACCATGCAGGGCAACCTGGACCAGACCGCGCGGTCGGATGCGCTGGGGCAGCAGATCGAACTCAGCTTCCTGGACCAGAGCCGCACCTATATGGCCTTCGACCTGCCCGTCCATGTGGGGCGCATCCGCCACTGCGAGTTCATCGTGGCCGATCCGCGGGTGTCGCGCACCCATTTCCGCGTCGAATGGCGCAATGGCCGGATCATGCTGGTCGATGTCAGCAGCTACGGCACCTGGATCCGCTTTGCCGGTGCGCGCGCCGAGGTGCTGCTGCGCCGGGAGGAGTGCGTGCTGTACGGCCAGGGCGAGATCGCCCTGGGCGCGCCGTTCTCGGATGCCAGCGTACCGGTCGTCTCCTTCCGGGTGACTTAGCCGGCAGGCACTCAGAGGTAGGCCGTGCGGGCCTGCTTGAGGTCGATCCGGCCCTGCACCACCTTCTCCAGTGCATCTTGCCGCAGGCTGCGCATGCCGTGCCGCAAGGCCTCGGCCTGGATCTCGCTGGTGCTGGCCCGGGTCTGGACCAGCCGTTTGAGGGCGGGCGTGTTCTCCAGGATCTCGTAGATGCCCATGCGCCCCTTGTAACCGGTGCCGCGGCAGTGCTCGCAGCCGACGGGGGTCCAGACCTGCAGCTGGTCCGGGTTGGAGACGCCCGCGGCAGCCAGCAGACGGGCCCAGCCCGCGTCGCGGCCGATCTCGCTGCCTTCGATGTACTCGAGCATGAGGGCCTCGATCTGCGGTGCCGCCAGCCGGCTCGGCTGCGCGCAGCGCGGGCAGAGCGTGCGCACCAGGCGCTGCGCCACGATGCCCACCAGCGAGTCGCCGAAGTTCATCGGGTCCATGCCCATGTCGAGCAATCGCACGATGCTCTCGGCCGCACTGTTGGTGTGCAGGGTCGACAGCACGAGGTGGCCGGTCAGCGAGGCTTCGATGGCAATGGAAGCGGTTTCCTCGTCCCGGATCTCACCGATCATGATGACGTCCGGGTCGGCCCGCAGGAAGGCGCGCATGGCCGACGCAAACGTGACGCCGATCTTGGGGTTGACGTGCAGCTGCCGCAGGCCCGGATGGGTGATCTCGATCGGGTCTTCCGCGGTCCAGATCTTGCGGTTGTCGGTGTTGATGTGCGCCAGGATGGAGTGCAGGGTGGTGGTCTTGCCCGAGCCGGTCGGCCCGCAGGCCAGCAGCAGGCCGAAGGAACGCTCGGCAAGCTTCTTGATCACGGCGTCGTCGCGCGCGGACAGGCCCAGCTGGGTCAGGGGCGTGGGCTTGCTGGAGGCCAGCAGGCGCATGACCACGTCTTCCAGGCCATCGTGCGTGGGCAGCACGGCCACACGCAGCTCCAGCGGGATGGGCGCGTAATTCTGGAAGCTGATCTTGCCGTCCTGCGGCCGGCGCTTTTCGGAAATGTCGAGCCGGCTCATGACCTTGACGCGTGACACCAGCGACGCGCGCAGGAAGCCGGGCATGCGCAGGTAGTCCTCAAGGTCGCCGTCCTTGCGAAAACGGATGCGCAAGGACTCCTCGCCCGGGTTGGTCTCGATATGGATGTCGGAGGCCTTCTGGGCATAGGCGTCCATGATCATGCGGGTGACCAGCCGTACCAGGCTGGAGCTCTCGTCGACCGCTACGTCGCGCTCTTGCGCACCCTGCGCCCTGTATTCGGTCATGGCGCCGTCGAGCAGCGCGTAGATGTCCCTGCCGCCGGCGGCAGGCGTCTGCGGTGCATGCTGGACCGGCGCCGCTTCCGGGTGCAGCTGACGGAACAGCCGTTGCAGGATCTGCGGCCGGGCAGCCCATACCAGGTTCACGCTGCAGTCGGCCAGCACGCGCAGCCGGCGCTCGATCTCCGGGTCCATCGGGTGGGCCGCGGCGACGTAGAGGGTGCCCTCAAGGCAGCCCAGCGGCAGCACTTCGTGCAGGCTGGCCAGCTTGAGCGGCAGGCGGTCGTAGGCCTGCGCCTCGGTCCGGAAATTCTCGGCGTCGACCTCGGGGGTGGAGGCCATGCGGGCGTAGACATGGGCCATCTGGTCCGGACTCAACAGGCCCGCGCGCACCAGGGGCTCACCCTGTCCGTGCAGGGGGTCCGGCCACTCGCGCTGCAGGGCGTCGAGCTGCGCGGGGTCCACCAGCTGGAGCTCCTGCAGGACCTCTTCGAGGGGCCGGATCGGACGCCGGCGGCTGTCCTGCACCCTCTGGACCAGCTCGACCATATCGCGGGCCGGCGGGCGGGCCGGCGCAGCGACCGCCACAGGCAGGGGGGCCGGGGCGGGCTCACCCGGCGTGGCGCGCGGCTGGTCCGGGGCAGGGTGGAAGCGGGCCGCCTTCAGCGCGGAGCGCGGAATCCAGACCGTCTTGAAGTTGCCTTCGGGCAGGCGCACGTACAGCCTCAGGCCGCGGTGGCGGACCCGGTGCCCCAGCGTCACGCCGCTCCACTCCACGCCATCAATGAAATGGAGCTGGAATTGAGCCAGGTCGGCCGCTTCGTGGCCCGGTCGCTGCGGGTCGGGCGCGGCCATGCCCGCGGCGATGCTGCCTGGCGCCAGCAGGGCCTGCATCTCCACGGCACGGATCTCGCGGATCGCGATCATCAGTTCACTGGACTGCAGGTGCACAGGCAGCAGGCTGCCCTGGAGTTCCAGATGCGCTTCGTGCCGCAGCCGGCCGCGGATGACCTCGCCGCTGAGCATGCGGATCAGGACTTCGACATCGTCCTCGAGGTCTGCAGGTCGCCAATGCAGGGGCTCCAGCGGGCTCGGTGCGGTGCCGGGGAATGCCGGCCCCGTATCCAGCTCCTCGGTCATCGCCGGATCTCCATCGCCGAGATGTCGGGTGTCTGGTTCGACGCCAGCCGGATGCGCAGCGCCAGATCGGTCTTGGAGTCGGCATTCTCCAGCGCCTGTTCCATGCTGATGGCACCGCGCAGATACAGGTCGAACAGGGACTGGTCGAAGGTCTGGACGCCGTCCTCCGTACTCTTGGCGATGGCCTCGCGCAGCAGGTCGACCTGGCCGCGGCGGATCAGATCGGAGATGCGGGACGTCAGCAGCATGATCTCGACGGCCGGCACCAGGCGGTCGTGCGTGCCGCGGATCAGGCGCTGGGCAATCACCGCCTTGAGGTTCAGCGACAGGTCCAGCAGGACCTGTTTGCGGGCTTCCTCAGGGTAGAAACCGAGGATGCGCTCGATCGCCTCGTAGGCGTTGTTCGCATGCAGCGTCGAGATGCACAACAGGCCGGTGTCGGCATAGTTCAGGGCGTGCTGCATGGTGTCGAGATCCCGGATCTCGCCGATCATGATCACATCGGCCGCCTCCCGCAGGGCATGGCTCAGCGCCTCCTTGTAGGAATGGGTGTCCAGCCCGATCTCGCGCTGATTGATGATGCAGCGTTTGTGGCGGTGCAGGTACTCGATCGGGTCCTCGACCGTCAGGATGTGGCCGTCAGCGTGCTGGTTGCGCCATTCCAGCATCGCCGCAATCGTGCTGGACTTGCCGGCCCCGGCAGCGCCGACAGCCAGGATCAGCCCCCGCTTTTCGAGCGCCAGCTGCGTGATGACGGGCGGCAGCATCAGCTCCTCGATGGTCGGGATCTGGAATTTCACGTAGCGCACCGACATGGCCACCTGGCCGCGCTGCACGAACACATTGATGCGGTAGCGGCCGATGTCCTTGAGTGCCACCGCGAAATCGCACTCCAGATCCCGCTCGAAGCGCTGTTGCTGGGCCGCGTCCATGATGGATCCGGCCATGCTCCGGACCGAACCGGGCGGCAGCGCCGGCATGTTGAGGTGGCGCAGGGCGCCCTGGATCTTCAGCGTGGGAGCCACCCCGACACTCAGGAACAGGTCTGAGGCACCGCGCAGCGCCATCAGCTTCAGGTAAGGGAGCAGTTCACCGTGGTGCTCGGGGGCGATTTCGGTCGTCATGGCAGCTTTGTGCAAGTCTTGCTGCCATTCTGGTGGACGTCGTGAGTGCCGATGCCCGTACGGCGCTCAATTTTTCACGTTGTTCCTGAAAGCTTCTTTGCCGGGCCGATGGTGCCAGGCGGTTTTCCTGGCGCACGCGAGACCAGTGCTTGTTGGGGGGCAGTGTTTCAAGGTGCCGGGGGACGTGCCTCAACGTTGACTCGGCTCCGTGGGTCTATTTGTTTGTTGACATAATATACATCGTATGAAGTAATGGAATCCGGATCAGCAAGGGTTGAAATTAGGAGTTTCTTTGAAAATCAATGCACTCCACTTAATTATTCAAGTGAATTCTGAAGACTGTTGGGAGCCAAAACGCGCTTGCGTATGGCCGGCACAGTGGCCTGCCGATCCACTTCCATGATGAAGTCACCGGCCTGCGCGTGCACGCAGAAGTCCAGGTCCCGGGGCTCGAAATCGTTCGGCGGCGGCACCAGAAACTTGGCGGCCGGACGCGACTGGCGGATGCGCGCAACCACCGCATCGGCACTGACCTGCCCAAGCGCCAGGATGCGGTCGCGGATGAACTCGGCGCAGGCCAGGTCGTCGTCGTCCCGCGGATGGGACGCGATGACATTGACCGTGCGCAGGCGATCCCGGGCCAGCAAGGCGCGAACATGGCTGGCCGTGGCCGTCGCGTTGGAAAAGCCCGTCACGAACACATGGCGCGCCGCCAGGGCCGCCAGGGTCGCCTTGACCCCGTTGGTGGTCTTCTGGACCAGGGTACGCCCCTGCAATTCGGCCCGGGAGACCCGGTACGGCGAGTTATCCAGGTCAAAGCCTGGAATGCCCAGGCCCTGGATTTCGCCGGCCAGCAGCAGCGCCGGGTTGCCGGCCTTGAGGGCTTGGGCCTCGTCGACGGTGTTGACCAGCAGGATTTCCCGCACCCCGCGCTGGAATGCGACATGGGCCACGGTGAAGGCCCGGATGACGTCGATGACGATGTTGACGTCGGCCGCGGGATAGGGGTGCTCGGTTCCCTGGAGGATCCGGATCTCGGGAACCAGAGGGTGCATGGGCCTGGCCTGTCCGCCCTACTTGAGGCGCACCATGCCCGGGATCAGGGGCGTTGCCTGGCCCCATTCCTTGCGGGGCGCCTCACCGAGCTTGCGCCGCCGCTCGACGCTGGTACTGAAACGGCTCGGCGTCTTGCTGGCTTCGGGCTCGACAAAGCGGCCGTCCGGCCCATCGTACAGATTGAAGGTGTCGGAGCGGATGCCCAGGCGCAGGGTTTCCAGACCGATGACGTCGCCGAAGGCAATATTGCCCAGATTGACATTCGGGCCCAGCGCCTCGATCAGCCTGGCCTGCAGGGCCTTGGTCGGCGCTTCCCAGATGGCGTCGGAAGAATTGAACTGGGCATTGGAGATGCTCTCCACCAGGTCGTTGCGCAGGCGGCCCTGGGCATCGCAGATGCCGCTGCGGCCGGACTCGCGGGCCTCCAGGATGACGCGGCGGGCGCCGGCCGCCAGATCGGCGTGGATCTCGGCCAGCCACTGCGAGATCGGCATCTGGTCGGCCTCGTCGATGTCCTTCTTGCCGACCTCGCTCAGCACATAGAACTCCTCGGCGAAATCGGCGATGTGCCGCCCCTTCTCCTCCACCGACAGTGGCAGGGTGCCATTGGAAATCTCGACGACCTGGCAGTCATAGCGCTTGAGGAAGCGGTAGAAGGCATCGAGCTTGCGCTGTGCCAGCGCCTTTTCGAACAGGGTGCCGCCGAAATAGAACATCACGTTGTTGTCGACCAGGCACTGGATCTTCTTCTCGAGCTCGCTGGTCACCATGGCCGTGCACCAGCCGAACTTCACCACGTCGATCAGCTCGGCGTCGCTTTCCACCACGTCCATGAAATAGCGGGTGGGCACGCCATTGTCGATCAGGGCCGTGAGGCCGAAGTCGCGCGGCTTGGGGATGCGCTTGGGCGTATCGAGAAAGTTCTGGGACAGCATGGGACCTCCTTCAAAGGGTGCCGGCTGGTGCCGGTCTGGCGAAAATGTGGGCGGGATCGAGCACCGGCACCGCCTGGCCCTGATGCAGGAAGCAGGACATCGCGACGCGCGGCCAGATCGGGTTCCCGGTGGGCAGCGGACATTGCTGTTCATCGCTCACCTGCACCATCCGGACCAGCTTGGGCGCGCAGAAGGCGCCGTACTCGATCGGCTCTCCGCGGGCCGCCTGGTAGGCCACCACCAGCACATGGCTCGGGTTCCCGGGCAAGGGCAACGCGCCGGGCCAGGCCTGCAGATAGGCCTGCAGATCGACGAGGGGCAATCGCTGGCCCTGCCAGGCCAGCAGTCCCAGGCAGAAGTGCGGCATTCCGGGGACCGCCGTCACGCGCGGCTGCTCGACGAGCTCGACGCCGGCATGAATCGGCAGGGCAATCTGTTCGCCCGCTGCATACTCCAGCACGCACGCCAGCGCCACGCCATCCGGCCCCTGGGCGTCGGCGGTTCGGGCTGGATCGACCAGCAGTTCGGGCATAGGCATGTCCATGGTCATTCCGGGTGCTGCAGCGCTGCGGGCAAGACACGGCTGGTGGTGCACAGCACCAGTTCGCCGCCGAGTTCGACATAGGCGTCGATGAGGTCCCGCTCTCCTCTCATGATGGCGGGCAGGGCATGGAACTCGAGTTCGGTGTCAATCAGCACGCGCACTTCGTTCCAGGCCACGGCGATGCCGCCCTGTGCGCCACCGAGCCGGGTGAGGAGGAAGCGGTCCGGCGGAAAGTCGTCCAGCGGCAGCAATTGCGCCGACAGCGCGACCACCTCCTGACGGCCCCCGTCGGGCATCGGCAGGGCGTGAACGCCCGGCCGGTCGGTCGGCATCGGGGCGTGTTCGATGTACTCGGTCGCGGTGACCTCGCGCTGGGGCAGCAGCAGCCGCAGCGCATCGGCGCGCAGCATCACGTAGTCGCCCCGCATCTTCATCTTTCTGGCCTGGCTGTTCACCGGTCTTGCTCCCCTGCTCTGCCTCAGGCCGCGAGGGCCTGGCGGATGGTCTGCAACAGATCGCCGTCGTTGTAGGGCTTGGTGATATAGCGGCTCACGCCGGCCTGCTCGGCCAGGCGGCGGTGCTTCTCCTGCGAGCGGGAGGTGATCATGATCACGGGAACCGCCTTCAGGTCGTCGCGGCTGCGGATATGGCTGGTCAGTTCGATCCCGTTCATGTTCGGCATCTCGAGGTCGGTCAGCACGATGTCGGCATTGAAGGAGCCCAGCGTGTCGATCGCGTCGATCCCGTCGCGCGCGGCCTGCACCCGGAAGCCGGCGTCCTGCACCAGCTGCATCAGCGAATTGCGCACGGACAGCGCGTCATCGACGATCAACACCCCCGGCGACCCCTTGCCGGCCTCCGGAGCGGCGGCCGCCCGGATCCGCTGCACCTGCCGCTGCAGGCCGTCCTGGGCCAGCAGCTGCATCATGTCCAGATTCACGGCCACGCTGCCGTCGCCCAGAATGGACAGGCCGGCGACGCCCCGGATATGCCGGGCATAGCGTCCCGGGTTCTTGACCAGCAGCTCGCGCGAGTCGAGCAGGCGATCGACACCCAGCACGTGGACCTTGTTGTCCACGCGCAGGATCACGGCATCGTGCTCATCCAGCGGCTTGCCTTCGTCCACGGGCAAACCGGCCAGTTCGGCCAGCAGGCGCGCGTCCAGAACACGTTTGCCATGGTGATAGACCAGCTTGTCACCTACCCGCTGGAACGTGCCGATGCCGCGCGGCACGGCCTGCTCGATGAACAGCGACGGCAGTGCGAAGCGCTGGTGGCCGACTTCGACCACCAGCGACTGCATGGTCGAAAGCGAGGCCGCGAAACGCAATTCGATGGTGCAGCCCTGCCCCGCCCGGCTCGCGATATGGATCGTGCCGTTGATGCTGCTGATCCAGTCACGGACCACGTCCAGGCCGACGCCGCGGCCAGAGACCTCGCTCACTGCATCGCGGGTGGAGAACCCCGGCAGCAGGATCAGTCGCATCAACTCGTCTTCACCCAGGACCTGTTCCAATCCGATGAGTCCGCGTTCGACGGCCCGCCGGCGTATGGCGGCGAGATCCAGGCCGCGGCCATCGTCGATGCAATGCAGCACCACCTGCTGTCCCTGACGCGAGTACACCAGCTCGATCCGGCCGGCAGGCCCCTTGCCCGCCGCCACGCGCTCCTGCGGTGTCTCGATGCCGTGGTCCACCGCGTTGCGCAACAGGTGCAGCAGCGGCTCGGCCAGGCGGTTCAGCATGTCGCTGTCGATCAGCGCCTCGCCGCCACGCACCACCAGCAGCGCCTGCTTGCCCGTCGCCTGGCAGGTGGCACGCACGTTGCGCTGCAGACGCGGCTCCAGCACACCGGCCGGGCTCATCCGGGTGCCAATGACCAGATGCTGCAGGTCCTTGGACAGGCGTTGCTGCAAGGTCTGCACCCCGCTCAGCTGGGAAACCTCCTCGTCCAGGCGGAAGGCCATCGTCCGGGCATCGGCCGCCTCCTCCATCAGCGCGTGGGTCGTGCTGTGCAGTTCGCTGTACTGGTCCATTTCCAGCGGATCGAAGGCCGCTTCCTCGGTGCGCCGGGTGCGGGCGCGCATCATGGTCAGGGCACGCACGTCCACCAGGGTCTCGAGTTCAAACAGGCGCTTCTGCACGCGCAGGTTCTGGTTGAGCAGTTCCCGCGTCTGCTCGGTCAGGCGCTTGAGCCGGGCCTCCAGCACCGCGCTGTTGACCGATACTTCGCCCGACACGCGGAACAGCTCATCGACCTGCCCCACGCTGACGCGCAAGGCGGTCGCACCGCGCGCCATGGGCGCGGCGCCTTCATGCGCCTGTGCCGTGTCGGGCAGGCGCTCCGGGGCCCGTGACATCGCCAGTTCATTGGCCGCCGGCGTGCTGACCAGTCCGACCGACACGCTGCGCGTGAGCGGGCGGTCAAGCGCCTCGCCCCGATCGATGCGGTTGGCCAGATCCAGCACCCGCTGCAGGACTTCCAGCGCCTGCCGGGGGTAGTCGTCGGTGCCGGTCACGTAGCCGACCATCTGCTCCAGGCAGTAGGCGGCGTCCAGCAGGGTATCGGCCGCCGGTTTGGCCACCACGCCCCCCTCGGCTTCGAAGTGGTCGAGGATGTCCTCGAAATGGTGTCCCAACGACGCCAGGCCACGCAGGCCGATGATGGAGCCGGATCCCTTCAGGGTATGCGCCATGCGCCGGGCCGCCACCAGATCGGCGCTGTCGCCCTGCCCCTGCGCCATGTTGCGCGACAGGTCCACCAGATGGCGGGCCTGGTCCGGCGCCTCGTGGAAGAAGCCTTCGAGCAGCCTCGGGTCCACGTCGGGCGGGATGACCAGGGTCACGTCCTCCGGGGTGGCCAGCACGGCCCGCATCGGCTGCCCGTCGGCGCTGCCGGGCAGCTGCACCTGCAGGGGCATGGCGCCCAGCATGTGCATGATCTTGAGGGCCTGCTCCTCGTCCAGGGGATGAGGTGCATGTACCAGATGGTCCACCAGGCCGGCCGCGGTGGTCGGGTCGGAAATGTTGCGCAGGTAATAGATGATCAGCGGCGGCCAGTCGCGCAGAAACCGGATCAGCCGGCTGCGATCGTCAACGGACAGTCCGGGCAAGGCCAGCGTGTTTTCCAGCACGTGGATGCAGACGGCCTGCAAGCCGGGGAAGCCGGCCATCTCGGCCGCCTCACCCATGCGTTGCGCCAGGCTGCTGTAGTCATCCAGCGCCACCAGGAAGGCGTCGGCGGCGGCATCGAGGGATGCCAGCTCGTCCAGGTCGCGGTCCAGCTGCGGCCGGGCCAGCTCGATCTCGGCGGCCAATGCATCGATCAGGTCGTTCAACTTCACGGCCAGCGCCTCCTGTGGATGGGTTTCCCGCCGGCCTCAGGCCATCTGCGGCAGTTTGAACACGTTCACCGACTCCACCAGGCGGCGCGCGGACTGCAACAGGGTTTCCGTCTCGCGGTTCTGGGCCGAGATCTGGTCAGCGGTGCGTTCGGTGCTCTGGCCGATGTGCTGCACCGAGGTCAGCAGGTTGGCCGACATCTCGCGCTGCTGCTCCGACACCTCCGCGATGCGCTTGACCTGACTCACCAGTTCATTGGTGATCTGCTGCGTCATGCGCATCTGTTCGCCGGCCTTCTGTGCCTGTTCGGAACCCTGGACCACCTGGCCGATGGTGCGGTTCACCGTGCTGATGGTTTCGTTGGTCTCCAGCTGGATGTTGTTCACCAGAGTGCTGATCTGCTGCGTCGCGTTGCGCGAGCTTTCGGCCAGCCGCTGCACCTCTTCCGCCACCACCGCGAAGCCCCGCCCCGCCTCGCCGGCCACCGCCGCCTGCATGGAGGCGTTGAGCGCCAGCACGTGGGTGCGCTCGGCAATCGTGTTGATCAGGTTCACGATGCCGGAAATCTCCTGCGAGCGTTCACCCAGGCGCTTGATGCGCTTTTCGGTCTCGGCAATCGTCTCGCGGATCGATTCCATGCCCTTGACGGTGCCCGTCACCGTCTCCAGCGCCGTGTCCGTCACCGCCGTGGCCTTGGTGGCCGAGCTGTTGGACTGTTCGGCCAGCGCCGCCACCTGGGTCATGGTCTGGGTGGCATTGGTCAGCGAGTCGATCATCCGGTTCACGCTCAGGCGCTCGTCTTCGGCCGTCTTGGACACCATCGCGGCCTGGCTGCGCACCTTGTCCGATGCCTGTGCCACGTGCCCGGCAATCTGGCTCACGCCCTGCAGCACCTTCGAGGTCTCGGCCGTCAGCGCGTTGATGGAGTCGGACACCGTGCCGATCACATCCTGCGTCACCGGCGCTTTTACCGTCAGGTCCCTCTGGGACAGCTGGTGCACGGACTCCAGGATGGAGATCACCGACTGGTTCAGGCGCTCGTTCTCGGCCTCCGCCTTCAACTGGGCCTCGCGGCGCTCGTTCAGCAGACCGTGCACCGTGCGCCAGATGCCGCCGATCTCGTCCTGCGACTTCACGCCCTCGGCTTCCTTCAGTTCCTCGCCGGCACGCACCCGCTCCACCGTATCCTGCAGTTCGCGCAGCGGATGGCTGATGCCGCGGTACACAAAGAGGGCGGTGCCGATGCCGATCAGGGCCAGCACGAGACCCGTCAGGGCCATCAGGCGGTTGGCGGTCGTGTGGGTCTGCGCAATGCTCGACTCATTGTTCTTCTGCGCCAGCTTGCGCAGGTCCGTGATGCCCTTGACCGTCGCAATCGCGCCCGGCGTGGTGTACTTGAGCCGGATCTCCTGCACTTCGTCGACCTTGCCCTCTTCGAACAGGTCAAAGAGCGCCGGCTGCTTGGACACATAGCCGGCCAGATGCTCGCGGGTCTTCTGCAGCGTGTCGGCCTCCTCCGGGGTCAGGTTCGGCAGCTCAGCGTAGGCCTTCAGGCCCTCTTCAACGTCGCGGATGTGCTCCGGGTTCTTGTCCTTGATGCTTTGACGCCGTTTGGCATCCGGACTGGTCATGAACAGCGGGAAGCCGGAACGCAACTCCCACACCGAGTTCTCCGCCTGGGCAATGATGGAGAACTTGGTTTCGGCCAGGGCATGCAGCCGTTGCAGCGCGTTCACCTGCCACGTGGATACCACGGCAAACGCGGCGGAAAGAACCAGCAGCAGGCCGAAGCCCGCCAGCACCTTGGTTCGGATCGTCAAATTCAACTTCATCACTGCTCTCCTGTCGTTTCAGTCATCGGGTGGGGCGGGGTCCGGCTAGTGGCCGGTGGCCGCCAGCTCCTTGCTCAACTTGTCCAGCAGGGCGTGTACCTGCAGGTCCATCCAGGTGCGGTCGGCTGCCCAGTAGGTCTCGCTCACACAGCCGGCCAGCGCCGCCGGCACCGGCGCATCGTCGGCACGGTCGGCCGCCTGGAAGCGCAGACGCAGGGGCAGGCCGTCGATCACGACGCCGGCCGCATCGGGGCCATGGCCCAGGACCAGCAGCATGGGCTTGGCGCCGCTGCGGTGCTCGATGCCCAGGTAGGCGGCCAGGTCGAACACCGGCACCAGCAGCCCGTGCAGGTTGGCCACACCGATGAACCAGGCGGGCGCGTTGGGCAGGCGGTAGCTGACGGGCAGGTCCGACAACTCGCTGCCATCCTGGTAGCGGATCATCAGGCCCAGGTGGCCGATCTGGAAGCCTTCGCGCTGCTGGAACTCCCCGCCGGCCGTCGCTCCGCCGGGCTGGGCCGGCGTGCTGGCGTAGGCCTGTGCCAGCGCCGTGCCCGCCGCGGAGCCCGGGCCATCGAGGTCGAAGCCGCGTCCCAGGGCTTGCGTGGGCTTGAGCAGCGGGGTCACGAGCGGGGTGCTGTCCATGACCGCGCGCTCACGCCTGCAGCTGTGCCAGGATCTGTTCGCGGCTGTAGGGCTTGGTGACGTAGCCCTTGGCGCCCAGCATCTGGCCCCAGGCCATGTCGGCCTTCTGGTTCTTGCCGGAGACGAACACGACGGGAATGTTCTTCGTGGCCTCGTCGGCCTTGAGCATGCGCGTGGCGGCAAAGCCGTCCACCTCGGGCATGTTGACGTCCATCAGGATCAGGTCCGGCTTGTCGCGCCGGGCGCGCTCGACGGCCATGGCGCCATTCTCGGCCAGCAGCGGCTGGTGGCCCGCCTCGGAAACAATGCGCTCCAGATTGGCGCGATCGGCCTGCATGTCGTCGACGATCAGTACTTTTCTGCCCATGATGGATTCCCCTTGAATGAGATGTTGCGGCGCGCGGCGTTCACTCAATGCAGGCCGCGCACCTGGGTGAGCAGCTGGTCATCGGTATAGGGTTTCGTGACGTAGCCCTTGGCGCCCAGCATCTGGCCCCAGGCCTTGTCGGCCTTCTGGTCCTTGGCGGTCACGAGGATGACCGGGATGTCCTTGGTTGCGGCGTCGCCCTGCAGGGCGCGGGTGGTGGCAAAACCATCCATCTCCGGCATGTTGACGTCCATCAGGATGGCGTCGGGCTTGCTGCGCTTGACTGCCGCCAGCGCCTGGTTGCCGTCGACTGCCGTGGCGACCATGTAGCCCGCCTCGCTCAGCAGCTTTTCCAGGCGCTGGCGATCAACCGGGTTGTCTTCGACGATGAGAATGCTGCGGGCCATGATGTGTCCTCCTTGGTGTCGTGCAGTGAAGTCAGCTCTGCAGGTGCTGGGCGAGTACCTCGCCGAGTTGCTGGGGATCGACCGGTTTGGTCAGATAGGCATCGCAGCCGGCCATCTTTCCGCGGATGCGGTCAAACGGGGACGACTTGCTGGTCAGCATGATCACGGGCACGGACTTGTCGCCGCGCAGTGTGGACTTGATCTGGCGGCAGCCCTCGTAGCCATCGAGGCCGGGCATGAGGACATCCATCAGGACGCATTCATACGATCTCTGCGCCAGCATCAGCATGGCCGCCTCCACGCTGTCGGCCAGGCTCACCGAGAAGCCGCCGGCCTCCAGCAGCGATCGCAGGTGATTGCGTATCGCCAGGCTGTCGTCCACGACCAGAATCGGACTGGTTCCGGAACGCGGCGCGACGCCCACCCTGGCCGCCCCCGGCCCTTGCGCAGCGGGCGCCTGCGCCGGCTTCAGCGGGACGTGGGCGGAAGTCAGCGGCAGGTGGCCCGAGGTCAGGGGCGTCGGGCGTGAGGCGTGCACGGAACCGGGGCCATGCTCCAGCGCACGGGCCAGGAGGCTGGGCAGGATGGACCACTGGACCGGGCGCCGGATTGCCATGTGCCCGGCGGCGACCTTGCCGCTGGCACCCACCCAGATCACGGCCTTGCTGGCGATCCAGGGCTGGCGCTGCGCCCAGGCCGTGGCGGCGGCATCCGTGCCGCCGACCAGGACCACATCGGCCTGCGCGGCCTCGCGCTCGTCGAGCAGCTGCAGGCGCGGCGAGCGCCGCAGGGAAACCCGGACCAGACCATCGAGCAGCTGGCGCTCGTCGCGTTCGAGGCCGCAGGCGTACAGCTTGAGCGTCGGCGCTGCCGCCTCCTGGGGGCGGACAGCCGACTTCGGTTCTTCGGCAGTGATGACGAGTTGCGGGTAGGTACGATCCATGCCCGCAAGCAATTCATTGTTCACAGCCACCTCCCTGATCAGCGACCTTGCATGAACCTTTTTCAGACCGTTGCTGCCGGTTCAGTTAAGCAACAACGTTGAAAGGATCATGCCGTCCGGTCATCTGGGGCACAAAGCGGCGCTACAGTCTTTTACATCTGCTCGAACATTGAAACGAACGGCGTTACATCGCCCCGGGTTTCGTTACATATGAACCCGTCTGCGAGCAATTCGCATGCTGAATCGGTTGGGTATTGGCCGCCGGCGGTCGCGGCGGCTGGCCGGGCGGGTCAGGCCGTGACGCCGGCGAACAGACGCTCGAAGTTGCGGCTGGTGAGTTCGGCAACGGTTTCGACCGGGCATTGCCGCAGCTGCGCAATCTGCTGCGCAACGTACGGGACGTAGGACGGGTTGTTGGTCTTGCCGCGATACGGCACGGGCGCCAGGTAGGGGCTGTCGGTCTCGATCAGCATGCGCTCCAGCGGCACGAAGCGCGCCACCGCGCGCAGATCCTCGGCGTTCTTGAAGGTCAGGATGCCGGAGAAGGAGATGTAAAAGCCCAGGTCCAGCGCCGCGCGGGCCACCTCGGCGGTCTCCGTGAAGCAGTGGAAGACGCCGCCGGCGCTCGACGGCGAGCCATCCTCGCCCTCCTCGCGCAGGATGGCCAGCGTGTCGGCCGAGGCGCCGCGGGTGTGGATCACCAGCGGCTTGCCGAGCTGGCGCGCGGCGCGGATGTGGGTGCGAAAGCGCTGGCGCTGCCACGCCATGTCGGCCACGCTGCGCTCGCCCAGGCGGTAGTAGTCCAGGCCGGTCTCGCCGATGCCGACCACGCGCGGCAGCCGAGCGCGCGTGAGCAGGTCGTCCAGCGTGGGCTCGGCCACGCCCTCGTTGTCCGGATGCACGCCCACGGTGGCCCAGAAGTTGTCATGGCGCAGGGCCAGGCCATGCACCTCCTCGAACTCCTCCAGCGTGGTGCAGATGCACAGCGCGCGCGTCACCTGGGCCTGCGCCATGGCCTCGCGGATGCGCGGCAGCTCGTCACGCAATTCCGGAAAGCTGAGGTGGCAGTGCGAATCGGTGTACATGGTCGGAAAAAACAAAAGGCCATGCGCGGGGCCGCCGCGCATGGCCGGGTGGACGGCTCAGATGGTCTGGGTGGTGCGGTCGGACGACAGGTGCGAGCCCAGGATCTCCTCGATCTTGTTCTTGAGCATGCGCGACTTCTCGTCTTTCGGGAACTGGATGCCCACGCCCTGGGTACGCGAGCCGGCCGCCTTGGCCGGCGTGACCCAGGCCACCTTGCCCGCCACCGGGTAGCGCTGCGGATCGTCGGGCAGCGAGAGCAGCACATAGACGTCGTCACCCAGGCGGTATTCACGCGTGGTCGGGATGAAGACGCCGCCTTCGGTGAACAGCGGGATGTAGGCCGCGTACAAGGCGGCCTTTTCCTTGATGGCCAGCTGGATGACGCTGGGCCGGGGCGCGGCGGGACTGGCAGCTTGGTTCATGGTCGTACTCACAGGCTCAAGTTTAGGGCCGTTTGGGCGCGGCTCACAAGCGCTTCCAGCATGAGCCCGCTGTTGAACGGGTGCTCGGCAGTACGCGCGGCCTGCGCCAGCTCCTTCTGCCAGGCGCACAGGGCCGGCAGCGCCGGTGCCGTCGGCAGGTCGGCGGCGTCGAAGTAGCGCGGCGCTGCGCCCGCTGCCAGGGCCAGCAGGTCGTGGCAGAGCTTGTGCTGGGCATCGATCACCTGGGCCGGGCTCCAGTCCGCCACCAGGGCCAGTTCACCGCGCTGCATGGCGCGCGGCAAGCTGCGCCAGCTCCTGGGCTCGCGGCCGGAAGCCGCGAACAGCAGCGCATCCTCGGGCCGGCCGCCGGCCGCGCGCAGCAGCGTGCGCGCATCGGCCGCGGCCTGGCCCTGCGCCTGTAGCCAGTCCAGCGCCTGCGCCTCGGCCGGCCAGGCCATGACATGCGTGAGGCAGCGGCTGCGGATGGTGGGCAGCAGCTGGTGTGCCGCTTCGCTGGCCAACACGAAGCGCACGTCCCCGGGCGGCTCCTCCAGCGTCTTGAGCAGGGCGTTGGCGGTGACGTGGTTCATGCGCTCGGCCGGGTAGACCAGCACCGCCTTGCCGCGCCCGCGCGCGCTGGTGCGCTGGGCAAACTCGATGGCCTCGCGCATGGCATCGACGCGGATCTCCTTGCTGGGCTTGCGTTCCTTCTTGTCGATGGCGTCCTGGGCCTTCTCCCCCAGCGGCCAGCCCAGCTCCAGCATCACGGTCTCGGGCATGAGCACGCACAGGTCGGCATGGGTGCGCACCGCGATGGCATGGCAGGACGGGCAGCTGCCGCAGGCGCCCTGCTCGGCCGGCTGTTCGCACAGCCAGGCGCTCACCAGCGCCAGGCCCAGGCTGTACTGGCCCAGGCCGGACGGTCCCTGCAGCAGCCAGGCATGGCCGCGCTGGGCCAACAGCTGGCGGCTCTGCGCCGCGATCCAGGGGGCCAGATCTGCCGTGGCGCTCATGCGAGCCAGCCCTGGTGCTGTACGGCGGCCAGCACGTCCTGCCAGACGGCCTCGCGGCTCTGCGCCGCGTCGATGCGGGCAAAGCGGGCGGGCGCCTGCGCCAGGCGCTGGGCATAGCCGTCGGCGACGCGGCGGAAGAACGCCACCGGCTGGGCCTCGAATTTATCGGGCACGCGGGCGCCGGCCAGGCGCTGGGCGGCAATGGCCGGATCGAGGTCGAACCAGATCGTCAGCGCGGGCTGGCGCAGCGCGGTGCCGCCCGGCGGCGTCTGCACCCAGCCCTCGAGCACGCGCAGCACCTGCAGGTCGTAGCCGCGGCCGCCGCCCTGGTAGGCGAAGGTGGCATCAGTGAAGCGGTCGCAGAGCACCACGTCGCCGCGCGCCAGGGCCGGCTCGATCAGCTGCTGCAGATGGTCGCGCCTCGCGGCAAAGACCAGCAGGGCCTCGGTCAGCGCATCCATGGGGTCGTTCAGCACCAGGGTGCGCAGCTTCTCGGCCAGCGGCGTGCCGCCGGGTTCGCGCGTCAGCGTCACCGTGCGCCCGGCCGCGCGGAAGGCCTGGGCCAGGCCCTCGATGTGGGTGGACTTGCCGGCGCCGTCGATGCCCTCGAAACTGATGAACAGACCACTCATGCTTCAGCGCTGGCCCAGCTGGTATTTGCGCACGGCGCGGTTGTGCTCGGCCAGCGTGGCGCTGAACTCGCTGGTGCCGTCGCCGCGGGCGACGAAGTACAGCGCCTGGGTCGGCGCGGGCTGCACGGCGGCCAGCAGCGCGTCCAGGCTGGGCATGGCGATCGGCGTCGGCGGCAGGCCGGCGCGGGTGTAGGTGTTCCAGGGCGTGTCGGCCAGCAGGTCGCGCTTGCGCAGATTGCCGTCGAACTTGGGCCCCAGGCCGTAGATCACGGTCGGGTCGGTCTGCAGCAGCATGCCCTTGCGCAGGCGGTTGTTGAAGACGCCGGCGATCTGGCCGCGGTCCGAGGGACGCCCGGTTTCCTTCTCGACGATGCTGGCCAGGATCAGCGCCTCGTCCGCGCTCTTGAGCGGGCTGTCGGGCGCGCGCTGCGACCAGGCTTGCGCCAGGCGCTGGTCCATGGCCTGCAGGGCCTGGCGCAGCACCGCCAGGTCGCTGGCGTTCTTGGCATAGGTGTAGGTGTCGGGGAAGAAGCGGCCTTCGGGGTGCAGGCCCGGGCGCCCCAGCTTTTCCATGATGGCGGCGTCGCTGAGGTCCTGCGTATCCGGCTTCAGGTGCGGGGCGGCACGCAGCAGGCCACGCCACTGGGAAAAGGTCAGGCCCTCGACCAGGGTGACGCTGCGCTGGGCCACCTCGCCGCGCACCAGCCTGGCCAGCAGCGCGCGCGGCGTGGGCTGGCCGCCGATCTCGTAGCTGCCGGCCTTGAGCTGGCGCGACTGGCCAGAGAGGCGGATCCACCAGTACAGCAGCTGGGGCTGCACCTGCACACCGCCGTCCACCAGCGACTGCACCACGGTGCGCGCGCGGGCACCCGGTTCGATCGTGAGCTCGACCACTTCGGACTTCAGGACCAGGGGCTGCTGCAGCCACCAGGCGCCGGCCGCAAACAGCAGGCTGGCCAGCAGGAAAAAAAGCGACGCGATGAACTTCACAGCCCTACAAATTCCATGTCTACGGCAGACGATGATAATTCACCCCCATGAGTGACACCCTGAATGGCATTGCCGCCCTGCCCCATCTGGGCGTGATCCGCGCCGAGGGCGAGGACGCGGCCAAGTTCCTGCATGGCCAGCTGACGCAGGATTTCTCGCTGCTTGGCCTGTCGGAAGCCCGCCTGGCGGCCTTCTGCTCGGCCAAAGGCCGCATGCAGGCCAGCTTCGTGGCCTTCAAGCGCAGCCATACCGAACTCTGGCTGGTCTGCAGCCGCGACCTCCTGCCCCAGACGCTCAAGCGCCTGTCCATGTTCGTGCTGCGCTCCCAGGTCAAGCTCAGCGACGCGACGGCCAGCGTGGCCCTGTACGGCCTGGCCGGTGCGGCCCTGCAGGCCGTGGTGCCAGGTGAGCAGCGGCCCTGGAGCTGCACCGAATCGGGTGCCGCCAGCCTGGTCCACCTCTATCCGGCCGACGGCGTGCCGCGCGCGCTGTGGCTGGCCCCGGCCGGCACGCCGGCGCCGGCCGCCTTGGCCCTGAGCGAGGCCGATTGGCGCTGGGGCGAGGTGCGCAGCGGCGTGGCCACGGTGAGCCAGCCCATCTTCGAAGCCCTGGTGCCGCAGATGCTCAATTACGAATCGATCGGCGGTGTCAATTTCAAGAAGGGCTGCTACCCCGGCCAGGAAGTCGTGGCGCGCAGCCAGTTCCGCGGCACCCTCAAACGGCGCGGCTACCTGGCGCACAGCGCTGCAGCCATGCAGGCGGGCCAGGAAATCTACGAGGCTGCCGACGCCAGCCAGCCCTGCGGCATCGTGGCCCAGGCCGCCGCCGCGCCCGGCGGTGGCTTCGACGCCATCGTCTCGCTGCAGACCGCGTCAGCCCAGGGTGCGCTGCAGCTCGGCCAGCCGGGCGGGCCAGCCCTGACCCTGCTGCGCCTGCCCTACGCCCTGCTCGAAGACATCTGAGATCAGGCCAGGGGCCGGATCATCTCGATGTGCGGGATACCGGCCTCATCGAAGGGCTGGCCGCGCGGCACGAAGCCCTGCCGGGCGTAGAACCCTTCGGCGCTGCGCTGCGCATGCAGCAGCACCTCGCGGTCGCCACGCTGCGCGGCCGCCTGCAGCAGGGCACGCAGGATGTCACGGCCCACGCCGCTGCCGCGCAGCACGCGCGTGACGGCCATGCGGCCGATGCGCGCCACCTGAGGCGCGTGCTGCAGCAGCCGGGCGGTGGCCACCGGCATGCCCAGCCGGTTGAGCGCCACCGCATGCAAGGCCGTGGCGTCGTCGCTGTCCCACTCCAGCTCGACCGGGATCTGCTGTTCCTGCAGAAAGACCTCGGTGCGCACCGCGCGGGCTGCGGCGCCCAATTGCTCCCAGGACCCCAGGCGCAGCTCCAGCATGGTCTCGCCGGCCTCGTAGCCCAGCAAGGTGTCGCGCAGGGACTGCGGCACCGGCCTGGATTTCTGCGTGGCCGGATCGGCATAGACATAGACCAATTCGCCCTCCACCAGCAGCTGCTCGCCCCGAAACACCCCAGCGCGGAACTGCATGGATGAGTTGCCGATGCGCTCGCACCTGACGCCGACGGCCAGCTGGTCGTCGTAGCGCGCCGAGGCGTGGTACTCGAGGCTGGCCTTCTTCACATAGAGGTCGCCACCGAGCTGGTGCATGGCGGCCTCGTACGGCAAGGCCAGCGCGCGCCAGTATTCGCCGACGGCGGTGTCGAAATACATCAGATAGTGCGGGTTGAAGACGATCTTCTGCATGTCGACCTCGGCCCAGCGCACGCGCAAGGGGTGGCAGAAACGAAAGTCCAGGCGCTGGATCGTGTGCTTGGTCATGGCTCAATGCGTTCCAAATGCATGTTTCAGGGCCCGTGCAGCGTCGGCATGGGCCTGCAGGGCTTCGGGGATGGCACGCCCCATCTTGATGAACTCGTGCACCACGCCGCGGTAGATCTCCAGGTCCACCGCCACGCCGGCCGCGCGCAGCTTGTCGGCGTACAGCACGCCCTCGTCCACCAGCGGATCGCATTCAGCCAGGCCGATCCAGGCCGGCGCCACGCCCTCGACGTCGGGCGCCAGCAGCGGCGCAAAACGCCAGTGGTCGCGGTCGGCCGGCGTGTTCACGTAGTGGTTGAAGAACCAGCTGATGTGCGGCTCCTCGATCACGAAGCCGTGGGCAAAGGTCTGGTGCGAGGGCGTGTCCTGGTGCGCGGCGCAGCCCGGATAGAACAGCAGCTGCAAGGCCAGCGGCAGGCCGGCGTCACGGGCCTCGATGGCGCTGACGATGGCCAGCGTGCCGCCGGCGCTGTCGCCCCCCACGGCGATCCGGCCGCCATCCAGGCCCAGGTCCGCGGCCCCGCGGGCCAGCCATTGCAGCGCGTCCCAGGCATCGTCGGCCGCGGTGGGGAATTTGTGCTCCGGCGCCAGCCGGTAGTCCACCGAAACGACGGCGCACTGCGCCAGATGGCTCAGGTGCCGGCACAGCGCGTCGTGCGTGGCCACGCTGCCGATGGTGAAGCCACCGCCATGGAAATACAGCAGCACCGGCAGACACTCCTGTGACGGCGCGTAGAGGCGCGCCGCGATGGAGGTGCCGTCGCGCACCGGGATCTGCAGCTCCTGCACCCGCGCCAGCCTGTGGCCGGGGATGTCCAGCATGCCCGAGCCCACCTCGTAGACCTGGCGCGCCTGCTGCGGCGTCAGCGCGTGCAGCGGCAGCTGCCGGGCCCGCGCCATGCGGTCCAGCACATGGTGCATGGCCGGCGTCAGCAGGGCGCGCGGGTTGCGTGGGTGACTCATGCGCAGGCAATTGCTTGCTATAAACGGAGACACAAATGCTACACCGCGGAGACTGCAAGCCATGGCCCTCATCTACTACATCACCCAGGTCCAGTTCGATTTCGGCGCCGTCAAGCTGCTCAAGCAGGAATGCGAGCGCAACGGCATCAGCCGCCCGCTGATCGTCACCGACGCCGGCGTCAAGGCCGCGGGCCTGCTGCAGAAGGCCCTGGATGCCCTGCCCGGCCTGCAGCCCGCCGTGTTCGACCAGACCCCGTCCAACCCGACCGAAGCCGCGGTGCGCGCCGCGGCGGCCATCTACCGGGCGCAGCGCTGCGACGGTCTGATCGCCGTGGGCGGCGGCAGCGCCATCGACTGCGCCAAGGGGGTGGCGATTGCCGCCACCCACGAGGGGCCGCTCAAGACCTACGCCACCATCGAGGGCGGCTCGCCGAAGATCAGCGAGCGCGTGGCGCCGCTGATCGCCGTGCCCACCACGGCCGGCACCGGCAGCGAGGTGGCGCGCGGCGCCATCCTCATCGTCGACGACGGCCGCAAGCTCGGCTT
>JACCDS011706189.1_pt1 | contig 29861 bp, 24 predicted proteins | sample 7446441 | NCBI WGS metagenome assembly JACCDS01 (sample SAMN15323445, study PRJNA562643) | freshwater metagenome | isolation source: river surface water | place: USA:Blue River Watershed | collected 2017-08-17 | reverse complement strand
TCGTCGGTTTTTGAATGTGCCTTTGCCGCAAGGGATTTAATGGATTTTCCGGATTTAGCTTCGGCGTATGATCAATTCATGGTAGATTTGGTAGGTCAACAACTCCATAGCTTAGACCTATTGCTGAAAGATGCGCCGGTCAAACAATTGCTGGTAGATGGCGGTTTTAGTAAAAATGAATGGTACATGCGCTTGTTAGCACGTGCATTGCCAGAAGTGGAGGTTTATGCAGCGGAAGTGGCGCAGGCAAGTGCTTTAGGTGCTGCATTGATGGTATACAATGGGGAAACACCCAAGAATTTAATTCAATTGAAACGATTTTAAGATGCGCGTAGCTCTGTTTGTTCCTTGTTACATTGACCAATTCTATCCGCAGGTTGCGGTGGCGAGTTTGGAATTGTTAGAGAAACTGGGCTGCGAAGTCGTTGTTCCATCAGAACAAACCTGCTGTGGCCAACCCATGGCTAATTCTGGTTTTGCATCAGCAACGGAAGGTTGCGATGCGAATTTTACAAACAATTTTGAAGGATTTGATTACATCGTGGGGCCTTCAGGATCCTGCGTATTGCACCTGAAAGAACATCATCCGTCTGAGAAAATTCGGAATTCCGTTTATGAAATTTGTGAGTTTTTGACGGACATACTTCATATAAAAGCCTTATCTGCAAATTTCCCTCACCGCGTCGGATTGCACCAAAGTTGCCACGGACAGCGCGGCTTGCGACTTAGTTCAATGTCTGAGCGCAATGAAAAACCTTTCTCAAAACTAGAAGATTTATTGGGACTAGTGAACGGTGTTGAAATTTTAAAGCCCAAGCGCGCCGATGAATGCTGCGGATTCGGCGGAACTTTTTGTGTTTCAGAAGAAGCTGTTTCGGTGAAAATGGGGCAAGACCGCGTTAAAGAGCACGATGCAAATGACGTGGAATTTATAACAGGTGCAGATACATCATGTTTGATGCATATGGAAGGAATCCTGCGACGTCAAGGTTCTAAAGTTCAGGTTAAACATATTGTAGAAATATTGAATCATGCTTAGTCACTCAGAAGCTTCGGAGAAATTTATTTCGGACGCAGAACGGACCGACTGGCATGATGAGACTTTGTGGTTTGTTCGTGCTAAGCGGGACAAGGCCTCTAAGGTTTTACCTGAATGGGAGGCCATGCGGGAACATGCCTCACAAATCAAAGATCATACCTTAGCGAATCTAGGGGAATATTTACAAGCGTTTGAGGCCAAAGCCATAGCAAACGGAATCCATGTCCATTGGGCAGCTGATGCGGCAGAACACAATGCGATTGTACATAGTATCATAGCCGCTCAAGGATCGAAAACGATTGTCAAAAGTAAGTCCATGTTGACCGAGGAATGCCATTTGAATGACTATTTGGCTTCCAAAGGCATCGAAGTTGTAGATACTGATTTAGGCGAACGCATCGTTCAGTTTAGAAACGAAGCACCTAGCCATATTGTATTGCCTGCAATTCACCTAAAAAAGGAAGATGTGGGCGAAACTTTTCACCAACATTTAGGAACGCCGAAAGGAAATAAGGATCCTCAGTTTTTAACCGAGGCCGCTCGCCAACATTTACGAGGTCATTTCTTGGCCTCTGAAGTTGCCATTACGGGAGTCAATTTTGCAGTTGCCGAAACAGGCGAGTTTGTCGTTTGTACAAATGAGGGAAATGCGGATATGGGCGCACATTTGGCTAAAGTCCACATTGCTTGCACGGGTATCGAAAAGATTATCCCTAAGCGAGCAGATCTAGCGGTGTTTTTACGTTTGCTAGCACGAAGTGCTACGGGCCAGTTGATTACCACTTACTCCTCTCATTTTCACAAGCCTCGCGAAGGACAAGAAATGCATATCATCTTGTTAGATAACGGTCGAACGCGCCAGCTCGCCGATCCGAAATACAAGAATTCGTTAAAATGTATCCGCTGTGCGGCTTGTTTTAATACGTGTCCGGTTTACAGAAGGAGCGGAGGACATAGCTATCATCAACCGGTGGCTGGACCTATCGGATCTATTTTGGCACCCAACATTGATAAAAAAGCGAATGCAGATTTGCCTTTTGCAAGCACGCTGTGTGGTTCTTGTTCGAACGTTTGTCCAGTAAAGATCAATATCCATGAGCAATTATGGTTTTGGCGTCAGGATTTAATAGAGGCAGGATTAGCTCCTGTAGGAAAAACGATTGGCATGAAATTGATGGCATTCACGTTAGCAAATCCGGTGATTTATCGACTAGGAGGATCGCTCATGCGTAGATTTTCGGGCCTTTTAAACTCAAGTTTGAATCCTTGGTACAAACAACGCGAGATGCCGGTGGCACCTAAAGAGAGTTTTCAAGAATGGTATAAAAAACGATGAGCGCAAGAGATCAGATTTTAGGGAAAATTGAGCCGTTAGCGGAAGTCAAACATCCGGGGGACTTTTCAGGTGCGTCAATTGATTTTGATTTCAAAGCTTCATTAGAAGTGGTGGGTGCGCGAGTGGTTTCACCAGAGGAGCTTGAGCATATATTTCCTAATAGACAACGATTTGAAAAGACTCAGGAAGGATTGAGTTTAGCAGAAGTAGAGGTGTTGGAAATTGATGGTGAATTTGGTGTGGCAGAAAATGGGGCTATCTGGTTAACAGAAGAGGCGTTGCCACATCGTGTAGCTCCGTTCATATGCCAACATTTGGTCATTCATGTACAGAAAATTGTGCCTCACATGCATGCGGCATACGAGGAATTAAAAAAGCCGAGCTCTAGTTTTGGTTTATTTTTAGCCGGTCCTTCCAAGACTGCAGATATTGAGCAATCGCTCGTGATAGGCGCGCATGGTGCCCGAAGTTTGACGGTGGTAATCCGCGCATAATTTCGTATTTTTGCCTCGTATGAAGCAAATCGTCTTATTTTTCTTTTTATCTATTCACCTAACGGCAAATGCTTTTGAGGGAACAAAAGAGAAAATCCAACGTTACAAGCCTTACATTGATTCCTTGTCTGCACACTACGGAATTCCTACCAAACTAATTATCGGAGTAGGCATTTGTGAATCCGGTTTTGGCCAATCCAAACAATCTATTAAGCAAAATAATTACTTCGGATTGCGCGGAAAATATTCCAGAAAAAAGAAGTCTAGTTTTAAATTTTATAACCGTCCAGAAGATAGTATGGTCGATTTTTGCGAGGTTTTGGCCAGCAAAAATTATTATCAAAAATTAAAGGGTAATCCAGATGCGATGAAATGGACCAGAGCGATGGCAAAGGCACGTTACGCGGCGAATGCAAAGCGTTGGATAAGCTTGATGAAAAAATCTTTTGCGCGGATAGATTAAGATGAAAAGGTTTTATTTGTTTTGGGCGGCGATTGGTTTCATTTTAGCGTGTTCTGCGCTGTATTTATATAGTTATATTCCTGTCACTTATGTAGTAGCGGACCAAGAAATCAAGAAGTTATTCGAAATAGAAACACCCGTGCAAAGAGTAGAGAAAACTATAGAAGCATCGAAAATTGACACGATTCCTACGTATATAGTTCCTAAGGATACGGCAAAAATGGTTTACTCTGACATCCCAGAGCCTGTTTTGCCTGATTCTAGTTTAGACGATTCTACTCATCATCGGGTTATCTTAATAGGAGATTCTGAAGCGGGAGGAATAAAAAATGTGTTAAATGATTATTGCCAAAGCAACGGTCATAAGCTTGTCGCCACCGTGGAATGGGCTTCAGCTACCACGTTGAACTTTGCAAAGTCTGATACCATTTCTAAAATAATTAAACGCTATCGACCTAGTTTCGTTTTTGTTTTATTTGGACTTAATGAAGTTTTAGCTAAGGACTATTCTACCAGAAAGGCCCTCGCTAAATCTTTTCATAAACGATTAAATGGACTTCCTTACGCTTGGATTGGTCCTACGAATTGGGGGTATGATTATGTTGTCTCTGATGCATTTCAGGCGGCTGCAGATTCTGCCGCTTTCTTTTCCTCGAAGCACTTAATTTTGCCGAAAGCAACCGATGGTCGCCACCCTTCTTTGCCTGGATACCGAATTTGGATGGGAAATGTAGCGAATTGGTTACAGGAATCGAGTCGTTGGAAAATGCGGATGATGCCACCGGAACGTTTTGGTTATCCTAAAAAATACAAAGCAATTGTCTTAAATGCAGCAGATTACAGAGGTTATTGAAAAGGCGATAGGGTCGATCCCATTGGAGCAGCTCCTTCGTGATTTTATGCTGTATTCCACGAAAGAGCCTTGGTTTTTTACGGAGTTTTCATTCCTTTTTGTTTTCGGTATTTTTCTGTTTTTCTATGCGATTCTATTTACGCAGAATGCTCTTCGTAAAGTCTATTTAATCGCCTTTAGTTTATTTTTCTATTATAAATCAAGCGGTCCTTTTTTAGGTTTGTTCCTATTTCAGATTCTGGTAGACTATTTTTTTGCCCGGAAAATTGAGCGAACAGAAGGAAGCGCAAAACAGGTTTGGACATCTTTCGCTGTCCTTTTTAGTCTGTCCTTTTTACTTTATTTCAAGTATGCTAATTTCTTAATTGAAAATACGAATTGGCTATTATTAACGCATTTCGAGCCAGTGGATTTATTTCTTCCTATCGGTATATCCTTTTACACTTTTCAGTCGATTTCCTATCTAGTAGATGTCTATCGAGGAGAGATACGTGCCTCCGAAAACATCACGGATTATGCCTTTTACATGACCTTTTTTCCTCATTTGGTGGCAGGTCCGATCGTTAGAGCTAAAGATTTTTTAGGCCAAGTTAATGCTCCAGAAAGCCCGGATGCACGGAGATATAAAGAGAGTTTGTTCCGAATTACCACAGGACTTTTAAAGAAACTATTAATTGCGGATTACCTGGGTAAATACGTTGATATGGTTTTCGAAAATCCAGCATTTTACACCGGAGGAGAGAATATTTTAGCCGCCCTTGCCTACAGTTTTCAGATCTATTTTGATTTTTCAGGCTATTCAGATATCGCGATAGGCCTAGCAATTTTGCTCGGATATCGGTTAAAAGAGAATTTTGATAATCCCTATGGTGCTTCGAATGTGACCGAATTTTGGCGTAAATGGCATATTTCGTTGTCCTCCTGGTTACGTGATTACGTGTATATTCCCTTAGGCGGGAATCGGAAAGGGGAGTTTAATACCTATCTATTTTTATTGATTACGATGCTCGTGGGTGGTTTTTGGCATGGGGCGAGTTGGAAGTTTGTGGCTTGGGGAGCTGCGCATGGATTGGCATTAGCACTTCACAAATGGCTTAACAAATACTTGCCTGAAGGTAAATGGATGGAATTTATTGGAGGAATTTTAACGTTTTGCTTTGTCACGTTCTGTTGGATTTTCTTCCGGGCAAAAGATTTTGATGCTGCCTTAACTATCTTAAATCAAATCACTTACGCAACGTCTGAGCTTGATTTTATGGGTTTTTGGTTTTCTCGAAATGAACTGGCTATCTTGCTATTAACGTTACTGGTTTGGATTTTGATTCCTTCTGCTTGGAAGAAAAGAGGATTTGAGTGGAGTTTTTACATTCCTTCCTTTTTCTGGTTTTTCTTTCTTTTAGTCGCCTTGCAATTCATTATTCAGTTTCGAGACACCTTAGTGCAACCCTTTATCTATTTTCAATTTTGAGGTATTTTTTTCTGCTTTTTGGGCTTATTTCGTTACCTCTCAAGGCAGAACTAGATTCGTTGCAAGTCTGTCTTCCTTGTAATGAAATTAAGCAGGATTCTTCCCTTGCTTTGCTTTCAACTAAATGGAAATCGGGAGATTTAAAGGTCTTGCATCTAGGAGATTCACATGTGCAGATTGGGCATTTTTCGGGAGAGCTTAAGCGCTTATTGCAGGCCAAAAACACTGGCATTCATTTCCCCTATCCACTAGCGAAAAGTGTGGATGGTCGACTATTTAAAACAAAAGCATTCGGTAATTGGACTGGGATATCGGTCCTAAAACCTGCCTCAGGTATAAATATCGGTTTAACAGGATATGCCGTTTCTACTCGGGATACAGCGGCGAAAATTCAATGGATAGCGAAAGATTCTTTGTTAACATTTCGACGTGTTCGTATTTGGACAGAATCAGATTCTTGTGTACTTCTTCCAGATTTAGGTTCAGAGTTCTCTTTAGTAAGTCAACAAAAGGAAGGTAAATTGAGGTATTATGACTTCGAATCCGACTCGAGCGTAAGTGAATTCATTCTCTCTTTACGCAATGTCGGTGTTGGGGATCAATTCATATTGCATGGAATCGAATTGCCAGCAGAGGAAAATGGCATTGACTATATAGATTTAGGGGTAGCAGGGGCGCAGTTTACACATTTCAAGTCGAGAGCCAATTTGGTGTTTGATCAGATTAAAATCCTTCAACCAGATTTGATTATATGCTCTTTTGGGACAAATGAAGCTTATAATGCGAAGTGGGAAAGTAAGTCCTATAAAAAAGCATGGCAAGAATTCATACAAGAAATTCAAATTCATTCTCCTAAATCGGTTTTTCTACTGACTAGTCCACCGGACACGAGGAGTCAAAATCGAGTACCGAAATACCAGCAAGAGGTGATTCGAGTTCTCTCTGAATTGAAGGTTCCTTTTTATGATTTAAATGCGGCGATGGGTGGTTTTGGATCTAGTTTTGACTGGGTTAAAAATGGGTGTTTCCTAAAAGATCAATTGCATTTAACAAAAGAAGGTTATCAATTGCAGGCTAAATTATTTGCTTTGGCCCTTTTCAAAACTTGGGGCGATCAGGCCACTTACGAAAATTTGCAAAAGCAGGTTAATCAACACATTATCAGCGTAGGAATTCCAAAATAATTCCTATATTTAGTGCAAAACCTGTTTAATCATGTCAGTTTCAAGAAGAAAGTTTTTAGAACAATCTGTTCTAGGTTTGGCTGCGTTTAGCATTGTGCCACGCCATGTATTAGGAAAGGGCTTTTTAGCACCCTCTGATCAATTAACAAAAGCAATTATCGGTACCGGCGGAATGGGACGCGGACATATTCCTTATGCGGGAACTCGTGTCGTAGCTCTTTGTGATGTGGACAAGAAAAACCTGCAGCTCGGTTTAGATAAAGTAGAAAAAGGGGTAAAATCCTTTCACGATTACCGGGAGATGATTCAGTTACCTGAAGTGGATATTGTTCATGTGGCTACACCGCCTCATTGGCACGGAATTATGGCAGCGGATGCGGCTAGAGCAGGTAAAGATATATGGTGCGAAAAGCCGATGACACGAACAATCGGGGAGGGTAAACGCTTGAAAGAGGCCGTTCAACAACATGGACGTATATTTAGATTAAATACTTGGTTCCGTTTTGAAGGTAATTTTTACGGTATGAATACGACCGTAAAGCCTATGAAAAAGGTGGTGGATTCTGGATTATTAGGATGGCCATTGAAGTTTACGGTGAGCAAGCATACAGGTTTTGATTGGAAGTTTTATTGGGTAGGGAAGACGGATTTAACTCCACAGCCTGTTCCTTTGGAATTGGATTACGAAAGCTGGTTAGGCCCTGCGCCCTATAAACCCTACAATGTACATCGGACTCACCAAACTTTCCGTGGCTACTGGGATTATGATGGAGGAGCGCTAGGGGACATGGGGCAACATTATTTGGACCCTATCCAATACATGCTAGGAAAAGATAATGAGTCACCGGTGTATATCGAAGTCGACGCGCCGGTGCAAGATAAAGATGCGGTGGGTATCTTTAATCGCATTACATATACTTATGCGGACGGCTGCCAAATCGTATTAGACGGCGAGGCAAAGGATGAAAAAGTGGCCTATATCGAAGGTCCTAAAGGAAAATTGTATCGCAATATGCAATCGGATATTCCGGATTTAGCGAAGAAATTAGCGGAGTTTCCTGATCCTGTTATGCAACAAACGGACTTTGTAGATTCCGTGAAGAACCGCAAGAAGTTCGCCTTGAACGAGGAGAATGGCTATCGTTCATGTACCTTAATTAATCTAGGATTAATTGCGATGCGTGTACACCGTAATTTGAAATTTGACCCGATCAATCAAGTAATCGTAGGGGATGATGAGGCGAATCGCCTAATGGATCAACCGATGCGTGCACCTTATATTCTATAATTCGATGAGATATCTACTTCTATTTTTATTCATTAGTTCTGCGGTATTCTCTCAAGATCAGAGTCGTGTAGAACAAAATCGATTACGCGCATTAGCTGAGAAAGGTGACTTTAAAAGCCTTAAATTGGCCGCTTATGCCTTGAAAGGGGCATATGATCCCACCCAAGTGACCGAATCATATATTAAAGCCATTTCGAAAAACAAGGCGGAATTAATGGCTTACTTGGCGATAGGATTAACCGAAAATGCGGAGATGATGACCTTGAGTTACTTGGATGCACCTGTTTGGTTAGCAAGCTATAAGTCCTCGAGACCTCAAGTGATGGCCTTTATTCTGAAGAATTATTTGAGTTCTACTCGCGATTTAGTCGCCCTGAAAACAGCTTCTAAATCGTGGGATGCGGTACATGCTCGCGCTTTTGTAGTAGCGGTAGGTACCTATAAAGCCATTTGGGCTTTGTCAGCGATGCCTGCTGGTTTTACGCAGGAAAAGGCCTTGACCTTGTTACAAACAGGTAATCTTTCTGCTGCTTGGACTTTACTCGCTTCCTCTTCAGAAGCAAATTTTGAGATTGCGGAATATAGTACTTCATTAAAAGCAAATGACTTTTTTAAGAAGACTTTAGCTATTTATGAGCAGGCATCCTTAGCTCAGAAGACAATTTTACTTGTTTATGGTTCCTCCAGGCAATGGCCGGAGGTAAAGCCCCTGGTTTGGAACTCCGTACAATCTAATTTACCTACAAGGGCTTCTGGTTTTTATGCCTTGCCGCATTGGATTAGCGTAGCTGACTTCGATATCATTGCAGGCAAGTTAGCTGAGGCCACACTGGCTTCAGAAGTGAAGGCCTTACAACAGTCGATGACGGTTATCACCAAACAAGATGGCACGTTGAATAGTAAAATTACTGCCTTTGCATTGAAGGCTTCTCAAAAATCCAATTGGATTCCGTTTGTTCAAGAAATTGAAAACCTGCCTTGGTTATACACTGAGGCTAAAAAGACTAAAAACGAAGAGGCCATTCGTGCTTACGCCCGAATTAATGCGAAGCTTTTTAAAAATGTAGAACAGCAAGTTTTGAATTACCGTAATGCCTTGGATTTAACCACAAACCTGGAGACGCGGGAACAAATCTTTAAGGGCTTAGCGAAATGTAATTCCTTATCGGCGATGCGTACCCTTTATTTGGGATTAAAAGATCCGAATGTTCGCCAAAACGCAGCAGAAGGGTTAGCCTCACTATATCTTGCTAATCCCGATTTCAGAGGTCAAATGACCAAGGAGTGGGTTCAAGAAGGTTTAAATCTTGTTTCTGATCCTGCCATTCGCGAAAAATTAACCGAAGCATTTAAAATTTCAGATCGCGGATTCTATACCATGTATAATGGTCAGGATTTACGTGGTTGGAAGGGATTGGTTGCAAATCCGGTGAAGCGTAGATTGATGTCAGCTGATACGTTGGCCTTATTACAGTTAAAAGCAGATAAAATCATGCACGAAGGCTGGGAGGCGAAAGGGGAGGAATTGCATTTCACGGGTCATGGCGATAATCTGTGCTCGGTGAAAGACTACCAAGACTTCGAAATGTATGTAGATTGGAAGATAGAGAAAGAAGGGGATGCAGGCATTTATTTGAGAGGGTCACCTCAAGTACAGATTTGGGATATTTCTCGAACGAATGTGGGGGCACAAGTGGGTTCTGGTGGTTTATATAACAATCAAATTAATCCACGTAATCCGTTGAAAGTCGCTGATAATCCGGTTAATGAATGGAATACGTTCCGAATCATTATGAAAGGGGAACGTGTTACCGTGTATTTGAACGGCGAATTAGTGGTAGATAATGTTATCCTTGAAAATTATTGGGACCGCAAGATTCCTATTTTTGTAAGGGACGCGATTGAATTGCAAGCTCACGGAAATCACATCGTTTACCGCAATATTTACGTGAAAGAATTAAAGCCTGATGCTGCCTATGTAGCACCTGAAGCCGATTTCACGGCTTTATTCGATGGGTCTTCTTTATTTAATTGGACAGGTAATACGACAGATTATTTCCCATCGAATGGCGAATTAGTGATTGATCCGAAAAGAGGAGGGAAGGGTAATTTGTATACCAAAAAAGAATACGGTGACTTCCATTTAAAGTTTGACTTCCAATTAACCCCAGGGGCAAATAATGGCCTAGGTATTCGTGCTCCTCTAGAAGGGGATGCGGCGTATGTGGGGATGGAATTACAGATTTTGGACAATACAGCTCCGATGTATGCAAAATTACAACCTTATCAGTACCACGGTTCTGTGTATGGAATCATCGCTGCAAAACAGGGCTTCTTAAAGCCTGTGGGAGAGTGGAATGAGGAAGAGGTGATTGCCCAAGGAAATAAAATCAAAGTGATTTTAAATGGAGAAGTGATTTTAGATGGCGATATTGCCTTGGCTACGAAAGAAGGTACGGCAGATCACAAAGAACATCCAGGATTATTAAACAAAACGGGACATATTGGGTTTTTAGGTCATGGTTCCCCTCTGAAATTTAGAAACCTACGAATTAAAGAATTGACTAAGAAAAAATAAGACTATGGCGATCAATTGCACGGTTAACAAGAAAAAGGTATCTCTGGATATCGATCCCAATACCCCCTTATTGTGGGCGTTAAGAGATCATTTGTCTTTATTAGGGACAAAGTATGGATGTGGTATCGCGCAATGCGGTGCTTGTACAGTATGGGTAAATGGAGAACCGATGCGCTCTTGTGTATTGCCTATTTCAGCTGTATCAAATGCCCAAATAACAACAATTGAAGGTTTAGATCCGGCGGGAAAACATCCAGTTCAACAAGCTTGGGATGAGTTAGACGTTCCTCAATGTGGCTATTGTCAAGCCGGCCAAATCATGACCGCAGCAGGACTTTTGAAAAATAATCCACACCCGACAGATCAAGAAATCATCGATGGAATGTCAGGTAATATTTGCCGTTGTGGTACTTATCATCGTATTCAAGAAGCCGTAAAATTAGCCTCTAAAAAGATCAAGAAATGAAAACGTCCAGAAGAGATTTTATTCAGAAAACCGCCCTATTTACGGGTGTATTTACCTTAGGTTTTGATTGGTTTTCAGCGGAAGCCTCTGCCATGGAAGTGGTGGGTTCAGCCGGTCGTTTTAACTCCTTTCTTTCGATTGATAGTCTAGGAAAAGTGATTCTATATTCTCCTAACCCAGAAATTGGTCAAGGAATTAAGACAGCTTTTCCTGTCGTAGTTGCGGAAGAGTTAGATGTTGATTGGTCACAGGTTCAAGTAGAGCAAGCGAATTTAGATACGAAGCTTTTTGAACGTCAATTAACAGGAGGAAGTGGTGCATTGAAACATTCATGGGAACGTTTAAGAAAAGCGGGTGCGACGGTTAGAAAGATGATGATGCAGGCCGCTGCGGATCAATGGAAGGTGGATGTAAGCACGTGTAAAACATCGAAGGGCGTTGTTTTAGGCCCATCAGGCCAAAAAGCAACCTACGGCTCTCTTGCCGAAGCCGCCTCTAAATTACCAGTTCCTACAGAAGTAACTTACAAGGATCGCAAGGATTATAAAATTATTGGAACACGTGTCAAGGGCGTGGATAATAAAAATGTGGTAACCGGTAAGCCCTTATTTGGTATTGATATTAGAAAACCTGGGATGGTTTTCGCACAAATAGTGCGTCCTCCTTTTGGTGCTACTTTGAAATCTTTCTCGGCAGATGATGTAAAGAAAATGCCTGGGATTATTGACGTAGTTTCCTTTAAAAATAAAGTGGCTATTGTAGGTTCGACTACCTATGCGATTTTGCAAGCACGTGCTAGTTTGCGGTGTGATTATAGTTCTGATGCGCCTTTGGAAAGCACAGAAACCCACCAAAAATGGTTCGATGAAGGCATGAAATCAGATAAGGCACAAGTGATGCGCAAGGATGGAGACTTTGCATCAGCTATAGCCAGTGCGGCGAAAGTAGTAGAAGCGACGTATGAATGTCCATTCATTTCGCATAGCCCGATGGAGCCGATGAATTTCTTTGCGGATGTTCAGAAAGATTCCGTATTGTTAGCTGGACCTACCCAAGTTCCTCAACCTGCTCAAAAAGCGGTTTCTGATCTTTTGAAAATTCCGGTAGAAAAAATTCAATTAGAAATTTCCAAAATGGGTGGAGGTTTCGGTCGCCGTCTTAATAATGATTTTGTGTTAGAGGCAGCCGAACTTTCAAGTATAATCAAGAAGCCTGTTTTAGTGATGTGGACGCGGGAAGATGACATGACAGGCGGCATTTATCGTCCAGCAGCTCGGTATCATTTTAAAGCAGGTTTGGATGCGAAAGGAGAAATAACGGCCTTTTATCTACGTGGGGTAGGACTGAATGCAGGTAATTCCACACGTCAAGATAATTTCCCTGTAGGTGCGATTGAAAATGTGTTGATTGAATCTTTTGATCAAAAATCCGCCGTAACCACTGGACCTTGGCGTGCACCTATCACTAATTTCTTAGGATTTGCAGAGCAAGCCTTTTTAGATGAAGTTGCAGAGGTAGCAGGTAAAGATCCAATTCAAATGCGTCTAGCCCTTTTAGAGAAAGTAAAAACAAAACCTGTTGGTAAAATTACCTATGAGCCAGCTCGTTTCGAAGAAGTCATCAAGCAAGTAGCTGAGAAGGCACAATGGAAGAAAAAACCAGGTGTTCATCAAGGATTTTCTGTCTATTATTCTCACCTATCTTATGTGGCACAAATTGCCGAAGTTAAGGTATTGAATGGTAAGCCTACAGTGACGAAAGTTACAGCTGTTACCGATTGTGGTGAAGTAGTGAACTTAAGTGGTGCTGAAAATCAAGTTAAAGGGGCTATTATCGATGGTATGGGACATGCGATGTTCGCAAAATTAAGTTTTCAAGCTGGAGTAGCTACCCCCAATAACTTTAATACCTATCGACTTATTCGAGGGAATGAGATACCAGTCATTGATGCTCATTTCGTCAATAACGGAATTGCACCCACTGGTTTAGGTGAGCCAGCTTTACCGCCTACCGGAGGTTCAATTGCAAATGCCATTTATGCCGCTACTAAAAAACGGCATTACAAGCAGCCATTTAGCTAAATGAAAATCAGTTGGCTGGATAATCTTCGAGTGAATGCGACCATTGGCGTGATTTTGATTCACGCCTCTGCGACCATTTTATTTAGATTTACGAAAGTGCCAGCGGATCATTGGTGGTTTGCAAATTTATATAATGGTGGGTACCGCTACGTGGTACCCATTTTTGTGATGTTATCTGGTGCCTTGTTGTTGCCTCGAGAAGAAGCCATTGGACCTTTCTTGAAAAAGAGTTTTAACAGGATTGTTTTGCCTTTTCTCTTTTATAACCTGATTTTTTCCATTTTCAATTGGCAGGTTCGACTTCGAGGTAAGGCTTTCGGCTTTTCAGACGGATTAACTTGGTTAGGGGAGCAATATTTTAACGGGGCGTCTTACCATTTCTGGTATATCTACATGATTATTGGGATTTATCTTTTTATTCCCATTATTGGTCGGTGGATTCGATCAGCGCCAGAGTCCCATATTCAGTATTTTTTAGGTGTTTGGGGGCTGACTATTTTGTTTAATAATCCCCATTTTCCCTATTTAAAATTGCCGGTTGCTTTGACTGATTTCACGGGCTATGTTGGTTATCTCGTTTTAGGTTATTATTTATCTACGAAGGAGTTCTCGTCAGGGATGAAGTGGAAAGCTTTGGTTTTATTTCTTTTAGGTACCCTATGGACCATGGTGGGATCTTATTATTTCACTGCAGAGAGTGGGAAGTTCTACGGCTTATTGTATGCGAATTTTTCGCCTAGCGTGGTATTAGCAACAGCTGGTATATTTTTATTTTTCAGGTACCAAAACCTTGATATTCTTTTCTTAAGTCCTTTCAGGGATTGGGTAAGTTCACATAGTTATGGAATCTACTTAGTGCATATTATAGTCTTGTTTTATTTAGCCAAAGCGGGTGTTTACGGCGAAATGCTTCATCCGAGCATAGGTGTGCCATTAACGGCCTTGGCTTGCTTGTTGATTTCAGGTGGAATTGTCTGGTTATTGAGGAAAATACCTCTGATTAAATACTTGGCAGGTTGATTGATTGTGGGGGTATTTTTGTACATTCGTTAGAATACCTTTAACCACTCATACCTTACCACTTAATGCACGAAATTTATAAGTTTGGACATAGTCTAGCTGTGTTCATGAGCTTTTTCATTATCCTGCTTTTACTATTAAAATCCTCTGGGCCTTTCTTCAAAAGTCCGAAGCGTTTCCTGTTTTTTTATTTCCTTATTTTTGGCTTATTCACACTACTTCATTATTGCCTTTTTGTTGATTGGCATGTGGAAATCGTCGCTGTTTTATTCGGTAATTTTGACGCCTTTTATTACCTGCTTTATCCTCTTGCGTATTTTTATGTCAAAGGAATGGTACAGGATAATCTTATTTTACGCCCTAAAGACCTAATTCATCTTTTACCTTTCTTTATACAGTTGTTAGATATGTTACCTTATTCGCTAACCTCTTTTGCGCATAAAATTATAATAGCTGAATTAATTAAATTTGATATTCACGAATTGGTTAAGCAGCAGCTTGGATTCTTCTTTTCAGCACGATTCCATTTTTATATCAAGTTGTTGCTTAGTAGTATTTACGTTTTTTACAGTTGCCAAATCTATTTCCGCTTTCGTTCTCGTAACGGAAAAAATTTCATGTTGCATTATTGGATTCCTGGCTTTCTAATTCTTCAAGTTTTATTAATTATTTTTTTGGTTTATTTCTTTTTAATCGTGCCCTCTAGTAATCATTTTAAGATAACCTATCAAGGAAATACTTCCTGGAATTACCTAGGTCTTGGATCTTATTTGGTGCTTTCTTTAAGTGTATTCTATTTCCCTGAATTTTTATATGCACCGTACATAAATGCAGAGCGGGAGGCTAAATTAAAAGTCCCTAATTACGAACTTTCTGCGGAAAAACTAATCGAAATAGAGACGAAGTTAGATTTGTATTTAGAAGAGTTTAAACCTTTTTTAAAGACGACTTTTTCTTTAGCACAACTATCTGCTTCCCTTGATATTCCTGTTCATCATTTCAATTTCTATTTTAGAAAAACACAACAATCCAATTTTCTAGAACAAAGAATGCGTTGGCGTATTCGACATGCTAAAGAATTAATTGATGCAGGGAAAGACAAGCTAATTACCTTGGAGGCGATTGGTTTAGAGTCTGGTTTTCAATCCAGGACGACCTTTTTTGTAAACTTCAAGGAACTAGTAGGAGAATCTCCTTCTGCCTACTCAGAAAGAAAAAATAATATCTAAGCCTAATTTGTGAGTTTTTTAGAGTGATTAGTTCGGATTTTCGAAAACGGAACATACACTTTGTTATTTTTTCTCTCCTCTCAACTTAAATCCCTACTATTGTTTAAGCGAATTTGATACCGCCTAACCACTAAAAATAATAATAGAACAGATGAATGCAGGGAGCGAGGGTTAATGACCCTTAGCTCCTTTTTTTTATTTGATATGTCCGTCTTCCATCTCAATGATTCGCGTTGTTCTTGCTGCAAATTCATTATCGTGGGTAACAATTAAAAGCGTTTGTTTGTATTCTTCTGCGAGCTCTTGGAAAATATTGAAGACTATTTCGGAATTCTTTTTATCCAGGTTACCTGTTGGTTCATCTCCCATAATTAACAATGGGTCATTAATTAGGGCACGAGCTATGGCAACACGTTGTTTTTGACCTCCTGATAATTGATTGGGATCTTTTAAGGCCTCGTTTTCGATACCTAAGATCTTTAATTTTTCGTAGGCCTTGTGTTCAATTTCTTTCTCTGAAAATTTTCCTAATTTAAGGCCAGGTAGCATCACATTTCGAAGAACAGAGAATTCGTTGAGTAAGTAATGGAACTGAAAAACAAATCCAATTTTTTCGTTTCGAACGATGGCGAGTTCGCCTTCTTTTTTGTCACGCATGGATATGCCATCAACAAGTAGATCGCCTTCATAGTCTGTATCCATAGTGGATAAGATGTAGAGCAAGGTAGATTTACCACATCCGGAACGGCCAATAACAGAGACGAACTCACTTTGATTTAGCTTAAAGCTTACTTTATCTAAAATTTTCACTGTCACTGGGTCGTGAAAGTATTTAGTTATTTCTCTTGCCTCTAATACGACCTTGTTCATTTTATTTTCCTCTTATAATGATGACAGGATCAATTCCACTAGCCTTTCTGGAGGGGAAGAAACCGGCAAAATAGGTAGTTACTATGGCAAATGTCCCTCCAATTAAGTAGAATCTCGGATTATAATTAATGGGATAGGTTTTAATCGTAGGAAGAGATTCTGTATTGAAAGGAATTTGGTCGATAAGTGATGATAAGCTAAAGCCCATCAGTAAGCCCATTATTCCGCCAAAAATCCCAATGCTCAATGCGATTGATATAAATATTTTATTCACATCTTTTCCTGAAAATCCTACTGCTTTTAATATGGCGATGGAATCCATTTTTTCATAGATCATCATATTTAAAATATTGTAAATCCCGAATCCGGCCACTAACAAAAGCGTTATCCCCACAGCATAGGAAATAAGTGTTCTAACAGAGCTACCAGTTTCAAATTGAGAATTGGCAGTTTGAATATCGACGGCATTCAACTCATAAATTTTTCGGTATTCCTTTGCTACTTCAGGAGCCCATAAAATGTCTTTGAGTTTTACCTGAATATCAGTGATATAATTGCTGGGCTTTCCTAGTATTTTCTGAGTAGTAGAAAGGGAACAATAACTTTGGACATTATCTAAATCTTGAATTCCCGATTGAAATATACCCACCACTCTCAGTGCCACTTGATCCCCTTTGCTAGTTGTTATTTGAATCACATCGCCTACATTGGCCATCATTTTTGTGGCTACTCCTTTACCTAAAACAATGCTATTCGGAATATTTTTAAGGTCGATATAGTTCCCTGCAGTTACATAATCGCTAAACTTAAATAATCTATTTTCTTCCACTGGATCTATTCCAAAAATAGCGCCAGTCAAATCTACCGCTCCCACATTATAAAATACTTGTGCATTTATTTTCGGGGCTACGCCTAAAACGCGGTCATCCTTCTTAATGGATTCGATAATCGTCTTGCTATTATTGATCCCTAATAACTCGTTTTTCGGTTTGATCGAGGAAACGAAATTATGTCCTTTGGGGTTTAGGTAGTCTGCTGGCTGTTTGTCTGATATTTGGATTTCTTTATAAATTCTAACGTGAGCCGTCCGATTTGTGATTAACCCATCTAACATATCGTTAAGTCCTGACATAAAGCTTAGGACAGTAACAAACATAGTTATACTGATCGTAACACCTATGGCAGCCACTAGCGTTTGTTTCCATCGCGCAATCAATAAGGAAAAGGCAACTTGATAAACGAGTTTGAATTTCATTATTTAGGCTTTACGATTTCTTCAGTGGCTTTTAGGCCGGATAGAATCTCTGCTTTTTGAAAATCTTTTAATCCTACTTTTACAACTCTTTCTTCGCCATTTGCCAAAGTGATAATTGAATCATTCTTCAGGAAATTTCTAGGAATTAAAATCACCTTTTCTTTTTGGCTTAATAAGATGTTCGCCTCAAAAGTGATATTTGGAAACAATTTAGGCGGGGCTTTCGTAAATTTAGCTTCCACTAAAAAAGTCTTACTTCTCTCGTTCATTATTTCTGAGATCTTAGTGACCTTCGCCTCAAATACTTGTTTTTTATAGCTATCTAATGTCACGAGGACATTTTGGCCTTTTTTAACTCTCAGAATATCATTTTCGTCTACTTGTAATTCTAAAATAAAATCTTTGAAATTACCGATGATTGCAATGGGTGTTTGAGGGGTTACAATTTCTCCTTTCGATTTTAATAGGCTGTATACGATACCATTTGTTTTAGATTTCAATGTAAAATCTTGTGCCTGATTGGTAGAAATTTGTAAGTTTTTCTTGGCTTGTGAAGAGCTGAATTCTAGTGCTCTTTTCAAATCTTTGTATCTCTGTATGGCAGATAAATAGTTTGACTTTGAGGTCTGGAAAGCTAATTCTTTCAGTTCAAAATCTACTTTTGTTCCGATTTGCTGACTCCAAAGGTTTTTTTGGCGATTAAAAAGGGAAGAATCAACGCGAAACTTATTCTTAGCCGTTTCGATCAACAATTTAGCTTCATCTAATTTACCTTGATTCGCGGTAAAGTCATTAAAATTTGCTGCTAAGGCTGCATTTTCAGCACTAAATTTCTGCGTTTCGTTTGTAATGGTCAAAAGTGGACTTCCAATATGTACTGAGTCCCCTTCTTCAACTAAAATGTTATTAATTATTCCATTTACCGTTACAAATGCCTGGTATTGATCAGCCGTCTTTAAAACGCCTGAGGCATAAATGGATTCTGTGATTGGACCTACAGTAGGAAGACTTGTTTCTTGTTTCTTTCCACAAGAAAAAAGTATGATTACTATAGCAAAAAGGACTAATTGTTTCATTTTGTAAATTACCCAAAAAAGAAACATTTTAGAATGATAAAAGTCAATTTATTCAAAAAAGGTGTTCAGACTTCTTTATTTCAGACAAGTTTTCCGGAATAGCACTAATTCTTCTACTTTTTGAATTCAGTAAAAATAGAGTGGGTGTAGAGATTACGCCATAAGTTTTACGTATTTCTGCATCAGCTTTAATACTTTTCCAATTTTCTGGAAATACAAATGGATTCATATCTTCATCGATTTGCAAAGCTATAACGTTCAAGTTTTTTTTAATGGAGTAAGGGATTAATTCGATTAGCAATTCTGTGCAATGGAAACAAGATGGGCTATAAAATAGGATTAGTATACTTGATTTTTCCGATTTAAAATTAGAAAGCCTAAAATTACCTACTACAAAATCCGGTGCTATTTCGCCGATTTGCAACGATCGCAGGCGTAGAATATATTCATTTATTTTTATTCGATTTGTTGCTGGACATTGTGGGTCTTGGCTGAATTCTTCTAATTTTTCGAGCCATTGATTTTTACCTGAAGAAACAATTTCTCTAAAGTAGAAATCAACTGCTTCCCCATACTTAACAGAGGATTGTCTTTTCAATTCTCTTATATGGAGAATAATGTTATTAATGGAAATTAGCCTTGATTTTGGTTGAGAATATACTGGGAATACCTCAATTGATTGTTGTGCAAATACAGTTAACGAAAAGAATAGTAAGATGTATTTCATGCTCTTTTAATCGCGAATGCAACGGACTGAAAGTCCAGCATCCTTATCATTATTTGAAATTTGATTATAGGTTTGAGTCGTGTAAATGACAAGACCTTTAGCTAAAGAAGCATCTGAATTGGATGAACTCCAATAAAAAAACTGGGAACCTCGATATAGCAATCCTGAACTAGTAGTAAGTATTCCTGCGGCATGCATTTTTAAAGGACCGGCATAGGCTTGGGCTCTTAGGTTAGTACTATTGACATTTGTCCATTCTGTCACAGTAGGAATTCTCCAGCCAGCCCCTAATTCAATGGTACAGGGGTCATTAGCTGCTAACCAATTTGAGATCTCATTCGTAAAAGTAGTAGTGAAGGTAGGCGTACTTGTGTTGCCATCATTTTTGAATCCTTTTTTCCTATTGAATTTCCAATACCAACCAGCAGCAGCCTCAGATGCATCCGTTTCTGATGTTGCTTGATTAGTAGAGCCTAGATTTTGGGTTATCCAACATTTTTCTGAACCACTAAGTGAAGATTTAATAGTTCCGTAGGTGACTGTCTTATTGAGAGGTGCCACTCCATTAACCGTTGAATGTGCAATTGTTAAGGTGTTTCCGCAAACAAAAGAGATGGTTTGCTTGCCAAAGCGTTCTAGTCCTTTTCCTCCTCCGATTCTTCCACTAAAATCAACATACAGGTTTGGATTTGTATGTCGAAACCCCGTTTTAGTTAGTTGCGCGAAACTAAAAAAAGGTATAAATAGAAGTATAAGGGTTCTTTTCATCATTAATAAAAATAATCAATTTGAATTCGGTCACCTGCAATTAATGTATAGGTATCATTGTTCGAAGGGATGTACGTGAATGCAGTTCCAGATAAGCTGAAGGCTGTTTTTGAAATGCGAACACCATTGATGTAAAGTTTCAGTAATGCATTGCTTGATTTAGTCTGAGTCAAGTTAAAAGCTGTTTGACCCACTGTCGCCGTATATTCATCGGATATTTCACGTACTAGACTAAAATCTGTTCCAATAATGGCAGCTGACATTGCCGAATTACCATTGCCTTTTATAATTCCTGTGATCGTATTGACACCTGTGCCACCATTGACAACAGATAAAGTTCCTGTTACACCAGTTGATAAGGGTAATCCCGTTAAATTAGTGGCGTTACCAGAGGCTGGAGTACCGAGTACAGGAGTAGTGAAGGTAGGTGCGGTTAATGTTTTGTTTGTAAGTGTCTCTATACCCGTTAAACTGGCTTTTAAATTTAAAGCAGTTTGGGATGCCGTACTGATAGGTTTAAGTAAATCAGTTGTGTTATCGACATTTGCTAACCCAATCATGTTTTTTGTAATTCCAGAAACCGTACCTGTGAATGTAGGAGAGGCAATGGGTGCCTTTAGATTCAGATCAGTAATGTCTGCTTTTAAGTTAAGGTCTGTCGTATTCGCTTTTAGCGCGAGTGCTACATTGGATGCTTTTAAATCTAGAGCTGTTTGAGTAGCGTTACTGATAGGTTTTAATAAATCTGTTGTATTATCGACATTTGCGAGTCCTATCATCGATTTAGTTATTCCAGATACGATGCCTGTAAATGTGGGGGCATCTATTGGGGCTTTTAATGCTAACGATGCAATGCCCGCTTTTAAGTCTAAAGCAGCTTGAGTTGCACTACTAATTGGTTTCAATGCATCCGTAGTATTGTTCACATTTCCTAATCCAACCTTGGCAGGGTTAATTCCGGAAGCTACTTTTACATCAGTTATGGCACCGGTAGCTATCGTGGGGCTATCAGCAGTACCTGTTAAATCACCGGCTAATCTTATTTTCCCATTTACTAGTGTGGTGGCATCTACTGTTTTTGTTGCATCAACATAGGCCATGTTTGCAGCATCTGTGGGTTGATTCGGTAGATCTGTTAATGTGATTTTCTTTCCTGTAGGGAATGCTAAATTTCCTTGTAGGGTACTTCCGCCTAATTGTACATAGCGCGCATCTGTTGTGCCAATATTGTTTGTTATTTCATTCCAAACCGTCCTTACAAAGATGAATGTTCTTCCATTATTAGCACTAGTAGGATCACCAGAAACTATAAAAATATCACCCTCTACTGGTGTGCCAGTGATTGTAAATGAACCTCCATTATAGACACCTGTATAATTTCGTCCTAATGATATGGCAATTTCACCATTCGCATCAGGTGAAACCCCATTTACTTTTTTAACTGTACCTTTTAGATCTAAGGCTGCTTGGGTAGCAGTACTGATAGGTTTATTGGCATCTGTGGTATTGTTAACATTACCTAATCCCACCATTGTTGCCGTGATACCTGATACAATACCAGTAAATGTGGGTGAAGCCGTGCCTGCTTTGGAGGCTAAACCGGCCTCTAAATCGGAGGTATTAGCTTTCAAATCTAAAGCTGCCTGATTTGCAGAGCTAATAGATTTATTAAGATCTGATGTATTGTCTACATTGCCTAGCCCCACCATGGATGCCGTAATTCCATTAACGATTCCAGTAAAGGTAGGAGAAGCAATGGGAGCTTTTAAATTTAGACTAGTCAAGTCTGCTTTTAAGGCTAAATCAGTCGTATTAGCTTTTAGATCTAAAGCAAGGATTGACGCTTTTAAATCAAGTGATGTCTGAGTAGCAGTGCTGATTACTTTTTCTAGATCAGAAGTATTGTTCACATTTGATAACCCAACCATAGATGCGCTTATTCCTGATACATTACCTGTAAATGTAGGGGAAGCAAGAGGGGCTTTTAGATTCAAATCCGTAATGTCAGCTTTAAGTGATAAATCACTAATAGTAGCTTTTAGATTTACAGCTTCTATACTCGCTTTTAAGTCTAATGCAGTTTGTGTATTTGTACTAATTGGTTTTGCTAAATCGGATGTATTATTTACAAAGCCTAAACCTACTTTAGTTGCATTTATTCCAAGTGCAATTTTAGCGTCAGTAATAGCACCATTTGCAATCTCTGGACTAGCGGCTGTTCCGGTTAAATCCCCAGCTAATCGAATCTTGCCATTCAGTAATGTGGTGGCATCAAGTGTTTTCGAGGCATCAACATAGTCTTTATTTACCGCATCTAGGGAAGTAGTGGGCAAATCAGTAAGTGTAATTTTTTTGCCTGATGGAAAAATTAAATCACCTTGAAGAGTACTTCCTGCTAATTGAACATATCTGGCGTCAGTGGATCCAATATTATTAGTTATTTCATTCCAAACAGGGTTTAGATAGATAAACGTTCTTCCATTATTAGCCCCATCAGGATCTGCTGAAACAATAAAGACATCGCCATCAATTGGAGCCGCACTTGTAATAAATACTCCTGCATTATATAGGCCGGTATAATTTTTACTTAATGTAATAGCAATGTTTCCATTAATATCAGGTGAAATTCCATTCACCTTTTTGATGTTTCCTTTCAAGTCAAGTGCCGATTGCATACTAGTGCTAATAGGCTTTGCTAAGTCTGAAGTATTGTTGACGTTCTCTAGCCCTACCATAGTTGCTGTGATTCCGGATACAGTACCTGTAAAATTAGGCGAAGCAACAGACGCTTTTAAGTTCAAATCTGTGGTACTCGCTTTTGTCGCCAGATCGCCAATAGATGCCTTTAAATCAAGGGCCGTTTGCGTGGCTGTACTAATGGGTTTGTTTAGGTCCGAGGTATTGTTGACAGCATCGAGACCTACTTTAGCTGGATTAATGCCAAAGGCTATTTTTTGATCAACCACACTAGAATCTTTTAGCTTAGAACTATGCACTGCGCCATTTAAAATTTTCTCTGGAGTGATGGCATTTTCCTTAATCAGAGGTGCAATGGCCAGCCCGCTTAAGTCGCCTGAAAGTTTGATTTTTCCAGGTAAAATTTCTGATGCCAAAGGAACATCATTTACAATAATTTGATCAATTTGATTTTTAATTTCTAGCCGTAAAGTTGTTAGATCTGCTTGATTTAACAGTCCGACATCATTTTGAAAGTAAGATAATTTAGTAGGAGTCCCCTTTACATTCAAATAATCTACTGATTTTGCATAAAGTGCATATGGACTATATTGAAGGCTTGATCGACTAATCTCAATAAATTTATCTGCAGTTGGAAATTTCAACTCTACTTGAAGTGTCTTGAGAGTATCCGTCCAGCGCATTTCATCAAATGTATTTGCACTTATTTTTTGACCTTTCCCAATAATCAAATTGACTAATCCGTATGCATCCGTTTTTGTTGTATGTGATTCTTGATAATCAAGGTGTTGGCCACTAAACAAAGTGAATTTTATTTCAAGATTAGTATTGCCAAGAGGAGGGGACGTATAATTATTTCCAGGCATCATGATCGGATTAGGATCTAAAATGACAGCTTGGTAGTTAATTCCAGAATTTTGCCCCAAAGAAACAAGGGAATAGCCTATAAATAGGAGGAATAGTATACTTTTTTTCATAGCTATTTAAGGATAGTATATTGAATTCCAAACCCGAAAGAGGTTGGATTAATGGCAAATTGACTGCCGTCTAATTGGCTATTATTTACCTGCCAAGCATCTGAAAAGAAAATAAAAGTGGCGACTTGTGAATTTATTTTTTTTAATAATTTGACCTCTCCACCTAGTTGCCATTGAATTCGATCAAATTGGGAATTGCCTCTGAGATTGAATACTTCATTTCCCATTTTTTGTGATCCTAAAATAAATTTGTTTATCTGTGTCTGAGCTCTGTAAGCGAGATTCAATCCCTGGCCTAAATTCACATTTGATCCGATTCCGAGTTTGATTCCGACAAAGTTAGACGTGTAAGAAAAGGGAACATTTTGTGTTTCACCTACAGTATTGTATTGATCGATATCAAGTCCTATTTGATAGTCTAGCTTTTTTAAAAATCGACTCTTTGTTTTACTTGGATTAATTAATCGATTACTTCGAAGAATGGACAGATGTAATCCGGCATCTGGTTGAAAGGAATTTTGGGATAAACCTGAGGGGCTTAGGTAGCGGAATCTGGTTGAATTTATACCCATCTGATAACTCCAATCCTCAGCTTTCAGCTTTGAAATCGGAATTAAACAGATTAGTATAAACGTATAAAAAGGGGTTAGGTATTTAGGGGTATTCATCTGATTGTGGTTAGGCATTTTTAAAAAGGCAAAGGCAAGCTACAGAAAACCTATTAAAGGGTTTAGGTAGCAAAATATAGTTTAACTGATATTAGTAAGTAAATGGCCATTTTGACTCCTATTGGGCATTGTTGGTGTGAATTCATTTGATGAATTATCAACTAACTGATAATTTCATTTTCTACTTAGGATTAGAACTTAATTATTTGCAAGGAGCTAAAAAGCTTCTCTTATTTATTTGGTATATTGCCTTCATAAACCAAGCAAGATGAAAATTACCTATTTAGAGAATTATGCTGCAATGAGCGAGAAAGCCGCTCAACTCATAGGATCTGAAGTCCTAAAAAACCCAGAATTATTATTTTGTGCAGCTACTGGAGGTAGTCCTACAGGCATGTATTCGGAAATGGCAAAAGAAAAATCGATTTATGCTAAAATGCGCGTAATTAAGATGGATGAGTGGGGAATTATTCCATTAAGTCATCCAGATTCTTGTGAGAGTTATTTAAAGAAGCATTTACTAGAGCCATTAGACATTGCAAAAGAACAGTATATTTCTTTCGATACAGCACCTGAATTAGTGGAATCAGAGTGTCAGCGCATTGGTCAATTTATTAAGAAAAATGGGCCATTGGATATTTGTATTTTGGGCTTGGGTAAAAATGGGCATATAGCGTTTAATGAGCCTGCAGAGGTATTAAATCCTGATTTTCATAAAGCAGTATTAGCTGAATCTACTATTGCACACGATCCGACCCTATCACAGGGATCTGAGCCTGCTTATGGACTTTGCGTGGGAATGGAAGGAATAATGCAATCCAAGAAAATTATTTTCTTAGTCACTGGAAAAGGAAAACAAGACGCTGTAAAACGTATTATGGAAAAGAAAATTGGAACGGATTGTCCTGCTTCTTTTTTATGGATGCACCCGAATGTAGAATGCTTGGTTGATTCTTCCGCAGTTTAATTTTTGAAAGGGTGTCGTTGAATCCACTTTGCTTTGGGTTCAAGTAGTGGAAAAATCCAGGAAAGATTCTTATGAATTACCCCAAAACTGTGCCGCATAATTCCTTTCAATGGAATTGCTTCCGCACCAACGGAACTTTTGATTTCTAGTGCTGTTCGGCCGAGAATAATTCGTTCAAATCCCTGAACTATTCCAAAATTAATAAGGTCATAAAGCATATTTAAATACAGCATTTTTTCCCGCTGTATTTTTTCATCATATCCTAGAAAATAAGTTTCTAGTTCATCTCCGTGTCTGATAACTGTAGTAAATCCTACCAATTGATTTTTAAGGAAATACCCTCTAATAATAAAATCTGAACCCAGGTATTTTTTAAAGGATGAAAAGTGCTTTTGAGGCAGAATAAATGTATTAAATGGAGCATTTTTTGCTACATGAAGATAGAGTTGATAAATGGTTTCCTCTGTCTGCAGAATATCTTCGTAACTAAGCTCTTTCGAACTGATTTCGGTACCTTTTTTGCGACATCGCTTGTACTGATCTCGGTATTTTTTGGAAAGTTCCTTTACATAATCTTCCTCTTTTTGCCAGTTTGATCTTATTTTAAAGATCATGTTAGGTTGCGAACTAAATCTAAAATCTAATTGGAAGGAAGGAATTTCAAAGGTCTGAATTTGGCTTTCATTGAAATCTTTAAAAATTCGCAAATGCGCTTTTCTTTGCCAAAACTGTATAATCTCTCGTAGCTTCTCAATCACGCTGGATTCATTTGCCTCAGGTAAAAAAGTGTAGGCATTTTGACCACTTAACATATTATTTCCTACGAGAAGCAACTTAGAGGCAAACTGTTTAAATAGGAAATTTCTCATTGCCGTTTTAAGGGCATGATCTCTTTCCCCAAAACCAGGCAATAAAGCTAAATCTATCTCTTGAATTAAAGCTGTTGCGAGTAATTTGTCACCTTCAAAAATACCCACAAATGTATTTTGCATATTTTTTGGAGATGATTCTTCCAAAATACACAAGTAGTTTTTCCGCAAAAAAATACACGATTTAGCTACCTGATCCCAGCTAGCAGGTAATTGGGCGGTTTTTGTATAAAATTGATGGGTGTACTTATTACTCAATTGGAATGTTTAATGTGATGGTAACACTATGGGGTGGCGAATTGTTCCAGACTGACGACTGACGCTTCGCGTCGTTAAAGCACAAAGAGCAAAGCAAAAAGCACCAAAGAATGATAAATGGTGAATGGTAAATGGTGAATGTCTCCTTCGTACTCATTCCCTCCTGACTAGCGACTGACGACTAGCGACTGACGCTTCGCGTCGTTAAAGCACAAAGAGCAAAGCAAAAAGTAAAAAGTTGGTATCCCCTTTCGGGGATGAACTTGTGAAATATTTTGTCCATTAGACTGACGACTGACTACTGTCCACTGATTACTGTCACGAAGTGACTCTAGGTGGCCCCGGCGGGAATCGAACCCGCATCTAGCGTTTAGGAAACGCCTATTCTATCCGTTGAACTACAGCGCCAATATCTCTTCTCTCTTCTCTCTACTCTCTACTCTCTACTCTCTACTCTCCGTCAGGCATATACCCATCACTATGCCCCATCAGGTGATTTCCCTCTAGCCAATTTGGGAAAATCTGCATATGTTTATCTTTTAACAGGCCCATAATCGTTTCGCGAAGTTCGGCTAAATTGCTGCGTTGCTCTGCGGAAATGAAGACTGTTTTAGGCGTGTTTGTTTTCCAGTGTGTGTTCTTTAAAAAGGCCGTTACCCGGTCCATTTTACTCAACTGAGGCTCGCCGTCTATCCCGACTTCAGAACCTTCGAAGAAAATATCTTCGACAGGGAAGAGGTCGATTTTATTGAAAACTAAGATAGTTGGTTTGTCGCCAACACCCATTTCGTTAAGGATTCCTTGAACGACTTCGATTTGTTCCTCAAAATTCGGATGGGAGATGTCGACCACGTGTAATAATACATCCGCTTCGCGCACCTCATCTAAGGTTGATTTAAAGGATTCGATTAAGAGGGTAGGGAGCTTGCGAATGAAACCTACTGTGTCGGTTAATAAGAAGGGAATACCTTCCCAAACTACTTTGCGGACCGTGGAGTCTACAGTGGCGAATAATTTATTTTCTGCGAAAACGTCTGTTTTTGCTAGTTTTTGCATTAATGTGGACTTGCCCACGTTCGTATAACCGACTAAGGAAACGCGGACCATGCGGTCACGGTTCTTGCGCTGTGTGTAAGACTGCTTGTCTATGGCCTCTAATTTATCTTTTAAGAAGGCAATGCGATCGTTTGCGATACGACGGTCGGTTTCTAATTCTTTCTCACCAGGACCACGCATACCTACGCCACCACGTTGTTTGGAAAGGTGGGACCACATACGTGTTAATCGAGGCAGCATGTATTGGTATTGCGCTAGTTCTACTTGGGTGCGGGCCTGTACGGTTTGGGCTCTTTGGGCAAAAATATTTAGAATCAATAAACTGCGATCTAATACTTTGACTTCTTTACCGTATTCTTGAATGTTAAATTCGATGTTGCGGACCTGTGAAGGGCTCAGGTCATCATCAAAAATCAGCATATCTACATTCTTTTCGATGACATAGGCCATGATATCTTCAAATTTACCTTTACCTACGTAGGTCTTGTTGTCTGGTTTCGCCAGGTTCTGAGTGAAACTGTGAAGCGTGACCACTCCGGAGGTAGAAGCTAAAAAAGCTAATTCCGCGAGGTATTCTGCCGTTTGTTCGGCATTCTGCTTTTGGGAAGTGACGGCTACTAGGACGGCTGTCTCTTGTTCCTCGTTTGTACTATGGACTACGTTGTTTTTCATTTTAGCTAAAAAAAGCCTTCCCGGTCAGAAAGGCTTTTGATTAGAGGTTGTTTCGTTTATAAGCTTTGGATTAACTTTAAATTCAACGTTACATAATCCTCATTTTTTCCTTCTTTGGCAAGGGCAATTGATTTTTCTGCACTTGCTTTCGCATTTGCTTTATCGCCTAATTTTGCTTGAATTTTTGCTTGTAAATGCCAAATCCAATACGCACTAGGGTTATTTTCAACAGCTTTCATTACCCACTGTAAGGCTTTCTTTAAATCTTTACCAGTTTCAAAATAGTAAGAGGCTGATTCAAAATAGGGTCTGGTGTCTGCTGCCATCGCTTTATCAATCGAAGCAGTAATTTTAGCATCAACCTCTGTTTCAATCGGGATAGAAACAGCTACCTTTTCCCAAGAAATGACCATTTCCATTTTATTTGAAATGACATTCGCAAAATGAATCGAAAATGATTCAACAGATTGAGATAATACGCTTGTAGCAATTTTTACTTTTAATACATCTTCTTCAGGCTTGTAGTTAAACACGCCATTGGTGCCTTTATTAAAAATAATCTCCCAGGAGAATTGAGAAGGTATCGTCATTAATTGATAGGTTCCAGCTTTTAAAGCTTGGCCTGCAATTTTTACATCCTCATTAAATGTAACAGTAGTAGGGGAATTAGCCCCTGTGCGCCACAGTTTTCCGAAAGGAACTACATCACCAAAAATTTTACGGCCTTTAATCACCGGGCGGGAGTATTTTACTTCCACTGATGATAAAGAAAAGTCTTGCTTGATACTTTGTCCAGGACTTGGCGCAGGCATTTTTATGCCTTGGGCGAAAGCACTTGTTGAAACTACCCAAAAAAGTAAACAAAGAAGCTTTTTCATGATATTATGCGTTTAACGCTTCGGCACCTCCTACGATCTCTAGGATTTCTTTCGTAATGGCTGCTTGACGTGATCGGTTATACTCTAATTTTAAGGCTTTAATTAATTCTCCCGCATTATCAGTCGCTTTATCCATTGCGGTCATACGAGCGCCATGTTCAGAAGAATTTGACTCTAGTAAGGCACGGAAGATGGATAATTTGATTGATTTTGGAATTAATTCAGAAATAATTTCCTCTTCAGTTGGCTCAAAAATATAATCTACTGAACTCGCATTTTCGCCTGATTCAGAGGCAACTAATGGCAGTAATTGTTCTGTTTGAATAATTTGAGTCGCTACGTTTTTAGAGAAATTAAAAAGAACTTCTACTACATCGTATTGTTTCTCAGTGAACGCGTTTAGAACTATTTCGCCAATTTCGCGCACATTTGAGAAATTCAATCGAGTGAAAATGTCTGCATGTGCATCATTCACCTTGTATCCACGACGAGAAAGGTATTCTCCTCCTTTTTTTCCTAAGGCCAAAATCTCCACATTCCCACTTGCCTGAAGAGAAGCATATTTCTCATTTACTAAGGCTATGGTCGCTTTTCCTACGTTTGCATTAAATGCACCGCAAAGTC
>JACCDS011597140.1_pt1 | contig 29862 bp, 25 predicted proteins | sample 7446441 | NCBI WGS metagenome assembly JACCDS01 (sample SAMN15323445, study PRJNA562643) | freshwater metagenome | isolation source: river surface water | place: USA:Blue River Watershed | collected 2017-08-17 | reverse complement strand
GTAAGTGCATTAAAATTTTTCGCTTGGGCTTGTGCAATTTCACTTTCGCTTAATCCGCCTTCGGGGCCGATTAATAAGCTGACGCTTTGTGGCTTTTGTTTGGCCGGGAGGGTTTTACTATCGCGGTGATGAAGTACAAAACGCAGGTCGGAATCCACCGTGTTTAACCAATCTGAAATCTGAACAGGTGCGGATAGTTCCGGTAGTAAATTGCGTTGGCATTGTTCGCAGGCGCTGATAATGATGTGTTGCCAGCGATCAATTAGTTTTTCCTGGCGCTCACCGCCTACTTTTACTTCGGTGCGCTCGGTGACTAACGGCGTAATTTTGGTGACGCCGAGTTCGGTGGCTTTTTGTAATACCCATTCGAAACGTTCACCGCGGGAGATACCGATGGCCAATTCCAGTTGCAGCGGCGATTCGCGATTGTTTGCTGTGTGCTCAGCGACGACAACAGCGACATGCTTCTTGCTCACTTCCTGAATGGTCGCGGCAAATTCACCGCCCGTACCATTAAACAAAATTAATTCGCGCCCGGCCTGCATACGTAACACTTTGCTTAAGTGATGTGATGCCTCTTCTTCCAGTTGCATCAGTTCGCCGGTTACTAAAGTTTGCTCGGTAAAAATTCTTGGGATGCGCATGCTATTAGTGTTCGCTGTGAAGTTGTGCGTCGGTATTGTTGTACGGCAGCGACGATGAAATAAATAAACGCGCCGCACCTGTGTGCTCGGTAAGTGCGTCGGCCGCTAATAGAATTGCGCCGGTCGTCCAGGTGGTTTTTTCGCGCGGCCAAATTACCTGGTCGCGAAAATTAAATCCGGTCCAGTAGCCGCCATCCACATCCATAAATTGGTGCAGCCAGCTAAATAAATTTACCGCTTTGGCGTGTTCGCCCGCCGCGAGCAGCGCAAGCGTCAGTTCACAGGATTCCGCCACTGTTACCCAGGGCTCATCGCTGACGCAGCGGCAACCCACGTTGGTTTCTACAAAGGTGTGCCATTTGGTTTCGATGCGCTGCTGTGCGGCTTTACCTTCCACTACGCCAGTGAGAATGGGATAAAACCAATCCATGGAAAAACGGGTTTTGGGTTCCCAGGTGCGATCAAAATATTCCGGGTGATTGCGCAAGGTATGGCCCAGTTGTTGGTGCGCACTGCGCCAGTGGCTTGCGCTCAAGCCTAATTGCTCCGCGCATAAAATCGCACATTCCAGGCTTTTATAGATCGAGCTGGATGCCGTTACCAAGGCATCTTTTTTTGCACTGCCATCTTCAGCGACTGCCCAATAGATTTCACCGGTAGGTGATTGGTAGTGCAACACAAAATTGATGGCTTTTTTTACCGCGGGGAAAAAGCGATGCAAAAAACTTTCATCGCCTGTCACTAAAAAATAATGCCAAATGCCGGTAGCAATATAGGCAATAAAATTGGTTTCGCGATGGTTTTTATCAACCGGTTGATCATCCAGATAGTTTGCCCACCAACTGCCATCGCTTAATTGTTCTTGTACCAACCATTCGTAGGCACGCTGGGCTGCCGCATATTCACCGCCAATGGTTAAGCCCATTGCCGCTTCAATATGATCCCAAGGGTCCACTTTGCCACCGGTAAACCAGGGTATACAGCCATTGGGCAATTGGGTTTGCAAAATATAGTTAACCGTTGGACGCAGTAGCGACTCGGGGAAAAAGCCTTTGGAGAGCAATAGATTTTTCATTATAAGTTTTCTTTCCTGAAATACATCACCACACTTTTTCCCATTATTGGATTCAATAATTTTTCCAGAGTTTGCGTGAGCCACGGCTTTTCCATTAAATCCCATACCAATAGACGATGATAAAGTTTGATCAATGGATTGGAGTCCCGGGTTTTCCACCAGAGGCATTTCATCCACCAAAATGGCGAATGAAGGGCGTGCGCCCAATGGCGCTTATAAAATGAAAATGGGTGCTGCTCTATTTCCCTGCGCAACTCTTTTCCATTAAAAATGCGGATATGCCCACCTTCCACCAGATGATATTCCTCGCTCAGCCACCAGCAAATTTTTTCCGGCCAGGCGCGCGGTACCGTAATCGCAAGCACACCACCGGGTTTTAAAATACGCGCTATCTCGGTCAACACGCCTTGATAGTCCGGGATATGTTCCAGCACTTCACTGCAAATAATTTTATCAAAACTGTTATCTGAAAACGGCAAGCGAGTTGCGTCGGCCTGCTGCAAATAAAGTTGTTTATTGGTCGATTCTTGCTGGAACGGCAAAAATCGTTCGCGACTGGTCAGTAAATCGCGGTGGCTTAGATCTACACCTATCGCGGTTACATCCGCGTGCAAATACACATTGATGACATGGCGACCTTCGCCGCAGCCCAGATCCAACACTCGATCGCCCGCCGCAAGCGGAAAGTCGGTGAAATTAATCGTCAACATGATTCGCGACTGCCCTGTTGGTTGAGCAGTTCGAAATAATACGCCTGCATTTTTTTGCCGACACAATCCCAACTTAATTGTTGCAAGATGTGTTCGCGGCCGCGTTCGCCCAATTGCGAACGCAATACCGGATTCCGGATTAAGTCACCTAACGCATCCGTTAAGGATTCAACACTGCCCGCCGTTACCAAGCGCGCGCCCTCGCCCACGACTTCCGGCAAGGCGCCACCGTCACTGCAAATCAAGGGCACACCACAGGCCATGGCTTCGGCGGCGGGTAAGCCGAAACCTTCGTAAAGCGAAGGTACTATGGCAATCGCAGCGCGCGCGTATTCTTCAACCAATTCCTGATTGCTAATGCCGGATTTGAATTGCACCACATCCAGTAATTGCAACGCGGCTAGTTCCTTTTGGGTATCGCCATCTTCTTTTAATTTGCCAATCACCGTGAGTTGTAACTGCGGAAATTCACCGCGCAGCTGCGCCAGGGCGCGCAATAAAATGCTGAGGCCTTTTAACGGTTGATCGGAAGAGGCAGTAGTAATTAACGCAAATTCGCACCGTGAAATTTCTGCCAGGGGTTTAAAGATGTTGGTGTCCACACCATTGGGAATTACGTGAATTTTTTCGGCTGGCCGCGCAAAGGCCTGCTCGATATCGCGCTGCGATTGTGCCGAGACCGTAATCACGTGCTGCAACTTTTGCACTACTTTTTTCTGCATGGATAAAAAGCTGTACCAGCGATTAATTAACCAGCGCTGGCCTTTATCCGTTGCAGCAGCCAACGCGAGATCGCGATCGCGCGTGATGGGGTGATGCACAGTCGCGACAACTTTCACGCCGCGCTTTTGCAAAGTAAGAAGGCCATAGCCCAAGCTTTGATTGTCGTGGACAATATCGTACCGGGATGAATGGTTTTTGAAATGTTTTACTAACCGGCGACCAAAACAATAAGGCTCACCAAATGCACCACTTAATTTACTCCACCATTCATAAAAATCCGTGAAGGATAATAAATGTTGTAGCCGCAACGCGCGGGTGGGGTTGGGGTGCGCGTATAAATCCAGGCTGGGAATTTTGATAAGCGTAACGCGCGCATCCAATTCTGGATAAGGCGGGCCGGAAATGACATCTACCTCATGACCCAATTCCACCAGCGCCTTGCTCAGGTAATGCAAATAAATCCCCTGCCCGCCAACATGCGGGTGACTGCGATACCCGAGCAGCGCAATGCGCAAACGGCCCTGAACCGGCGTGGCGCAAGTGCCCTTGGCAAAGGAATCAACACTGGCGGAATTTTCATGGGCCTCTAGAGCCCGGGGCAAATAGGACATTGAGCAAGCTTACCTGGTGAAGTTCGCGCATTATAGGCGCAGCAGGTAACTCGCTCCATCGTTGAAGATACGGCGCGCCGGCTTTATCGTCCTGGAAACCGGCGCACCGTGGATGAGTGAACGGTGAATTCTTGTAACAAGAGACTGCGAAAAAACTAGTGTTGGCGATGCACATCGACTTTTTTATCGACCACTGCCAAAGCCATGCCGCCAACGAACAATAGAACCAATACTGCGACCAATGATCCAGCGCCGATGATGCCTGATACTAACATGATGACTTCTCCATCCCGATTACTGCACTGGTTGTCAGTGCCACGTGGATAGATTGCGCGATTGCCGGCGGGCAGTTTTTGATTTCAATCAAGCTATTTTTTGCGCAGTTTGATCTGGCGCAAATAGATCGCTGAGTAGCTATTTGGGAGTGAATGGCAAAAAAAACCGGGCTTTAAGCCCGGTTTTTCGTATCGCGTTACTGTTATCGCTAGCGACAACTTAGTGCGCGCGGCTAGCTGCCAAACGGTTTTCAACGATGGACAGAACAAAGCCAATAACGATGGTAAGGGCAAACACGCCCATCAACAAACCTGGTCCAACAATAGCTGAGGTCGACATAGTTTTACTCCGATTAGATTGAATGATTAAAAAGCATTAATGGTTACAAACCATCCGCGTTAAAGGTTTTCATTACATAGTCCACCCGCTGCTCAGCGGTGCGGTGCATACGTTCTTTCAGGGATTCAATGTGGCGCAGGCGCGGCAGCAAGCCACGGCCATTGGCAACTTGAATCGCCAGACCCGGGCGAGCATTCAGCTCCAAGAGTTGCGCACCGCGGGTTTTATCCAGTACCAAATCGGTACCTATATAACCCAGGCCGGTCATTTCGTAGCACTTGGAAGCGAGCAGTAGCCAACTGCGCCAATCGGCAATCTGGATTTCCTTCAGCTCGCGCTTGGTATCCGGGTGATGCGTCACAGGTTTGGAGTGCTGCACCGCATTGAGTGCGCGGCCCGTAGCGATATCCAACCCCACCCCCACAGCGCCCTGGTGCAGGTTGGCTTTACCATCGGACTTGTGGGTGGCGAGGCGCAACATCGCCATCACCGGATAGCCTTTGAAAATGATGATGCGGATATCCGGAACACCTTCGTAGGAATAATCCTTGAAGTAGTCGTCGAACTGGATAAGGTCTTCCACAATTACCACATCCGGCTTGCCACCCAGCGAATAGAGGCCCGCCAGGGCGTTGGTCATATGGCGCTTGATATCCTCGATGGTAATTTCAACCCCCGAAGACTTAATGAATTTGTCGCCCTTGCGGCCGATAATCACCAAAATCCCCTTTCCACCTGACCCTTTAGCGGGCTTGATGGCAAAGGCTTCCAGTGCCATTAACTTGTCTTCGATGTGGGCGATTTCGTGCTGAACATTCACCACAAAGAATAACTTGGGCGTAGCTACCTCGTATTCTTCTGCCAGCAACTTGGTTTTGAGCTTGTTATCCACCAACGGAAACAGGCTGCGCGGGTTGTAGGCGGCGATAAAGTCGTGGTTGCGACAGTTCATTCCCAATATGCCCAAGCTTTTGAGACGCCAGGGACTAACCCAGGAATTCCACCAGCGCTTGATGCCCGATGGTGCCGCGGGTTTGCTTGCCGGGCTGGCAGGTGCAGACGAGGTTGATGCCTCACTCATGACTCAGCCCCTTTTTTTTCAACATTGTCCACCATGGCGCGGAAGCGGCGCAGTTCCGACAGTTTGTAGCCAGTGTATTGACCCATCAACATAATCAAGGCCAGTGCTACCAAATTCAATTCGGGGAAGTTAAATGTCAGGTGCCCCACCAACGGCAACTGCATCAAGGCATAGGCCAGCACCGCTACCAGCAAGCTGCCACCGCCTTGCACCATCACCTCTTTGGGGCCTTCTTCTTCCCACAGGATAGACATACGCTCGATGGTCCAGGCGATGATGATCATGGGGAAGAAAGTGATGGTCATGCCGGTATTAAAGCCCATCTGGTAGCCGATCAGGCTAAGCGCGGAGATGATAAAAATCACCAAGACTACGAGCGTCGCGATCCGCGATATCAACAACAGGTTCAGCCGCGATAAGTAGGTGCGTAGCACCAGGCCCATCGCCACTACCGTCACGAAACTCACCACCCCCAGGACCAGCGAAGTTTGCAAAAAGGCCATGGCGATCAAAATGGGCATAAAGGTGCCCGAGGTTTTCAGGCCAATAATGATGCGCATAAACACCACCACCAGCGCGCCCATTGGCAACAGCAGCAGCAGTTTAAACATGCTCTGCTCTTCAATCGGCAGATGCTGGATGCTCAACACGCTGAAGGCGCTCTCTTTGAACTGGGCCTTGATCAGGTCCAGCGCGGGCACTGTTTGGTGGATCATCGAGAAGCTCACGCGTGAACGATTGCCGCCCGCCACATCCAGAATTGACTCGCCACCGGTATGCCAAAGCAGCAGATTTTCCGGCACACCCTGTTCACCGGTAGAGGGATTAAACAATACCCAGTTTTTACCATCGTAAACCTGCACTAACCGGGAAAGGCTCTGGTGGCGACGGGCATCTTCCAGATACAGACCCAGCGCGGGGCGCGCGGGGATTCCCGCCTGGTTGACCAGTTTTTCAATCAATGCTGAACGATCAGTCTGCGCGGATAACAACAGCGCCGCGTTTTGGTCCAGGTTGTCATTGCTGAACTGTTTGATCAGTTCGCGCGTCAGGCTTTGCGGATTGCTGGATCTGGCCAAGGCGGTGTCCAATACCTGCTGCGCCGCCGTTTCCTGTGAAGGGCCATCCCAATCCACATGCGCCACTTGCGGTTGTTCCAGCTGGGTCGCTAGCGCTGCTTCATCCTGTACGTCAATAAACTGGGTTTTGTAATAAATGGTTTGCGGGCCCTGGGCATCGCGCTTGGACCATTCGCCACGACGCACCGCATTTTCAGTCACTACTGAATAGCCGTAACCGGGCGCCGCGGCTTGCTCACTAAAGCTGCGGAAACCAGGCGGATTGTCGGGCAGGCCCAAACGCGCGGTGACCGGCTCGCCGGTCGCATCAAAGTCGATGCGCGCTTCAATCAGCCAGACCGGCTTTTGCACACCGGGGGTAAAAGGAATCTCCATCTGCACATGACGCATCCAGGCAGTGATCAAACCAAACAGGGCCAATATGCCAATGACAGTGTAAAAGGGAGCACGGGAAGGTTTCTTCATGGGAATTCGTCCTGGGGCGGCTGGCACTGGGGCCAGCCTGTTTAAGCAAACTTATTGGATATCAACTCAGTGATGCGCACTCAGTTTTTCGCGGTGGTATCGTTTTTTGCGGCAGCGTCATTGCGTTGGAGTGGAGCGAGATTGTTGCCGCTTACATCTACCAACATCACATCGCGCAGCAGGTTGCGGCCGATCAGTATGGGGTACTCAGAGCTGCTGCGATCGGCCAGAATAAATTCACCCTTTTGACTCAGCTTGCCGATGGTAAAGCGGATTTCCACCACCGGGCGGCGATCTGGCGTAGGGTTAGCACTTTGCACTGTTTGGAAACGCAGGCGTTTGCGCTCCAGCACGTGGGGTTCTTTGGTGTCCGGGTTGTAGATGGTAAAGCGCACCCACTCTTCGCCGTTGCGCTCAAACATCTGGATATTGCGCGCATCGATCACCGAGTTGGCCACGTTGGTGCTGATACGGGCATTCATCACCACATTCAAACCGCCGATAAGTGCCTGCTCACGCAAACCAACGATTTGCTTATCGGTTTGCAATTGTTCGCGCGGGCCACCTTTTTTGGCGGCTTCCGCCACGGGTGCCGGGCAATCTACTTTTGGTGCCGGGCGCTCAACTACCTGCGGGCGAGAATCCAGGGCTTTTTGCTGGGCCGCCAGCTGGGTTTGCATCTGCTGCAACTGGGTCAAAATTTGCCCCTGCTGCTGGGTGACTTGCTCGGCATGGGCTTGGTGCTGGGCAATGCACTGTTGGGCACCGGCCAACTCGGTTTGAGTTTGCTGGTTAACTTTAGGTTGGTTGGTACAGGCACTGAGCGCGGTCACGGCTAGCGCCATCAAGCTCAATTTATACAGAACGCGATTTGCAGAGGTATTTTTCATCACAACAACCGGGGCTATCACAGGGGTGAAATGGTTATAAAAAGTTAAGTGGACTAATTGTAGCCGCTGGTAATGGCTAAACACACCCGCCAGCCGCGATAAGTCCGGTTTTATTTGGCCTGATAAACCCGGGGATACTCCGCTGGCAAGCGGCGGAAGCGTTTGTATTCCCACTGGTACTGCGCCGGGGCACGGCGTACACAGGCTTCCACACTGGCATTCAATCCTGATACCGAGGTGTGTTGATCTTCGCTATAAATGGCGGCATCTGCCTCCATCACTACCATTTTGAACCCACCGGGAACCCGTTCGGCATAGCAGGAGCAGACCGCGCAGCCGGTACGCTGGATCAACCCCTGTACCAGAGTCATGGTCAGCGCCGGCTGGCCCATAAAGGGCGCCACTTCACCGCCTGCATCTTTCGCCGGCACCTGGTCGGGCAGGATGCCCACAATAGTGCCGCCCTGCAGGGCTTTTAACAGCATCATTACGCCTTTGCGATTAGTAGGCGCCATGGTGATATTCAACTTGCTGCGCCCCGCCAACACCAGCTCGTCCATTTTGGGATTTTCCAATGGCTGGTACATCGCCGTGAGGTTCGCCACGCTGGCCAGGTAGGGTGCGACCACTTCCCAATTGCCGTGGTGCGGGGCCAATACCAATACGCCTTTACCGTCCGCGAGTTTGGCGCGGAGCAGTTCATCGCCCTCTTTCGCAATTATCTTACTGTCCAGCCAAGCCCAGGAATTGCGCCAAACGGCGCCCGCTTCCATGGCCGTCTTCGCGGTGTCCTGCAAGCTTTGTTTGCTCAGGGCGATTTGTTCAGCGGGATTCAACTCGGGGAAGCACAGGGCAATGTTAGTGCGGGTCACCTTGGCCGAGCGCCCATTCATCCACCAAACGACACTGCCAATGGCATTGCCGATACTGCGCAACAGGCCGAGTGGCAGATGCGCCATGGCTTTTACCAGCAAAGGGGCCAAGTGGTTTTTCATGAACGGGCGACTCAAAGCAGAAAGTGCGCGCAGCTTACCGTAAATTGCCTGCCAACTGAACGCCTGTTGCGGCGATTAGAATTCAACTCAAACAGGTTGGTTATAAATGGCGCTGAAGAATTAACATCTGACGGAAATAGCGATTAGTTGCACGTTGACCTAAAAGCGCAACCGCCATCGAGCAAGCACAACCGCCAAAAAAAGAAAGCAGGCTCAGGAGTAAGCCTGCTTTCAAGCTGGTTGTAAACCATTGGAGCGTGAACTAGTGAACTTTGACTGCCGAAAAGATATCGGCAAAGGTTAATTCTTTTTCAATTTTCACCGGTGTATGCAACCGGCGGGAAATATCGCGCGATGACACTATTCCGCGAATATGGTGGGCATCCTGATCTACTACCAACAAATATTCCTGATGGTTTTTCTTCAAGGTGGATACCACATCGGCAACGGTTGCGCGCTTAAATTGTTCGTAATCCACTGCGCTAATTTGGCTGCGGCTGTGCATTAAATCGCGCACCAATAATTCATCGCGTTTGATGTGCAGGGCCATTTGCTTGAGCAGCATATTGTGCTCGGCCAGATCGTCCAGGCTAATAACACCGACAAATTCTTTTTTGTCATCTACCACCAGTTTGATTTCCACATCTTCAGCGTGCATCACTTCGATTGCTTCTGACGCTTCAAGATGGCTATCCACCATGTGGGGTTTATGGCTGCGGAAATCCGTGAGTATGGCCAAGGCAGAAGTGCTGCCCTGAATATCTTCAAATTCTTCTGGTTGTACCAGGTGGTCGTTAGCAGCCAACGCAAACACATTCAAATTCTTCATAACAAGCCCCATAAAAATTAATCACATCAAGGGGGAGAAGAGATTGCTCACCTGAACCAATCACCGCGAATTCGTCGCCGTCTCTTCGCTCACTCTGTGATTACAACATAGGCTTGTCAGCGGCTGATTAAAACCCGTCCACACCGGCTTTTACGCCCGATTTACTCCCTGTTTACGACGGGTTTACTCGGCGGAGCTTTGACGCGTAAATTTCCCGTTTAACGGCCAAACATTCGACGCAAGGTCTGATCTTTATCAAACACATGATGTTTCAGCGCTCCGGCGATGTGCAGGACTATGGCAGCAATCAGGATATATCCCAGCCAGTGATGAACCGCTTCCCCTAACCCACTCAACCCGGCATGGAAAGGTTCAGTTTGGCCCGTTTCAGGATTCTTATTGCCCGGGATCAACACCCAGCCGAACACCTTCACCCCATAGCCACCCAAACCGGAATACATCATTCCCGAAATCGGCATCAGCAGCGTGCTTACTATCAACACCCAGTGAGTCAACTGCGCCAGGCGATGCTCCAGTGCCGGGTAGGCGCGCACCGGCACCGGCCAGCCATTCTTCACCCGCCACCAGATGCGCACCAGCACAAAAGCCAGAATTACCACGCCGAAACTTTTGTGCCAGTCATAAAGCGGGTAGTACTCGTAGGTGGACATATACAGGCCAACGCCCGTTAGCCCGATCATGGTCAGGGCAATAATCCAATGGAGGAAAATAGTCAGGGGGCTTAATTGTTGTTGATTATCCATAGGAATTCCTTGGGATGTTGTAGTTATAGAATTACAAAAACACGGTTGTGGAGGCCAATCGGCGGGGGATTGGTCAACTGTCGCTATTTCTGGTTCCCGGGTTTTACAGATCCTTACCAACGCGCAAATGTTATAAGCAAATAGGTCAATTTTTGATGTGGTAAATGGTATATTTCGCGCCACTGCTACACCGCAAATCCAGAACCATCATAACTTCCGATAATTGGAGCTTACCATGCTTAAAAAACTCGCCCGCACCTTGGGCTTAGCCACACTTTTACTCTCCGCTTCCACGCAAGCACTACCCATCGTTCAGGCAGATGCCTTTTCTGCAGGCGATAACAAGGCCGCGCTGGAAACATCGACCGGATTGGTGTGGATGGATTTTGGGGTAAATTCACATCGAACTTTCAGCGATGTAGTCAGCTCACTAGACACCGACTATGCCGGTTGGCGCCTGCCTACCATTGCAGAAGTGGATCATCTTTGGACCAACTTGTTTGGTGGACTAGATGAATGGTCACGCCTGCAGCCAACTTTCGCATCGTTAAGTACATTTGATAAGAACATTACGATGTATGACGACTACTTCAACAGTCTTATGGGCGTTTTTGGAAATTTAGTTGGACTTAACGGACACTATACGTACTACAGAGATGACGTTTTAATTTACTCCGCAGACTATACCTATAAATCCTCTTTTGCAGTATTTAGTGACTCTGGAGTAAATGGCTTCGTCAATCTCTTTGTACCTACCGATAATAATATCATCCCAAGACACGCTGCGTTTTCCTATGAAATGCGTATCCCGTTTCTACAAGATATATCCCTCCAACAAAGCACATTACTAGTAAAAAAATCTACCAACGTCCCAGAACCCGCCAGCGGCCTTCTCGCGGTATTAGCGATTTTTATGCTGGCGGTGCGCCGGTTTAAATTCCGTGTTTAAGGTGTAAGTAAGGCAGTTACACATCGCCCTTGGGTAGGGTGTAGCTGCTCAAACACTTAACAACAAATTTCCGATAAATGGAGCTTACCATGCTTAAAAAACTCGCCCGCACCCTGGGCTTAGCCACACTTTTACTCTCCGCTACCTCTCAAGCCCTGCCAATCGTTGAAGCAGATGCGTTCAGCACAGGTGACAATAAAGCTGTACTTGAGACCTCCACCGGGTTGGTGTGGATGGATTTTGGGGTAAATTCACATCGAACTTTCAGCGATGTAGTCAGCTCACTAGACACCGACTACGCCGGTTGGCGCCTGCCTACGATTGCAGAAGTGGATCATCTTTGGACCAGCTTGTTTGGACACTTAGCGGGATGGCACCGCTGGAGTCCAGATTTTGGGATGTTCACTCTCAGAGAAAACAATGAATTCGGCGTCCCAGTTTCGGTGTATGACGATTATTTAAACAGCATCCTCGATGTATTTGGTATCAGCGAGGAAGGTACGGCGGAGGTTACTTGGTACGAAGGCGGTATTCTTGTTAATCGCACTATTTACGACTACCGCGCCTCAGCTGCGGTTTTTAGTGATTCGGGACAAAACGGCTTCTTCAATCTATTGGTACCGATCAACAGCACCTTAGGTCCACACGCCATAATTGCATACGGTGAAGGATACTGGAAGAGCGATATATCTTCAGCGCAAGGCACGCTACTCGTAAAAGACTCTGTCGCAGTTCCCGAACCCGCTAGCGGCCTGCTCGCCGTACTGGCGATTTTTATTCTCACCGTTCGCCGACTCAGCTTCCGCCGTTAACCCAACTAACTACACACCACTCAGTGGTATGTAGGAACTGAATGTAAAACTGTTAGATTTCCGATAAATGGAGCTTACCATGCTTAAAAAACTCGCCCGCACCTTGGGCTTAGCCACACTTTTACTCTCCGCTACCACGCAAGCACTACCCATCGTTCAGGCAGATGCCTTTACTGCAGGCGACAACAAGGCTGTGCTGGAAACATCTACCGGGTTGGTGTGGATGGATTTTGGCATTACAGTCACCAAAGACTATACGTCGGATATGTTGTTTACCAATCTAGTGAAGAATCTCGGTACCACCTACAAAGGCTGGCGTTTAGCCTCGGAAGCTGAGGTCACACACTTGTGGTTCAGCCTGTTCGGCAGTCAGGGAATCCCGGTTTCAACTTCAAACCCGGATGAATATAGCCTGCAAGATTGGGATGGGGTTTTACTGCCTCGCTTCCAGGATATTGCCGATGTATTTGGATATACCTTTGACGGCCTTAGCTACATCAATCCAACCGGGGAGGAAGGCGCAAGCATAGAGTTCCTTAACAAAGCGGCTATCGCTCACTTTTATACCGCTAGTGGTAAGCTCGGTTCCTTTATCTTCTTAACGCCACATTCAGGTGCAGGCGTGAATATTAGCAACGCATGGCTAACTGTAAATGATGCATTCCCGCGGGAGATTGCTTATGGGGCCATGTTGGTAAAAGATACTTCCGTTCCAGAACCCTCTACTTTTATCTTACTAAGCCTTGGTTTACTGGGTTTGGGAATTGCCCGTCGCGCCACGAAATAATCTTTTCCATCTAATGAAACACCTCCCCTCGGGCGGTGTTTATTCGCCCCAAAGGGCTATTTGCTGGTTTATCCTGCTTATCGGTATAAGTCACTGCCAATCCGGCGCCATCTCCCGCTATAATCCCCCGCATTTTTTACATCATCTACCCTAATTTCGACCCACTTTTACCAATCAGGTCTGCCATGTCTGAAAAACGTTATGACGTAAGCACCTTTCAGGGCCTTATCCTCGCCCTGCAAGACTACTGGGCGCGCCAAGGCTGCGTGATTCTGCAACCCCTCGACCTCGAAGTCGGCGCCGGTACTTTCCACCCCGCCACCTTCCTGCGCGCTATAGGTCCGGAGACCTGGAACACCGCCTACGTCCAGCCCTGCCGCCGCCCGAAAGACGGCCGCTACGGCGAAAACCCCAACCGCTTGCAGCACTACTACCAATTCCAGGTGGCGATGAAACCCTCGCCCGAGAATATTCAGGATTTGTACCTGGGCTCGCTGCGCGAAATGGGAATCGACACCAATGTGCACGACATCCGCTTTGTGGAAGACAACTGGGAATCGCCCACCCTCGGCGCCTGGGGCCTGGGTTGGGAAGTCTGGTTGAATGGGATGGAAGTCACGCAGTTCACTTACTTCCAACAAGTCGGCGGTCTGGAATGTTTCCCGGTCACCGGTGAGATCACCTACGGTATCGAGCGTATCGCCATGTACCTACAGGGTGTGGATTCAATTTTTGATCTGGTCTGGACCATCAACCCGAACGGCGACAAGGTCACCTACGGCGATGTGTTCCATCAAAACGAAGTGGAGCAATCTACCTACAACTTTGAAGAAGCCGACACCGCTTTCTTGTTCAACAATTTCGATTTCTACGAAAAAGAAAGTCAGCGTTTGATGGAAAAAAATCTGCCGCTGCCCGCCTACGAAATGGTGATGAAAGCCTCGCACGCGTTCAACCTGCTGGATGCGCGCCACGCGATTTCCGTAACCGAGCGCCAACGTTTTATTTTGCGTGTGCGCACCCTGTCGCGCGCCGTTGCCCAAGCTTATTACGATAGCCGCAAAGCCCTCGGCTTCCCCCTTGCTCCTGAAGTCCTGCGCGCTGAAATGCTCGCCGCAATTGCGGAGGAAAAATAATGTCTGCTGATTTTCTGGTTGAGTTGGGCACCGAAGAACTGCCCCCGAAAAATTTAAAAAATTTGATGAGTGCGTTTGTAGAAAGCATTCAAGCGGATCTTACCGCATTGGAATTATCCTTTAATTCGGTAAAAGCCTATGCCGCTCCACGCCGCTTGGCAGTGTTGGTGGAAAATCTTGCGAGCGAAACTCCCTCCAAAGAATTGGTTGTTTGGGGTCCACCGGCGGCGATTGCCTTTGATAAAGAAGGTCAGCCGACCAAAGCTGCACTCGCCTTTGCTGAAAAAAATGGTATCGCACCGAGCGAATTAAAAGCCGAGAGCGATGGCAAGGCGGAAAAACTGGTTGCACGCATTTCGCAACAAGGTCAAAAAACTGCTGGCCTGTTGGAAAAAGTGGTGAGCGATGCACTGGCGAAATTGCCCATTGCCAAGCGCATGAAATGGGGTGCAAAACGCGAAGAGTTTGTGCGCCCGGTGCACTGGTTGGTCATGCTGCTCGGCAGCGATGTGGTCAACGCCAATATTCTCGGTTTGCAAGCGGGCCGCACCAGTCGCGGTCACCGCTTCCACTACAACAACACTATCGAACTGGCTAAAGCCAGCGACTATGCCGCTGTGTTGAAAAACACCGGTTATGTGGTAGCCGATTTCGCCGAGCGCAGCGCCACTATCAAAGCCCAAGTGGAAGCCGAAGCGAAAAAAGTCGGCGGTGTGGCAGTAATTGATGCCGCTCTGCTCGATGAAGTAACTGCATTGGTGGAGTGGCCGGTCGCACTGACTGGAAAATTTGAAGAGCGTTTCCTTGCGGTGCCGGCGGAAGCATTAATTGCCTCCATGAAAGAACACCAAAAATATTTCCACGTGGTGGATGCCAATGGCAAGTTGAAAAACAACGTCATCACCGTCGCCAATATTGAAAGCAAAGATGCCACACAAATTATCGACGGCAACGAGCGCGTGATTCGCCCGCGTCTATCGGATGCGGCTTTCTTTTTTGAAACCGATAAAAAAACCACGCTCGCTTCACTGCGCGAGCGTTTAAAAACTATCGTATTCCAAGCGCAGCTCGGCACTATTTACGATAAAACCGAACGCGTTGCTGGCCTCGCCAAATTAATTGCGGGCAAATTAAACGCCGATGTCGCCTCCGCAGAGCGCGCCGCGCAGCTGTGTAAATCGGATTTGGTCACCAATATGGTGGGCGAGTTCGACGATATGCAGGGTATTGCCGGTTTCTACTATGCGCAAAACGACGGCGAAAATGCCGAAGTGGCCGCCGCCATGAACGAGCAATATATGCCGCGCTTTGCCGGTGACCAATTGCCGCAAACTGTGACTGGCACCATTATCGCGCTTGCCGATCGCTTGGATACCATCAGCGGTATTTTTGGCATTGGCCAACAACCGTCTGGCTCCAAAGATCCATTCGCCTTGCGCCGTGCGAGCATCGCCGTATTGCGTTTGCTGGTAGAGAAAAATCTCACGTTGGATTTGCGTGAGTTGTTAACATTCGCTAAAGCACAACACAAAAACTTAACTGTTGGTGATGAACTGGTTGAGCAAGTACTCAGCTATATGCTCGATCGCTTCCGCGCCATGTTTGAAGATGCGCAGATTCCGGCAGAAGTTTTCCAATCGGTAACCGCAAAACAATTGTCGCAACCGCTGGATATCAATCAGCGTGTACTCGCCGTAAACGAGTTCAGCAAGTTGCCGCAAGCGCAGGCTTTGGCAGCCGCTAACAAGCGCGTATCCAATATACTCGCTAAACAAAATACGGCTGTAAGTACTGATGTGAATTCAGCACTGCTGCAAGAAGATGCCGAGAAAAATCTGGCTTCAGCAATCAGTGCAAAAGAAGCGGTGGTAGCGCCCCTGTTTGCATCGCGCGCATATACTCAAGCGCTGGCTGCACTGGCGGACTTGCAACCGACTGTCGATGCGTTTTTCGATAGCGTGATGGTGATGTGCGACGATCAGGCGCTGCAACAAAACCGTTTGGCGTTGCTATCCAAACTGCGCGGATTGTTTTTGGAAGTCGCGGATATTTCGTATTTGGTTCCAGCCAAGAATTGATGTTGGACGTTTATCCTGTGCGATAAAAAGGGCGTGATAAATCACGCCCCTACAGGGTGCACGTAGGGGCGCAATTTATTGCGCCCTGTTTATTACACTCCTGACTTCAGCATTAATACTTTACCAATTAATTAACTTTGGTTAATCCATGAAACTAATTATTCTCGACCGCGATGGCGTTATAAATCAGGATCGCGACGACTACGTAAAATCTGCCGATGAATGTATTCCCATTGAAGATAGCATCGATGCGATTGCACGTTTGAGTAACGCCGGCTTCACGGTGGTAATTGCAACCAACCAGGCAGGGCTTGCACGTGGTAAATTCGAGTTGGAAGACCTGGAAGCCATGCACGCCAAAATCACTAAACTGGTGGAAGAAAAAGGTGGCGAGATAGGCGCGATTTTTTATTGCCCGCACCACCCGGATGAAAATTGTAAATGCCGCAAACCTAAACCGGGCATGCTGGATGCAATTGAAGCCGAATTTAATACTTCGGTGGAAAGCAGTTATTTTATTGGCGACAGCTTGCGCGATTTGCAAGCGGCGGTCCAAAAAGCTTGCAAACCTGTTTTAGTGCTCACCGGCAATGGCGTGCGTACTCAGGCGCAGCTTGCAGTTCCTGGTTTGCAAACCGATGCACCTATTATTGAATCGGAACAAGTGCAAGTTTTTGAAAATTTAGCGGCGGCAGCTAGTTTTATTATCGCCAACGAGTCACAGCAATAACGGAATCGAAAGTGCTAAAACTTCGCAGTTTTATTTTTGCAATCGGCTACAACGGCACCAGCGCACTAGCTGGATTAATCGCGGTAATTATCTGGCCCATTTTCCCTTATAGCTGGCGCTGGCGCATAGTGACTTGCTGGAACCGCTTTGTAATGTTCTGGATCAGAATCTGCTGCGGTGTGCGCTTTGAAATTATCGGCAACAAACACGCCGATCACTTTCCCTGTGTAGTCATGGCAAAACACCAGAGCACTTGGGAAACCATGTTCCTGCAATATTATTTTGGCCCGGTTAGCACCATACTTAAAAAAGAATTATTCCGTATCCCATTTTTTGGCTGGGGTCTTGCCAGCTTGCGCCCTATTGCCATTGATCGCAGTAGCCCGGTACAGGCGCTGAAAGAAATAAAAAAGAAAGGCATTGAGCGTTTGCAACAAGGCAATAATTTTTTGATTTTTCCCGAAGGTACACGCACACCCGTTGGGCAAGCCGGCAATTACGCGCGCAGCGGTGCCGATATTGCCATTAGCGCCGGTGTACCCATTATTGCTGTTGCGCACAACGCCGGTGAATGCTGGCCGCATAAACATTTTATTAAGTACCCGGGTACGATTCGGGTAGTGATTAGCGAACCCTTCCAGACCGAAGGAAAAGATCGCAAGCAATTAACCGAAGATGTCAAAAATTGGATTGAAGGCGAGATTGCCAAAATGCCGCCGGCGCGCAACGATGGTGTTCGGGTCTTAACGGAAAACACAGCTTCATAAAAATAATCTTTCAATTAATACGACTCTAATTGAAACATTATTTAATAGTCGCGCTGAATAATTTCGGTCTCACCGTTATTTTTTCGATTATTAATTCTATTGTTTATCCAATTCTCTATCCCAGGGTGGTGTTCCTTTAAAAGCATTGGCGAGAAAATCGATCATCACTCGTACCTTTGCACTCAAATGCCGTCGACTTGGATAAAGCGCTAGCACATCAATATCCGGCAAGTGAAAATCGGGGAGAACACGCACTAACTTTCCGGTGCGTAAATCCTCGCCACTGAGAAATGTCGGGCACCGCGCAATTCCAACCCCTTGCAATGCGGCAGCGCGAATCGTATCGCCATTATTCGCGTGCATCACAAAGGATATTTTTACCGAGTGCTCTTGTTTGTTCGCATCCGTCAGCACCCACTGATCGCCATTGGGCGCGTAGGTGTAGCCAATGCATTGGTGCTGCGCCAAATCCGCCGGCGTTGTTGGCGCTCCGTATTTTTGTAAATATTCGGGCGATGCACACAAAAAATTGTGCGAGGTCGCCAGCTTGCGCGCCGCATTGGATGATGAGCCCGAGCGCGAAATACGAATCGCCAGATCGTAGCCTTCCTCCACAATATCCACGACCCTATCCACCAGCGAGATATCCAACTCTACATCGGGATACTTAAGCATAAATTGCGGCCATAGCGGCGCGAGATGCAAAATCCCAAAGCTGATAGGCGCATTGATGCGCAGCAAACCACGCGGTTGCAAGGTGGCTGAGCTGACGATGGATTCTGCATCCGCCATTTCATCCAGAATGCTCTTGGCGCGTTCGAACAAGGCCTCACCACTTTCGGTGAGCGACATTTTGCGCGAAGTGCGGTTTAACAGGCGCGCGCCCAAATGCGCTTCCAAATCGCTGATATAGCGCGTGACGTTGGCGGGCGAGGTGTCCAGTGCCTCGGCGGCGCGAGCGAAGCCATCCCGCTTAACCACTTCCACAAAGACTTCCAAAGCGCGCAAGCGATCCAACATAGCTGACCCCAATTATTCACAATTTATGAATTAATTATCAATTTTTAGCCAATTGATGCATAAAAACATAAACCATAAAGTGTGTCCATGGGCTGCGAAACATCTAGCGCCTAAAGCAAACAACCTAAACCGATTTAACAACCTTATTTGGAGCAAGATCATGACTCAATTCACCCAAAAAACTGTACTGGTAACCGGCGGCAACAGTGGTATCGGCCTGGCAACGGCGGTGGCGTTTGCACAGCAAGGTGCGCGCCTGGTAATCACCGGCCGCGATCAGGCAACACTGGCGCAAGCCCAACAACAACTCGGCGCCGACGCTATCGCGCTGCAAAGTGAAGCAGGCGATGTGAACGCCGCCAAAGCATTAGCTGCTCAATTGAGCGAACAAGGCGTGCGTTTGGATGCTGTGTTTATTAACGCCGGGGTCGCCAAATTTGCACCGCTAGAAGTGGTAGACGAAGACTTGTGGGATCAGACCTTTAACGTCAATGTGAAAGGCGCTTACTTTACGATTCAGGCACTTTTGCCACTCTTGAATGAAGGCGCTGCGATCATCCTGAACGGTTCGATCAATGCTCATATCGGCATGCCCAATTCCAGCGTCTACGCCGCCAGTAAAGCCGCATTGATCTCGTTTGCCAAAACCTTATCGGCAGAGTTAGTAGGGCGTGGTATTCGGGTGAACGTGGTCAGCCCTGGCCCTGTATCAACACCACTCTATGGCAAACTGGGTGTTCCGGCCGAGCAACTGAATGAGTTAGCGAGCCAGATTCAAGCGCAAGTACCAGTAAAGCGCTTTGGTAAGCCCGAGGAAGTTGCAAGCGCCGTGGTTTATCTTGCATCGCCGAACGCAGCATTTGTGGTGGGGGCTGAATTAATCATTGATGGCGGCATGAGCCAGTTGTAAGCCCTAGATCGCATAAAAGAAAAATCCCCGGGCTTGCCGGGGATTTTTTTAGCCTCAATCGATAGTTGCACTGCCCTCTTTTAAAATCACCACTGTTTTTTGAGTCTCCCAGTAGTATTTTTTGACTACTACCAACTCGGTTTTGCCGGTATTGGTAATTTTGGTGCTGTCCGTAAAGGTATATTCTTTATTTAACTCCATCACACTACTTTTTACAGAGGAGCTACTGGAACTCATCACGCTGGATGACGAATTGTTGTTGTGCTTTTTGCTACTACCGCCGCAGGCAACCAGGCTGGCGACCAACAACAAGAGCAGGGGATTAAAGATATATTTTTTCATGGCCTGTTCCTTATTAGTTCGCGGCTGGGTAGCTAAGAGTAATACTGAAAGATTCGTCGGTACTTTCAAACGCCGTCATTTGTGGTGAGCCTGCAGCGCTTCCCGGTTTGAAGAACTCGACCAGGCCAATGCTATCCGAATATAACTGCACGGATTGCAAACTTCCTCCGGTGATATCTATTGCTGCTTGAGCGTTGTCATCCTCCGCTGCAGTTTTACGCAAACCCGGTTTGTTGCCGGGGTTAAAGGTTCCCGCCGCACTGACTTGCACACTAAAGTTACCGCCTCCGAAGCCACCCCCTAAACCACCACTGCCACCAGAGGGCGTGAACCCACCGCTTCCAACGCTGGTAAATCCGCCAGAAATAGCGCCGGAAATCAACGATGCGGTCTGGGTTGATGCGATTGAAACGGTAGGCGCCACCACAGAAGCGCCTGTCGTTTGTACTGTAGTAATAACACTGCGTCCAATCGTGGTCATGGTAGTTATACTGCTAGCGCCATAGCTAGTGGTAGTTGGGGTGGAATTATCCTGGCTTGTACTACGAACGAGACTTGATCCGTTACCCGAGGTGGTGCTGATCGCATTCCCGGAAATAGAGGTAGTCCCCAGGTTGGTTCCGGTAAGGCTACTGGTGACTGTCAGACTGGTTCCCTGGGTGTTTTGGCCAATACCAACTAACAACCCAGACGCTGCCTGAGTAGTGCCCACTTCAGCCCCGATCGATACGGTATTTACTGTGGTTCCTGCGGTAGTTACCACAGCCGTAGATGTTGTCCCTGTAGTCAAATTCGATGTTTGCAGGCTAGTGCTACCAACATTCACAACCACTTGGGCGTTGGGATCGTTAGTCGATACAGACCCGCCAAGCTGGACCGTACCCGCTGAAGATTGAGTGTTCACATTGACGCTGGTTGTGATTCCACCGGACTGAAGGTTGGTCGTAGTGGCAACATTGGTCTGGGTGCTATTACCTTGAGCATCGGGAGTCGTCGTTTGTGTTGCAGTTTTAGTGCTAGCACCAAAGGTTTCAGTAGTACTTTGATTGCAATTGGTACAGATAACCGCAGGCGTATTAGCAACCTTCTCAAAGTTGACATTTATTTTTTCAGCGCCAGAGCAAAAGCCATCTGCGCATATTGGCGCCGAATATGAGACAAATTTATAACCTTGATTGGCTTCTGCTTTACAGCTTTCTTGAAGAGTACTTATGTTGATAGAAAACAGATCGCTGCTGGACTTTGAACACCACACACTTCCTGCGCCTGCCGGAGTAATTACAACATCGTTTTTCAATAAATAACCCGCATACACCACCAAATGTTTGTCGCTGGTCATATTCTCAATGACGCACTTGTCACCTTCGACCCGGGAGCAGCCGCCACCCCAGGCTTTAAAACCACTTTTAAGCATGTGAGCACTACAGGTCACAGTAGTGCCCTGAAAAATAGGATTGTCTTGTGAACAGCTTATGTAGTCTTCAAAAACTGCATTTCCAGCGGGCTTCAGTGCACGAGTCGATCCGTCTATTTGTTGGCTACTCGCACTGATAGTAAAAGATTGACCTTGTTCAAAAGTCGCACTCACAGATACAGGACCGCCATTGTTTAATACCGTGCAGGCAAGCTCAGAACCCTCGCAACCGCCGCCCCAGCCCTTAAACCGGTAGCCCGTATTCGCTACCGCTGTACATATTGCGCCAGCTTCCCCCAATATCGCACTGTTACAACTGATTCTGCCGCTATCGGCTGGCGATACACTGGTGCTAACGCTGAAGGTAGGAATCAATTCAAAGTAGGCTCTGCCCGCTATAGAGACTATTTGCGTTTCAGCATTAATAGTGAAGCTACAGCTAGCGCCGGTACAATCAGGCCAGAACCACTCTTTTACACGGTAGCCTGCGTTCGCCGTAGCGGTACAGGTTCCCGTACTGCCGTAATTTACCGGGCTGGTACATTCAACTACGCCTGCATTTTCAGGCTCAGCAAAAGGAATCACGGTATAGCTTCCCACGGTGAAATTCGCCGTAACGCTCTGGTTAGCAGTGACATTCGTGAAACTACAACTGTTTTCAATTGAGCTGGGGCAGCCAGTCCAACCAGTAAACTTGTAACCCGCATTGGCCGTGGCGGTACAGCTGCCGGAACTGCCGTGACTAACGCTCCCACTACAACTCACACTGCCACCGGCCGCAGGAGCCGCCGAACCCGAGATAGTGTAGGTATTAACGGCAAAATTGGCCGTCACTGTTTTATTCGCTGCAACCGCTGTCAGCGTACAACTTCCGCCAGTACAGTCACCGGTCCAACCCGTAAAACTATTTCCGGTACTTGCACTGGCGGTACAGGTTGCGTTGCTGCCGCTGTTAACCGGATTCGGTGAGCAGGATGCAGTTCCTGATCCGGATGTATTTACGGTGATGGTGTATGTGGCAGGAGTCAGGTTGAAGTTCGCCGTTACTGATTTTGCGCCGGTAACTCCCGTCAAATTACAAGTCGCCCCCGTGCAGTCGCCACTCCAGTTAGCAAAGGTGTACCCCGCATTGGTGGTATAGCTACAGCTGGTATTGCTTCCGTGATCTACCGGGTTAGTCGTGCAAGTCGCCGTACCCGCAGGAGCCGGGTTTACGGCGGTGGTAATCGCATACTGGTTAAGCGTGAAGTTCGCCTGAGGATTTAGACTACTGGTAACGTTGTTCAAGACGCAGCTCGCACCCACGCAATCGTTGCTCCAGGCATTGAAGGTATAGCCAGGGCCGGCCGTTGGCGTACAGGTGGTATTGCCGCCGTGAATTACGGGGTTGCTGGTACATCCAATAGAACCGCTGCTCGGGGGTGAAATACTTAAAATGAGGTCATAACCCTTGTTCGCCGAACAGGTCGCATCGGTTCCGCCACCACTCCCGGTACAGGTCCAATCGTAACTGGACGACATAGCGGTTACCGCGGAAGCGGTTCCAGTTGCACAGAGGCTTCCACTGGGAGCGCTGGTGAAAAGGTCGCCATGGGACGCGCCACAAAGTCCATTAACAACACTGCCGCCGCCGGCAATGGTCACTGTCTGCTGGGGAGCAGTATCTTTGGGTGTAACTAAGCCAGGCATCATCGAGTCAATCGGCATGGTGGTCATCAGCGCCGTGCTACTGCCGGAGTCAAAGTTGTAATTTCCGCCCGCAGAGGGATTGGTAATTCCGCTGATTACCACTTCTACCACTGTGTTCGCTGGAACATCCACCCCTCCGCCAATCATGGTATTAACCGCAAAGCCTATGGTGTTACCTGAACCGTAGGCCGCACGACAAATGGCTGCACCGGGGCTCGGTGTAAGCGTGAGGGACACTAACTTGTCGCAGGCTGTGCCAGACCCATCTACGACAAAGTCGCCCGGAAAAGTGACGTAAAACAGTGCTTCGTCTGCACCCACGTCTTGCGCAAGCGTATAGTTAAATGTGTAGTTCGATGGCTGGTTAGCACTGTTGTCTGCCGGTGTAACACTCACGCCAGTCAACGTGCCTGCGATACCCCCCTGGGCTGCCAGCATTACGCCGACAGCAAGAGGCAATTTAACCAGCTGCTTGAGTCTGGAAAACACCATAGTCATACCCTACGTAAGTTGAAAAAATACGGTAGCGAACCATAACGATATAGATATACGCGCCAGCCTATCTATTGGTTATAACCAAACTATTGGTTTCGCCCGCTGAATAGCCTTCAGATTAGCAAACAATTATAAAGGTGCTAATTTTTGTGACAGGGTTAACTAGATTTTTATCGCGGGTGTTTTGCGCAGAAACGGCAAACGAGGAATAAAAAAGCCCCGGGAGTGAACGCGGGGCTTTAGCTTGAATGTTGAAAAGACCTTTTATCGCGCCTGGCACGCAGGTTGAGCCAGCCCAAGCACGTAATACTTGTCTGCCGCCAAGGGCGAGTTATAGGGAATCTGCCCATATTTACCGGCAGTAGCATTCACATATTTCACCAGATCCTGACCCGCCGCAAAACGCCAGCTGTTGATGGTGCTTTGCGATGCCGCGCTGTAGTTGCTGGCAAGATTCGCCACAGTACCGTTGGTCGCAGTCAACGCGGTTTGGGTCGATGGGGTTAAATTACACGCGGCATCACTGAACCACAGCAGGTTGCGATCATTGCGGAAGTAACCGTCGCTAATGTCCTTAAACAAATTCGCGCTGATTTCCGCCAATGAGGCTTCCACTGTGCTCTTTTCCTGATGGGCGGCGTTCACCATAAACACACTGTCTTCCATCAATGCACTCGCACCCACGCGCAAACTCAAAATCTGGTTGCGATAGTTTACAAACACATTGTTGAACATATGGGTTTTGCCGTGGCGCAACAGCGGCACGCGGCGCAGGGTATTGCCGAGCAGCGTGTAGCTGTCATCGGTAGTAATAAACGCGTTGTTGTGCATGGTAGTGGTGATTTGGGTATCGATGGTGTGGCTATCGCTGGACCCGTGCAGCACCGCGCGTTTCACGTTAATTAAACGGTTGAACGACATAGTCACATTGTGCGCGCCCACTTTCACATCAAAGGCCGAATCGCCGGTGGTGTCGAAAGTGTTTTTGTGAATCCAGATATCGTGCGATGCGCCGGTGGAGCGGATCATATCCGGGTCGCAGTAGTGATCTTCCGTGTGGCCCGCGCCCTGGAATTTCAGGTGGGTCATGATCACGCTATTCGCTGTTTGCGTTGGCGTACCGGTTTGGTCTTTACCAATCGCAAAACCGCTAAACAGGAAGTAAGCCTCGCTGCCGCGACCATCGATGGTTTTGTTGGAACCAACCACCGGGTTGCGAATCGGGTTGGTGGATTTGTTCATCGCCACATTAAAGAACTGGGTAATACAGTTAGCACTGCTCACGCCGTTTTTCGCACACCATTGCGTGTAATTCACGCACTCGGCTTCAGTCGCGCCGAGGATGGATTGCACCGTCGGGTTGTTACAACCCAAACGATACATTCCAATTTCAGATGGCTGGGCGAATTGAACTTTGTCGAACACAATCCAGTTGTGCGCTTCGCCGGTAATCGCATTCAGGAGTTGCTGCTCAACCGAGACGCTGGAATTTTTGGTGATGATAGTGAGTTTGCTGTTGCCGTTAGGGTCAAAACCGCCCAGCGCTTTTTCACCATAACCGACGGGTTTACCCAGGGTTTTGGACAAACAGCTGACAATTTCCTGATCAGTTTTTAACGCGGTATCGCGCCAGTTCACCGAAGGATTGGTGGCCAACTGGATACAGGCGGCACTGATAGCCCCGTTATCCGCAATGGAAGATGCACTGCTGGACTTGCTCGATACAACACTGGAACTTGCCACTGAACTGCTAACAACTACCGCGCTGCTAGCCACTGACGATTTACTGCTGGTAGCCGGAGTACTGCTAGGTGTTGTTGATGATTTACTGCTCGCAGAGCTGCTCAGGATTGCAGACGATTTTGAGGAGCTGGTTAGCGCCACACTGGATGACGATTTGCTGGAAGAAGTCACAGTACCCGTTGCGTTATACACTTCAAATTCGGCAATGCCCGGCGCGCTGGTGGCATTCACAATCAGGTTAATTTTCTTGGACGAACGCGGGCCAACATTCACCACTTTTTGTGCACCAATGCCGGTGCCGCTGGCAAAGACGGTACCGCTGTCGTTATCTACCAACTGCCAGTTGGTAATTTTGCTGCCGCTTTCGCGCAGGATCACGGTATTAAAACTTACCGCACTGCCCCACTTCACGGACACTCGTTGATTGCTGGTACCACTCGCCACCGACACGGTGGCTGTACTGCCATCGCGCACGAGTTTGGTGTTATCAAAGCCCGAGCCATCAGCAGCAGCGCTGGGGCCAGTGATTGCCAGGTTGGCGCCGAGCGTCTGCGCATGCAGGGCGGTTGCCAATAAACTAACAGCCATAAACGCGGCGCACTGGCCGGCACGGCGAGAAAAATGTTTGGAATTCATGTGGATTACCTTGTCGTAGCTCTATCGTTGTTATTCGGATTTTTTTGCAACACAAAACGCCTGCAAAGCGCAGGGATAAAGACCGAAAACACCGATACGCCGCAAGGCGCGCTGGCTGCTGAACGCCATTCCACAACAGATTGGATTGGAAAAAATGCAGCACTTATTAGAAATCACTGACTTAGGGAATAACCGGGGGATGAACTGCTAAATCACGCATCCCGACTGCGACCTTATTGTTTTAATCGCCGCAATCAGCGGGAGAATAGTGCTCGCCCAACCCTCCGGCGTCAAGCGAGATATCTACCTGAAACAGCATTTAGCGAGATAATTTTTCTATTTTTTAGCGAAAAAACGATTACATTTTTTACCTAAATTTAATGTAATCGTTTTATTAATTTTAAACGATTAAAGCGAAATATCTGCACGAACCAGCGTGTTATCGCGCAAAACCAAGCCCCGCGGGCTAATCGCATAGGCCAACTCATCGAACGCCTGCTGTGCAAGATGGCTGGCCGAGTGAAGGCCGCTAAGGTCTCCTTCTCGTGCAATCAGCACCATGTCTCTTGCTGCAATAAAAATCACAGGCACACCCGCAATCTGTTCAGCAATCGCGTTAATTTGATTGGGCAGCAATACCACTGAGGCATCATAATTCCCATCAACCCGAAACCGGAATACATCACCATTGCCGCGTGTATCCAACTGCTCAAGTCGCGCTTGACGCTGCTCAAAGTATACTTTGAGCGACTCACTGCTCAAGTGACGCAAGCTTTCTACAGGCAAATTCAACGTCTGCCGCTCATCTTCATTCAGAAAGCGCATACCTGCCGCAGAATCCAGTACATAGCAAATAAAAAGCTCTTCATTGAGCGGCTCACAAATGAAAGGCAAAGCGTCTGATGAAATTCCCACCGCACCCAGTTGCTCTTTAGTTGCCGCAATAAACCCTGCCGAACGAACAACCGCCAATAGCACTTGGCTTTCATTCGCTTGAGGTTGACTGACCATTTCTGCCAAGCTGGCCAACTTCTCTCCAATCACAGTATCGAGCGAACGGCTACCGGACGTGTAGGCTTGATAAGCATTTCCCAAAAAGGAATTAGTTTCCATTCCGTTCAAGTTTGTAATTTTGATATTCAATTCATCGAGCTGGGTGACTTGAACAGCGGGAAATTGAGTTTTCAATGCTTTGACAAAGTACTCAAGAAATTGTTGCTTAGGTAAGACTGTTACCAACGAACGATAACCGCCCGCACGATATCCAACGAAGCAACCCAAAATAACGGGTATACAAACCAAGAGTAGCAACTTAAGTTGATCATGCTTAACGCTCAAACCGAAACTAAAAATTCCAACCGCCGCCACGGCTATCATAGCAACACCAATTGTGATTATGATGAGCCAGCTAACCGCATCAGCTTTAAGTTGCATTCCACAATGTACACACCGGCATGCCAATGAATTGAGTCCATTACACCAAGCGCCAAACGAAATCGGTCGATGCTGACAAAGGGGGCAGTTTTTCATATTTCATCCTAAGTTAGGTTTAGAGATTGACTTTATTTTTGGCCGAGCGAATACAACTGGAAAAACTCACGTTCCAGCTTCATGCATTAATATTTTTTTCCACTTTTATATTAAGCCGCTTGGCGATGCGCGCCAGGTTGGATCTATCCAACGTTAACAGCTCGGCGGCTTTCGTCCAGTTACCTTGCGCGGCATTAAGCGCTTCGATAATTTTTTCACGCTGGAAATTTTCGCTGGCGAGTTTTAACGAATAGGGAGCCAAAGCGGCTTTGGCTTTTTTGATCACCTGGGGTGTGGTGATTTCCAATGCGAGATGGCGAGGTTGGAGTTCGATAATCTTGTCGCTGGCTGCCGGGTCTTCCGCGCGCGCTTTTAATGCGGCGCGGCTAATCAAATGCTCAAGCTCGCGCGCATTGCCGGGCCAGGAATAATTCATCAGCGCCTGTTCACTTTGCGGCGCGAGTTTTAGTTGGCGCAGGCGCAATTTGCGCGCGGTGCTCTCCAAAAAATATCCTGCTAATAACAGCACATCCTCTTCGCGCTCACTCAGTGGCGGGACGGTTATAGGATAGACGCTCAGGCGATGAAATAAATCGCTGCGAAAATGGCCCTGCTCCACTTCCTGTTTTAAATTGCGATTGGTCGCCGCTATCACGCGCACATTTACCCGCTCAACCTGATCCTGCCCCACCGGTTGGATTTCACCGCTCTGCAAGGCGCGCAATAATTTGCTTTGAATGCTCAGCGGCAACTCACCCACTTCATCCAAAAATAAAGTGCCGCCATTAGCCAGTTGAAATTTTCCGGCGCGATATTTTTCCGCGCCGGTGAAGGCGCCTTTGGTGTGCCCGAATAATTCTGCTTCGGCGAGTGTCTCTGGCAGTGATGCGCAATTCACATGCACCAAAGGCTGATGATTGCGATTGGATAAACGATGCAAATTGCGCGCAACCAATTCTTTGCCTACGCCCGTCTCACCTTGAATTAATACGGTGTAATCGGAGTTGGCGACCAAATTCACTTCCGCGCGCAGCTGCTCCATGGCCGCGCTGCGGCCGATCATTTCGCCGCCCTCGCGCGACAATGCTTCCGAGGTTAACTCTTGCAATACATCCTGATTGTGGCGCGCGGCCAATTCCAATTGGCTGATGTGAAACGCGGTTTTCAAACTGGCTGCCGACATAGCGCTGATGACATCGAGCGTGCGTGCGGGAATCTGGTTAAACACGTCGGGCGTGAGGCTGTCGAGCGTGACTACGCCGATCAATTGCTCATCGGAATAAAGTGGCAAACCCATACAGGCATGCACCGGCAGGTTGCCGGTGTGGGCGAGCAATAGTCCGTCGTAGGGGTCGGGCTCGGGCGCATCGGCAGAAAAACGCAGCGGGTGGCGCGAGCTGCAGATTTTTTCCAGGCGCGGATGTTCCTGAATGCGAAAGCGGCGCCCAAGGGTCTCGGCCGCCAAACCCTGAATCGCCAGCGGTTCCAGCACCTTGTCGTTAAACGCCAGCAGGGCTACAGCATCGCAGCGAATCGCTTTGCGAATACTGGTCAACAGGCGGTCAAAGCGATCGTGGTTGCTTAAACTGCTGGCCAGATCCAGCGCCACTTCCACCAGTAAAGTCGTATTTAATTCGGCCATAAACACCCCTTGGCAAGGTCGCAATGGGGTTCATTATTCAGCAGTTGCGGTCAGATGTACACACAGCAGTTGATTTGACTGATACGTGTCATTATGACAACAAAATATCAGGTCATAATGACTCACTGCTGCCTCTTCAAAATTACTTAACCTATTGGTTTTAATGAATAATTTGTCAATGGCATAAGCGCTGCAATAGCACTCCTGGTACATCAACACCGGGAGTTACGAAATGACTTTTTACGATTTATTTGAGCGCGAACAGGGACAGATGCTGTTGCGCTACTCCAGCCTGGGCCTGCTGGTATCCACCAGCATATTTCTGCTCAGCATCGCGCTTTGCTACCCATTTGCCGACTATTTTCCGCTCGGCGTGCAGCTCGCTGGCCACCTGTTGATGCTCGCCGCCGGGGTGCTGATCAAGATCACCTACCTGCTGCGTTGTGTCGCCCAGCATGCCCTGCACCGCGAGGTAGGCTGAGATGAAATCAGTCCCGCTCACCCGGATGCGCGCGTACTGGCAACGTCTACAGGTTTTGCTTACCGGCAGCGCGCTGCTATCCCAAGCCTTCCGGTCATTTTTTCTGGCCAGCGCCAGCTACGCCTTTCTCGCGATGATCCTATGGCTGCTGACTCTGAGCGGCGAGCTGCAATGGCGGGCTGCGTTGAATCCGGTAGTCTGGCACGCCCACGAAATGTTG
>JACCDS011748881.1_pt1 | contig 29885 bp, 34 predicted proteins | sample 7446441 | NCBI WGS metagenome assembly JACCDS01 (sample SAMN15323445, study PRJNA562643) | freshwater metagenome | isolation source: river surface water | place: USA:Blue River Watershed | collected 2017-08-17 | reverse complement strand
TCGCGACTCATTTACGGCTCCTGAAATCCACTTTCGGCACCAAGCGTGCCTTGTCCACTTCCGCCAGCGAAAACTCCAGCATCGCAGGCCCTTCATTTCCTTCGAATTCAAGCTTCAGCGTCTCGCCATCGGGCTCATGCAGCACGCCCTGAAAGGACTTGCGGTTGGCCGCGCCGGGCATCGGCATGCGCAGCTTCACCACGGCTTCCTGCCCGGCGAAACGTACGTAGTCGGTAAGCTTCTTCAGCGGCCGGTCCAGCCCAGGGGACGACACCTCGAGCCGCTCGTAATTCGCGTTCTCGACCGTCAGCACATGCAGCAGCTGGTGCGTGACCTTCTCACAATCTTCGACCGTCACCAGACGATCTTCTTCAGGCAGCGTGTCGATATACACGCGCAGCAGGCCGCGTGCGGCCTGCTCGAAATCGACCAGCTCATACCCCATGCCGGTCACGGTTTTTTCAATAAGCGCGTACAGCACCAGACATCACTCCATCCACATCAGAAACACAAAGCCAGCATGAACTGCACGTTCGGTCTGCATGCAGCCGCCGGACTCTGCGGATCGGAACGCACACACGACGCGTTCGCCAAAAAAAAAATGGGCATCTGCCCATCTTCTTATACTCCCTGCCGAACCCGCTATCCACAACCCGCTATCCGCAACCCGAAATCCGCAGACCGGAAACATCCGCCTGTTCTACGCGGTGGCTTCGTTAAGTCCCTGATTATATTCGATTGGACCGTGCGCCGCAACGCACAAGCCCGTTGTCAATTTGCGAAGCTCAGCCGCGCCGGCGACGTTGACCCGTGCCGGTCCCGAAGCGATCGGCGACGCCCCAGTTGGCGGCCGCGCCATTGTTGCTGCGGCGCGGCCCGCGGCCGGTACCGGGCACTGTCGGGAATCCGAGCGCAGTCTGCAGCGGATCCGGCTGTCGCGGACGCTGCTGGCGCTTGCCGCCGGTACCACCCTGGCCCTGGCCACCCACGCCGCCTATGCCTCCCTGACCACCCTGCAGGGTATTGCCATTGCGCTGCCCCGGAACGCCTTTGCCCCTGGGCTGCCGGCCTTGTTGTCCCTGCTGACCACCCTGCGGCTTGCCTTTGTCGAGGCCGCTGGCCGCCATCAGCGCGCGGACTGCATGCTCGTCCAGCTCTTCCCAGCGGCCCCGCTTGAGGCTGCTGGGCAGCGTCAGTGCGCCGTAGCGGGTACGGATCAGTCGCGACACAGTAAGTCCGACCGCTTCGAACATGCGGCGAACCTCACGATTACGGCCCTCGGAAATCGTGACGCGATACCAGCGATTTACACCTTCGCCACCGCCATCGACAATCTTGTTAAAGCTTGCCGGACCGTCGCCGATCTCGACACCGGAGAGCAGCTTCTGACGCATGCCCTCTTCGAGTTCGCCGAGCGTGCGCACCGCATATTCGCGCTCGATACCATAGCGCGGATGCATCAGGCGGTTCGCCAGGTCGCCCGAGGTCGTAAACAGCAACAGGCCTTCGGTATTGAAATCCAGACGTCCGACGGCCAGCCATTTGCCGGTTTTGATATTCGGCAGACGATCGAAAACCGTCGCACGGCCCTCGGGGTCGCTGCTGCTGACGATCTCACCCGACTGCTTGTGATAGATGAGCACGCGCGGTGGCTTGGTACTGACCCGGCGCTGCACCGGCTTGCCGTTGATGCGGACCTGATCGGTCGGCAGGATGCGCTGGCCTATATGCGCCGGTTCACCGTTGACGGATACGCGACCGGCAATGATCAGCTCCTCCATATCGCGACGAGAGCCGAGACCCGCCTCGGCCAGCACCTTATGCAGCTTCGGCGCATCATCGTCGGCAGTCAGGTCGCGCCTGACCAGCTTGCCCTGGCGGCCATGCGCATTACCGTCGTCGGCCGCGAGCTGGTCGAAGGAGTCGGAAGTGACGTAACTGAAGATCGCGTCGGCATCGGCGGCAGGCTTGCGCGGGCCTTTCTGCCCGTGATGTCCCTGCTGCCCCGGCCGGCCCGGCTTGCCGCCCTGGCGATCATGACGTTCATTGCGATCACTTCGATCGTTGTTGCGGCCATTGCGATCATTGCGGTCGCGCTGGCCCTGCGGCCTGTCACGGCGCTGCACGGTGGGCTGGGTATTCGCTTCTTCCCCGTTGCCGCCCTCACCCTTGCCACCGTCACCGGCAGCGCGCTCAGGCGTGCGCGAGCGCCGCAGTGAACGCGGACCGCGAACACCGCGGCGTGCGTTATTTTTTTCCTGCATTTTGGCCGCATCGGGCGATGCGTTCGGGGAGGCATCGGCCGGCTCGGTCTCAGCGGCGTTCAACGGTGTATCAGTGGAATTTTGGGCTGTCATCTTTCGCTTCGGGCTGGGTGTCTTCAGTTCCGGCATTGCCTTCCGGTTCAGGGCTATGTCCGGAAACCTCGTTTGACGTTCCAGCCTGCATGATTACCGGCGCCGGTTCGTCTTCCGCAGAGTCGGCTGCGGATGCCGCGATATCTGTTTCGATTTGAGCCGCCGGTGCAGCGGCTTCTTCGTGCTGCGCAGACTGATTCAGGTCGTGCGCCAAATTTATGTCTTCCGTGATGACCGTTTCAGCAGCGTCACCCGGTACTGCAACCGCCACGGCCGGATTCTGCTCTGCACTGCCATCGGAAAAATCGATGGCTGCCTGGTCCAGCGTCGATTGCAGGTTCTGCTCCATCGTCTGCATGGCGTTGTCCAGTCCGCCGGGTACACTGTCCTGACCGACCTGCTGCAGCGGCGGCAGGTCTTCCAGCGACGTCAGGCCGAGGTCATCCAGAAACTGCCGGGTCGTCGCCAGCAATGCCGGACGGCCAGGCACATCGCGATGGCCTATCACGTCGACCCAGCCACGATCCTCCAGCATCTTGATCGTCTGAGAGTTGACCGCGACGCCACGGATTTCCTCAATGTCGCCGCGGGTCACTGGCTGTCGGTACGCGATGATCGCCAGCGTTTCGAGCGTCGCCCGCGAGTACTTCGGCGGCTTTTCCGGATTGAGCCGGTCGAGGAAGGCCTTCATCTCGGGGCGGCTCTGAAAACGCCAGCCGGTCGACAACTGCGCGAGTTCAATTCCACGGTCAAGCCAGTCTTGCTGCAATTCGCCGAGGATTTCCCGGATGGCATCGGCTTCCAGTGCGGACTCTTCCCCTTCAGCGGCAGTAAACAATTTTTTCAGGTCATTGACCGACAAAGCCTCATGGGCACACAACAGTGCGGTTTCGAGGACTTTCTTCGCCTCAGCTATGTTCATCTACGATTCTTGCAATGCTGGTTGGTTGCAGGGAGCAGCTTAAACTCAAAGCCTGCATCAACGATGCAGGAGGCGACAACAGACTGTGTGCTGATGCTGGCGAGCCAGTGGCCGGCTTGTGGAGTTTTTCTGAGGCCGCGGGCGTGCGATGCGCCGGTAAGACTGGCGGTTCGAAGGGCTGGCAGCGGCAAGTGGCGCTGCGGATGAACCGCGTTGCGGCAGATTATAGGGCAGTTCCCGCCAATTGTCATTGCTTACAGCCGGCGCAGCAACCGATGCTCGCAAGCGACTCGAGCGATAAAGCAAAAAGGCCAACCTGATCTGGTTGGCCTTTCCTAATGTCTGGTTGCGGGGACAGGATTTGAACCTGTGACCTTCGGGTTATGAGCCCGACGAGCTGCCAGACTGCTCCACCCCGCGTCTGAAGAATGAAACTATAACGCATCTGCGAGAAAGATGCAAACATCCATCTTCAAATTCTGCCGATGTTAAACTGCGGATCGAACTCTTTCTCGTCCATGTCTGCTGCCGACACTCCGCTGCTACCAATGAACTTCTGCTCCGACTGCGGGCAGCCGGTGTCACTCGTGATCCCGCCGGACGACACTCGCCTGCGCCATGTCTGCGGACATTGCGGCATTGTTCATTATCAGAATCCGAAGATGGTCGTGGGCAGCATCCCGTTCTGGCATGCCGGGGACAGTGTGCTGCTATGCCGGCGCGCGATCGAGCCGCGTTACGGTTATTGGACGCTGCCTGCCGGATTCATGGAGAACAGCGAGACGACTGAAGAAGCCGCCTCACGCGAGACCATGGAAGAGGCCGGTGCACGCATCGAACTGCAGGGATTGTTCAGCCTGCTCAATGTGCCGCATGTTCATCAGGTCCATCTGTTCTATCGCGCGCGCCTGCTCGACCTCGACTATCTGGCAGGCACAGAGAGCCTCGAAGTGAAGCTGTTCCGCGAAGACGATATCCCGTGGGACGAGCTTGCCTTTCCTACGGTGTCGCAAACGCTCAGACTCTTCTTCGACGACCTGAAGAGCCATCAGTCGGGTCGCCCGTTCGGCGTCCACACGCTGGACATCCACAAGCGGATGCGTTCGGACGAATGACGAAGAACAAATAACGAGGGTACAAACAACGAGGCTACAAACGAACAAGGCCGCAAAACTTCGCTAAGCGACTTTGCGGCCTTGTTCATTTTTGCGCATCACGAACGCTTACCAGCTCACCTCGCGTTCCGGCGTCGCGGTGATCTTGTGGATCGACAGGTCGGCGCCTTCATACTCCTCCTCGGGATCGAGGCGTATGCCCACCAGTTTCTTCAGCGCGCCGTACACCATGACGCCACCAGCGCCGGCAATAGCAACGCCTAGCACCGTACCGGCGAGCTGAGACGCGAAGCTCACGCCACCCATGCCACCCAGAGCCTTCAGTCCGAAGATACCGGCGGCCACGCCGCCCCACGCACCGCACAGACCGTGCAGAGGCCATACACCAAGCACGTCGTCGATACGCCAGCGGTTCTGCGTCAGCGTGAACATCCACACAAAGATCGCGCCGGCGATACCCCCGGTGACGAGCGCGCCGAGCGGATGCATCAGATCGGAACCGGCGCAGATGGCCACCAGTCCGGCCAGTGGGCCGTTATACGCAAAGCCCGGGTCATTCTTGCCCATCAGGACAGCGACCAGTGTGCCGCCGACCATCGCCATCAGCGAGTTCATCGCGACCAGGCCGTTCATCTTGTCGAGCGTTTGCGCACTCATCACATTGAAGCCGAACCAGCCGACCGCGAGAACCCAAGCGCCCAATGCGAGAAAGGGAATGCTCGATGGCGGATGGGCAGCGATGCCGCCATCCTTGGTATAGCGACCACGACGTGGGCCGAGCAGCAGGACCGCCGGCAGCGCAGCCCAGCCACCGACGGCATGCACGACGACCGATCCCGCGAAGTCATGAAAAGGCGCGCCGAAATTGGCTTCGAGCCACGCCTGAATCCCAAAGTGGCCATTCCACGCAATCCCCTCGAAGAACGGATAGACAAGGCCCACCATCAATGCCGTAGCTGCCAGTTGCGGATGAAAGCGGGCGCGTTCGGCGATACCACCCGAAATAATCGCCGGTATCGCTGCGGCAAAGGTCAGCAGGAAAAAGAACTTGACTAGCTCGAAGCCGCTTCTTTGCGCCAATACTTCCGCACTGTCAAAGAAATGCACGCCATAGGCAATGCCGTAGCCGACGAAGAAATAGACGATGGTCGATACCGCGAAATCGACTAATATTTTCACCAGCGCGTTGACCTGATTTTTTTTGCGTACCGTACCCAGTTCAAGAAAAGCAAAACCGGCGTGCATCGCAAGGATCATGATGGCGCCGAGCAGAATAAAAAGCGTATCCGCGCCGCTGCGGAACGAATCCATGTGTCTCCCCTTTTGAGTGCAGGAATAATTAATGAGGCCTGCCAATGAGCAATTTCCATTCCTTTCTAAGGCTTTTCGCTACCGATCACAAGCATCTGATTCATAAAGACTTTTTGTTTGAACTAAAAAATGGACAAAACAGCCGCACCGGTCGGGTGCATCTTTTCCGTCCGAATTGGTGAGCATGCGCCTTCCCTGGCTGGATCCTGAGACCCCGTTTCCCGATCCTGAAACCGCGCTGACGGAACGCGATGGTTATCCGGGTCTGCTGGCTGCCGGTGCAGACCTGTCGCCGCAACGGCTGCTGGACGCCTACCGCTGCGGCATCTTCCCCTGGTTTTCCGATGCGCAGCCCATCCTGTGGTGGAGCACCGATCCGCGGATGGTGCTGGCTACCGCCAACTTTCATGTGTCGCACAGCCTGCGCAAGACGCTGAAGAAAATCGATCGCAGCATCGCGGACGGCGGGTCGTGGGAAATTCGCTTCGACAGTGCGTTCGAGACGGTCATGCGCGAATGCGCGCAGCCGCGCTCGGGGGGCGACGGCACCTGGATCTCATCGCAGATCATCGATGGCTATAGCGGCTTGCATCGGCTGGGCCATGCACATTCTTCCGAGCTGTGGTTCGACGGCCGGCTAGTCGGCGGTGCCTATGGCGTATCGATCGGCCGGATGTTCTTCGGTGAGTCGATGTTTGCCCGGGTGCCGGATGCATCCAAGGTGGCGCTGGCCTACCTGGTGCACTTCCTGCGTTCGGAGCGGGTCGCCATGATCGACTGCCAGCAGGAGACTTCACACCTGGCCTCGCTCGGCGCCGAGCCCATGCCGCGCCGGCAATTCCTTACGCGGATGCGCCCGGCACTCGACCAGCCCCCCATCACCGCGTGGAGGCCACGGCTGCTGGCCGATGGCTTCTTTACAGAGGATGTCGATGCGGTGGCCGATGCCAGAAACAAAGCTTTGCATCGTAGCGGCGGTCCAGTGTAAATTTACTCGCATGACCCATCTCAAGGACCTGCCCTTCTCGACGCTACAGTTCTATGCAACTGCGCCGTATCCATGCAGCTACCTCGACCACCGGCAGGCTCGCTCGCAAGTGGCCACGCCGTCGCATCTGATCAATGCAGATGTCTACTCGGAGCTGGTCAAGAACGGCTTTCGCCGCAGCGGCATCTTCACCTACCGTCCTTATTGCGATGGCTGCCAGGCTTGCACGCCGGTGCGCGTGGACGTTGGCCAGTTCGTCGCGAATCGCAGCCAGCGCCGCGCGTGGAAGCAGCACGACGACCTGGTTACCTCGGTATCGCGGCTGGCGTATGTGCATGAGCATTACGAGCTATACCTGCGCTATCAATCGGTGCGGCATGCCGGTGGCGGTATGGATCAGGACAGCCGCGACCAGTATGCGCAGTTCCTGTTGCAGAGCAAGGTCAACACGCGGCTGGTCGAGTTTCGCGACAGCTCAGGCACACTGCGCATGGTCAGCATCATCGACGTGCTCGACGATGGTCTGTCGTCCGTCTACACCTTCTTCGATCCCGATCTGCCAAAAGTCAGCTACGGCACGTATAACGTTCTGTGGCAGATCGCACAGGCACGCGAGCTCGGCATGCCATATGTATATCTCGGCTACTGGATCGAAGAGAGCGGCAAGATGCGCTACAAGGTCAACTTCCGCCCGATCGAGGCGCTGCGCGGCGGACGCTGGGAAACCCTGGCGGGCTGAACGCGCAATAACCCGAACGGTACCCCGATCACGCCGCCGCGAATGCGTGGCGAGGGCAGTTACAATGAGCGCGACTTCAATCCCTTTTGCCTCATCGTGTCCGATCGCCTGCTCTATTCCCTTGCCCGTCCGCTGCTGTTCTCCCTCGATCCCGAGACTGCCCACAATCTCACGCTGCCGGCGCTGCGCTCCGTCGCACGGCTGGGCCTGACCCAACTGATCGCGCGCCCGAAGCCCGATCCTCGCAAGGTGATGGGTCTGGAGTTTCCGAACCCGGTCGGCCTCGCCGCTGGACTCGACAAGGACGGCGCCTATATCGACGGCCTGGCCGCGCTCGGCTTCGGCTTCATCGAGGTAGGCACGGTGACGCCGCGACCGCAACCCGGCAATCCGAAGCCGCGCATGTTCCGGCTGCCCGCAGCGAACGCACTGATCAACCGAATGGGTTTCAACAATGGCGGTGTCGATGCGTTCGTGCGTAATGTGCAGGCTTCGCGCTTCTATCAGGAGCGACAAGGCATCCTCGGCCTGAACATCGGCAAGAACGCCGATACGCCGATCGAGCGCGCGATCGAGGATTACCTGACCTGCCTGGAAAAGGTCTATCCGTACGCCGATTACGTGACAGTGAATATCTCGTCGCCGAACACAAAGAACCTCCGACAACTGCAGCAAGCATCCGAGCTGGATGAGCTGCTCGCAAAGCTGAAGCAGTCGCAGGCCGCACTGGCAGACAAGCACGGGCGTTATGTGCCGGTCGTGCTGAAGATTGCGCCCGACCTCGACAGCGAACAGGTGAAAGCCATCGCCGACGCACTGCTGCGGCACCGGATCGATGGCGTGATTGCCACCAATACCACCATCACGCGCGACACCGTGCAGGGGCTGCCGCATGCGCAGGAGGCAGGCGGCCTGTCGGGCGCGCCGGTACGGTCGCTGTCGGACCGCGTCGTCGCCGCGCTGCATCGCGAACTCGGCGGCGCATTGCCCATCATCGGGGTGGGAGGCATCCTGTCGGGCACCGATGCGCGCACCAAGATGGAAGCCGGCGCCAGTCTCGTTCAGCTGTATACCGGGCTGATCTATCGCGGGCCGGCGCTGGTACGCGAATGCGCGACGGCGATCGCATCGCGTTGATCACATTGAATCAATACGCTTAACACAACCTTAGAACCTTACAACCGTCGACACATAACCACAACACGGAGACAACGATGGACAAGGTCAGGCTGGGGGACAGTGACCTCGAAGTGACCAAAATTTGCCTCGGAACGATGACCTTCGGCGAGCAGAACACCGAGGTCGAGGGACACAGCCAGCTCGACTACGCGCTCGAGCGCGGCGTCAATTTCATCGACACCGCCGAGATGTATCCGGTCATGCCACGCGGCGAGACCACCGGTGCGACCGAGCGCATCATCGGCAGCTGGCTGAAAAAATCCGGACGCCGCAAGGACGTGATCCTGGCAACCAAGATCGCCGGCCCGGGTCGCATGGAATGGATACGCAACGGCGAGAGCAATTTCGACCGCAAGAACATTCGTGCTGCTATCGAGGCCAGCCTGAAGCGGCTGCAGACGGACTATGTGGACCTGTACCAGCTGCACTGGCCGAGCCGCAACGTACCCGTATTCGGCCAGTTATTCTTCGACCCGCAGCGCGAGCGACCCTGCGTTCCGATCGAGGAAACGCTCAGCGCACTCAAAGAGCTGGTCGACGAAGGCAAGGTGCGCTATGTCGGCGTCTCGAACGAGAGCGCATGGGGTGTGGCGGAATTCGTTCGTATCGCAGGCAGCATGAGCCTGCCAAAAATTGTATCGATACAAAATGCCTACCATCTGGCGAACCGGCAGTATGAAAGCGGTATCGACGAGGCCTGCTTCCGCAGCAATGTCGGCCTACTCGCGTACAGCCCGCTGGCCTTCGGTCAGCTGACCGGCAAATATATTGACGACCCGAACGCGCGTGGCCGCCTGACGATTTTCCCGCCGAACTGGAGCCCGCGCTATCTGCGTCCGCGTGTGGTCGAAGCAACAAAGCGTTACATGAAGATCGCGGCCGATAACGGCATGACGGTCACCCAACTGGCGCTGGCGTGGTGCTACACACGCTGGTTCATCGCATCGACCATTATCGGCGCGACCAGCGTTGAGCAGCTGAAGTACGATATCGACGCGTATTCGATCAAGCTGTCAGACGACGTCGTGAAAGCTGTGAACGAGGTTCACCTCGAATTCACGAACCCGGGAATGTAAGGACAGCCTCGGTAGAGAGAAAGGGCATGCCAAGGCGCGCCCTTTCCTTGTCAGAACAGCGGATAGAGCACGACTGCCCAGGTCGCCGCCGCCAGCACGCAGGCCAGCAGCACCGCCGCGCTGCCCAGGTCTTTCGCGTTCTTCGACAGCGGATGCGACTCGAGCGACACGCGATCCACCACCGCCTCGATGGCAGAATTCAGCAGCTCGACGATCAGCACCAGCAGCATCACCGCCACCAGCGCGATTTTCTCCAGCGGAGACACCGGCAGCAGCAGCGCGATCACGACGCCAGGCACCACGACAATCAGCTCCTGCCGGAACGCATGCTCGTGCCGCCATGCGGCACGCAGCCCGTCGATCGAATAGCCCATCGCGGCGAGTATCCGCTTCAGTCCGCTCTTGCTCTTGAATCGTGAAACGTGCTGCGTGTCGTCGGGCATGGATCAGGAAGATTGGCGCTCTCGGTACAGCTCCCGGAAGGTCTTGCCCGAGGGAGCCGGCATGTCGCGATTATCCGTCCATCCGGAAGCGCCTGGCAAAGAATGGATGATCTTGTCGTTACCACCCAGTAGCTTCAGCGTGCGCGCCGCCCACTTCGTGGCAAAGCGGTACAGCTTCGGACGCTGCGCAAAGAAGGCCCAGACGCCGAACGCGACATACTCGAACTTCGGGCGCAGGCCTTTCTTGAACTGCTTTTCGCGCAGCTTGCGCAGCAGGTCCGGCAGAGGAATTTTCACCGGACACACCACATGGCATTCTCCGCAAAGCGTCGATGCCTGCGGCAGATCCAGCGCGTTCTCGACACCGACGTAAGACGGCGTCAGCACGCTGCCCATCGGTCCCGGATAGACCCAGCCGTAGCTGTGTCCGCCGATCTTCTGGTACACCGGGCAGTGGTTCATGCAGGCGCCACAACGGATACAACGCAGCATCTCTTCGAACTCAGATCCGACCAGATTAGTACGGCCAGCATCGACCAGCACAAAGTACATGTGCTCGGGACCATCCTGATCTTCTTTGCCCCGCGGGCCGGTCAGCAACGAAAAATAATTCGAAATCGACTGTCCCGTCGCCGAGCGCGGCAGCAAGCGCATCACGGTCGCGAGATCGGACAGCGTCGGCAAAACCTTCTCGATACCGGTCACCACGACGTGCACCTTCGGCGGCACGATCGTGCACATGCCTTCGTTGCCCTCGTTCGTCACGACCGCGACCGAACCCGATTCGGCAATCACGAAATTACCGCCGGTGACGCCCATGTCAGCCGACAGGAAATGCGGGCGCAGCACTTCACGTGCTTCGCGCGTCATTTCTGGAATTTCGGTCAGGCGCGGCTTGTTATGCACCTTGGCGAACAGATCGGCGATCTCATCCTTGTCCTTGTGAACCACGGGCGCAATGATGTGCGACGGCGGCTCGTTGTCATTGATCTGCAGGATGTATTCGCCGAGGTCGGTCTCAACCGAGGTCACGCCGATGGCTTCGAGCGCCTTATTCAGCTGCATCTCTTCCGACACCATCGACTTCGACTTGATGACCTTTTTCACCGCATGCTTCTGCGCGATTTCGACCACCAGCTTCGACGCCTCTTCAGCCGTCTGTGCAAACAGCACGGTGGCACCGCGGCGCGTGGCTTCCTTTTCGAAGGTGGCAAGCCAGACATCGAGGTTCTTGATCGCGCGCATACGGCGCTCGATGGCGGCGTCGCGCGTGCCCTCGAAGTCATCGAGCTCCGTCATCGCGCTGGCTCGCGCGTTCACGAACTTGGTCGAGAGCTTCTTCAGATTTTGCTGCAGGCGGACATCGGCGAGTTTTTGGCCGGCGCGCGCCTTGAAATGCATCGACTGGACTTGCATCATGCGTCTCCTGCGAGGACCTGAGCGACGTGCAGCACGCGGGTCTGGGTGTCGCCGGTGCGACGTAACCGGCCTTCAATATTGAGCATGCAACCAAGATCGCCGAGCACGACCGCATCGGCGCCACTGGCATGGATGTTGTCGCATTTCTCGTCGACGATGGCCGTCGAGATGTCGCCGTACTTGACGGCGAAGGTTCCGCCGAAGCCGCAGCACTGGCGTGCGTTGTTCATTTCTTTCAGCTCGACGCCATTGCGCCGGGCGATCAGCTCACGCGGCTGCTTCTGCACGCCGAGTTCGCGCAGGCCGCAGCAAGAATCGTGGTAAGTGACGGTGCCCTTGAACGCACCGGCGGGCGGGACGGGCAGCTTGTCCAGCTTCACGACCGTGACGAGGAAGTCAGTCAGCTCGTAAACGCGCTCCTTGATCCGCGCATAGCGCGCCTGTAGGGCTGGATGACCGTCGAAGAGATCGTCATAATGGGTTTTGATGGTGCCGCCGCAGGAACCCGACGGGATCACGACGTAATCGAAGCCTTCGAACTCATCGAGGAATTTCGCCGCCAGTTCGCGCGCCGCGTCCTTGTTGCCGCCGCTGTAGGCCGGCTGTCCGCAGCAGGTCTGGTTCTCCGGAACCACCACATTGCAACCGGCGGCCTCCAAGAGCTTGAGCGTCGAGAAGCCAATTTCAGGACGCATCACGTCCACCAGGCAAGTCACCAGCAGTCCAACTCGCATGAAATATCCCTATGGGTAGGCAGTTTGAGATAGTCCGAATTATCCGACGAATGAGCCGTTATCAGTACCGCAGTCAGGGATGAAATAAATTTGTTCGATGAGCAACCCGACTGGGTAAATAAGGTGAGCGCGTCCTCGCGATACCGTGGCCATGCCTGCCAGACCAGATCAGCACGTCAGTCAAGCTGCGTTCAAACCCCTTGTTTTTTAATTCAGACTTGTAGCCGGTTTTCACAATGTGATATAACATCGCATTGCATCGCACAATTTCCAGCATGAAGCCCGACTTACCCAGTGCCTCTGAAAAAACATCGATCCAGGTGATCGAGCGCATGATGACTTTGCTCGATGCGCTGGCGCATCATCCCGATCCGGTCAGCCTGAAAGATCTGTCGAGCGCCACCGGCCTGCATCCGTCGACAGCGCACCGCATCTTGAACGATATGGTGGCTAAACGCTTCGTCGATCGCGCCGAGCCCGGCACTTACCGGCTGGGTATGCGTTTGCTGGAATTGGGAAATATCGTAAAGAGCCGACTGAATGTGCGCGAGGCCGCGCTGTCGTTCATGCAGTCGCTGCACCGCAAAACGCAGCAGACCGTCAACCTGTCCGTGCGCCAGGGCGATGAGATCGTATATATCGATCGCGCATTCTCCGAACGCTCGGGTATGCAAGTGGTCCGGGCGATCGGCGGCCGGGCACCACTGCACCTGACCTCGGTCGGCAAGCTGTTCCTGTCTGTCGATGACAGCAAGTCCGTCCGGTCCTATGCCACCCGCACCGGACTGGCCGGCCACAACAAGAACTCCATCACCGATCTTGTCAAACTGGAGCGCGAGCTCTCGCTGGTCCGTGCGCGCGGTTATGCACGCGACAATGAAGAACTCGAGCTCGGCGTACGCTGCATGGCGGCCGGGATTCGGGATGACTCAGGGCGTCTGATCGCAGGACTGTCGATCTCGGCACCGGTGGATCGCCTGAAGGACGAATGGCTGGATGACCTGATCTCGACGGCGAATGATATCTCTGCCGTGCTTGGCTACCAGCCTACGGAGACTGCCTGAAAAGAAATCAGCTGCGGGCTTGGCTGCGGCCGGACATCGCCGATGCTGCGCGACCTTCGAGCCACTTACGGATACGGCTTGCGTCGGCAAGCCGCGATTCTTTGCTCTTCGAATCCAGGAAGATCATGATCACCGGCCGGCCCGTCACATGGACCTGCATCACCAGACAGCGACCTGCCTCGCTGATATAGCCGGTTTTCTGCAGTCCGATATCCCAATTGGGTTTCTCGACCAGGCCATTCGAATTACGGTACTGCAGCATGCGGCCACCCGGATCAACCGCATAGCGGCTGTCGGTGGAATATTGGCGGATCAACGGGTGCTGATACGCAGCGACGACGAGTTTGGCAAGATCGCGCGCACTCGAGATGTTCGCACTGTTGAGTCCGGTCGAGTCAGCGAATTGTGAGCTGGTCATGCCGAGTTCGCGCGCCTTCACATTCATCGCTGCCACGAAAGCGCGAATACCGCCGGGATAATTGCGACCCAGTGCAGACGCTGCACGGTTCTCAGAGCTCATCAGCGCAATGTGCAGCATGTTGGCACGCGAGAGCTGCGAGCCGACACGCAGGCGCGAATGACTGAAGCGTTCGCGGTCGACATCTTCTTCGGTAATGGTCAGGATCTCGTCGAGATTTTGCTGTGCCTCGACGACGACGACGCTGGTCATCAGTTTGGTGATCGATGCAATCGGCAGCGCGACATTTGCATTCTTTTCGAACAGCACTTCGCTATTGCTCTGGTCCATCACCAGTGCGGCATTGGAGTGCAGCGCCAGCGAATCGCGGGTGAGATTGAGTCCGGCCAGATCGCCGCCGGTGATGACGGGCGGCACGCCCGCCATCGCCGATGCCATTGCAACGCGCTGCACCGGCTTGCGACCGCCGCTCGTATAGGCGGCACGCACAATGCGTCCCTTGCCTGCAGCAATTTTCTTGTTCTTTACAGCCTGTCGATGTGCCGCCTGTCGATGTGCCGCCTGTCGATGTACCGCCTGTCGCTGCGGTGTGGCGGCGAGCTTCTTGCCCTTCGTTGCGTTCTTGTGATGCGCGACTTTCTTTGCAGGTTTGCTGCTGTCAACGCGTTTGCCGTGGGATGCTGCCTGGGATACAGGCAACGCGAAAGCGGCCAGCAACAAAACAATCAGCACTCGGACAGAGGAAAAGCGCATCCGGACCCCCAGAATTGATGCAGGAAAATTGGCTTGCAGTGTAGCAAATCGGCGAGATTGTGCAACCAAATTAGGGAGTTATGCGCGTCAATTAAACAGTTTTATCAACCCTGCCCATGTTGCGCCGCACACTTTTGCCCGCCATTTTCCCAGTTATTTTGATTTCAAAAATGAAAAATTAACTAGCTCGGATTCGCTCAGTCGAGGAACCGGGCAAACTCGGCCACCGACGCGCGCTCCGTCTGCAGCGAATTTTCGACCCGGTCGTGATCGGCAAAACCCAGCGCCATGCCGCAGACCAGCTGCTCGCCGGCCGGAATCTGCAGCACCTCGGCGATCACTCGATGGAACTGCGTGAAAGCCGCCTGCGGACAGGTATCCAAACCACGCGCACGCGCGGCAATCATCACGTTCTGCAGGAACATGCCGTAATCGAGCCAGGAGCCCTGCTCCATCACGCGGTCGATCGTGAAGATCAATCCTACCGGCGCGTCGAAGAATGCGTAATTGCGGCCGTGCTGTGCCTGCATACCAGTCTTGTTGTCGCGCGTCAGACCCAGTAGCGCATACAGATCCCAACCGACCTTGCGGCGGCGATCGATATAGGGCGACACCCACTCGCGCGGGTAATAGTCGTATTCCTCGGTATGCGCTTTAGCCTGCGCCGGATCAAGGTAGGCATCGAGGATGGATTGCGACAACCGCCGCTGGATCTCGCCGGTCACGACATAAACCTTCCAAGGCTGGGTATTCGAGCCGGACGGCGCGCGCGCAGCGACGTCGAGGATGGCCTCGACGTCTTCGCGCGCGACCGGAGTCGGCTTGAACGCCCGGATAGAGCGGCGGGAGCGGATCGCCTCGTCGACGATTTTCTGTTCTGGACTTTCGATCATTCTTTCACCAGCAAGGTTTGCAGCAAGACCCGCGCAGCCGCGGGGATGGGGGTGGGCCGCCGCGTGGTGCGGTCGACATAGACATGGACAAAATGACCCTGCGCCGATGCCAGGTCGTCATCACCGCGGAAGATACCAATCTCGTAGCTCACGCTGCTCTGGCCGAGCCGCGCAACGCACAAGCCGGCCACCACCGGCTCAGGAAAGCTGATGGACGAAAAATAATTGCAGTGCGTCTCAACCACCAGGCCAATCGCATCGCCCTGATGAATATCGAGCGTGCCATGCGCGATTAGGAACTGGTTCACTACCGTGTCGAACCACTGGTAGTAGACGACATTGTTCACATGGCCGTACGCATCGTTGTCGGCCCAGCGCGTGGTGATGGGATGGAAATGGCGAAAGTGCGAGCGAGGCTTCGGGCTGTCCTTCATCAGATTCTCATTGTTATGTTCGTTATATCTTTGTGCGACCTGCTCATTTCTTCACGACGAAAGCCACACCCGCCACAGCCAGCAGCATCCCCAGGGCACCAGCCAGCCCAAAGGTCTCGCCAAACAACAGCCAGGCGAGCAGCGCCGTCACCGGCGGTGTCAGGTACATCAGGCTGGAGACATGGGTGGCCGCATTCCTGCGTATCAGTGCAAACAGCAGGAATATCGCACCGATCGACAGTGCGAACACGGACCAGGCAAGCGAGAGCACGAACGTCGGCGTCCATTCTACTTCGGTCAGTCCGGGCGACAGGTTTTCCAGCCATAGCGCGAACGGCAGTGTCACCATCGCTGAAGCGAAAAACTGGATTGCCGCGCCGGTGCGCAAATCAAAGCGCGGACAAAACCGCTTCTGATAGATCGTGCCGGCCGTGATCGAAAACAGCGCGAACGTGCACAGCGACACGTTCAGCACCGAGCTGCCTGTGGGCGTGAGTTTTTCCATGACGACCAGCCCGACACCGAGCAATCCCATCAACAGCCCCGCCCATTGCCTGGGCCTGACCGGCTCGCCGACCAGCGGCGCAGCGAAGCCGGTCAACAGCGGCTGCAGTCCGACGATCAGCGCCGACAAACCTGCCGGCATACCCAGCTTAATCGCGCACCAGACGCCGGACAGATAGCCCGCCTGCACCAGTACCCCGGCCACCGCAATGTGCAGCACCTGTCCGTGCGGCCACGGCGCGCGCATCAGCAGGATCAGCGGCACCAGCACCAGCAGCACGCTGCTGTAACGCAGCAGCAGAAAAGTGAGCGCCGGCGCGTGCGGTAGCCCGAACCGGGCCACGATGAAACCGGTGCTCCAGATGAGCACGAATAACAGCGGCATTGCGATGTCGGCCAGCACGCTGCGCTCGACGGACGTCATATCGCTCAAGCCGGCTCCCGGTGCGCATGTTTCGCCGCGATGCCAACGGTCTGCAGATGAACGCTGACCGTGTCCTCGATATGCTTTCCATAGCCACCGGCCATCGCAATCGCTACCGGTAATCCGCGCGTGCCCGCGACTTCCAGCACGCGCCGGTCGCGCGCCGCCAGTCCGGCAGCACTCAGCTTGAGCCGGCCGAGCCGGTCGCCTTCATGCGGATCAGCGCCCGCTAGATAAATGATCAGCTGCGGATCGAAGCGCGCGAATAATTCGGCCAACGCGCGATCGAGATGCTCAAGATAGGCGTCATCACCGGTGCCATCCGGCAGCGCGATGTCGAGATCACTAACGGCCTTCGCAAACGGATAGTTATTCTCGCCATGCAGCGACAGCGTGAACACCGAGTCGTCGTTTGCAAGGATCGCTGCGGTCCCGTTGCCCTGATGGACATCGAGATCGACGATCGCGACCCGGGCCGCGCGCCGTTCTGCCTGCATCAGGCGCGCAGCGATCGCAGCATCGTTGAATACACAGAAGCCCTCGCCTCGATCTGCGTGCGCATGGTGGGTGCCACCAGCCAGGTTAACGGCCACCCCGTCGGCGAATGCAGCGCGGCAGGCGGCAATGGTCGCGCCGGCCGAACGGCGCGAACGCTCCACCATCTCGGGCGACCACGGAAAGCCAATCGCGCGCTGCTCGGCAGAAGTCAGCGCCCCGGTAATCACCCGGTGGATGTAGTGAGGATGGTGCGCCAGCGCCAGCACGCCGTCGCTGGTCGATGGCGCCTCCTCCAGCCTCACCTCGGGCAGATGCTGCTCGACCCCATCACGCAGCATCCGGTATTTGCGCATCGGGAATCGATGGCCTTCCGGTAGAGGCAAAACAAAGCGATCGCTGTAGTAAGCATTCACAAATTCAGTCCTGATAACTCGCCTCTTGCCGGCATCGGCAACAAGAATTGATGCATCGCAATAATTTTCCTTGACAGCCTCTTTTGACCCATCGACAATCTCGCTCGCTGCATCGCAACATCGCAATGCACCACGATTTTTCTATCCACGACAACGAGGAGTTCACATGTCCAGCACAACCGAACAACTGGCGAACACGGCACGCACTCAACTGGACACGCAGTTGCAGCTGGCGACCTCCATCACCGAGTCCCTGATCAACGGCGTGGAAAAATTCGTGGGCCTGAACCTGCAGGCTGCCCGGGCCAGCTTTGACGCATCGGTCGGCAGCGCACAGCAACTGCTGGCCGCCAAAGACCCGCAGGAATTCTTCAGCGTGGCCACAGGCCAGTCACAACCGCAAACCGATATCGTACTGACCTACGGCCGCCACCTGTCCAGCATCGCTTCCGATGCGCATCGCGATCTGTCGCGCGCCGCCGAGAGCCAGATTAATGCCAGCAGCCGCCAGCTGGTCACGCTGCTCGAGGAAATCGCGAAAATCGCGCCGGCCGGCTCCGGCTCGGCGCTGTCGATGATGAAATCAGCGATCGACAACGTCAGCTCCGGCTATGCGCAACTGAACAAGTCGACGAAGGTCGCTATCGAAGCGATCGAGTCGAACATCCAGACGACCAGCTCACGCATCGCGTCCCAACGCCATTAAGCTTCTTTCTCTCTCCTCTTTGGCTGGCAAAGATACCGGGATCATCACCGAAACCGTCGTCCCTGCCAGCCTTTTTCATCTTTGCCGCACGCTGCACCACTGCAATCATGTTCGGCATAAAATCCAGAGCGTATTTAGTTTTCCATCGAAATAATACTGGCCAACGTCCACATTCAGCGTTTGTCATGATTTCATTTCGATGAAGCAGGCCTTCAGGCATTGCCTTTTATCTAATGCAAGAATAATGACCCTGCTTCAGCTCTTCTCGATTTCGGTCTCTGCGATCCTCTTCTTCACCTTCTTCTGGGTGAATGAATGGGTGTTTGGCACGACGGCACTGCACGACGGAGCGAACTGGATCTTCCTGCCCGCCGGCCTGCGCCTGTTGTGTACGCTGATATTTGCCGGCGAAGGCGCAATCGGGTTGCTGATTGCATCGATGATGATTGGCTACCTGCGTATCAACTCGATGGATCCGATAACCCAGTTTGGCTCCGAACTGATTTCTGCCGGCGCGCCTTACCTCGCCTATCGCGCAGCGTTAAAGCTCGGCATGCCGGCCTCACTGGAAAAACTCAGCGCCGGCCATCTCGGGCTGCTCGCGGTGGCGTATGCGTTTACCAGTTCTTTTCTGCACTCGTTCTGGTTCATGATCCGCGGCTTTTTCACGGACTTCTTCTACGGCTGGACGGTGATGCTAATAGGCGATGTGCTGGGCACGCTGATCATGGTCTACCTGCTGAAGATGATGCTGGCCGTGCTGCGCCGGATGCGCACCACTTCCTGAGCTGCGCACCAAAAAAGCCCTTTCCGCGGACACCAGGCACTCGCCTGGTGCAACAACAGGCGTCTTGACCAGTTATCTGCCTGTTGTTCGCCTCATATTCGCCCGCCCGCGCATGGTCTTCGTGCATGGTACGGTTACTGCTAGTCAATCCCGGCACGCGCTTTACCGCGGTGAAGGCCGGCGGTTCGCCGGCGACGCCCGCACTTGCGCCCAACCCATCCATTCAGCGCAAACCCATCGATGAAACAGACCGCAGAGGACAGGCCGGCCAGGACATTCCCATCGTCAGGCAGCACTTCTGAGCCTATGCTGGCCACCCTCACGCTGGACTTTTCACAACGCGCTGACGGCACACGACTGACGCGCCGAGCGCATTACGGCCCGCTGCGTGTGCAGAAATCGCTGTATCCGGAAGGTCCGCAGACTTGCCACGCGATCATCGTGCATCCGCCGGGCGGTGTCGTCGGCGGAGATGAACTGCATATCGATGCTCACATCGGGCCGGCAGCCCATGCGCTAATCTCGACTCCCGGTGCGGCCAAGTGGTACCGGTCAAACGGACGTCGCGCCACCCAGAGGCTGCAGTTGCGGGTGGATCAGGGAGCCACACTCGAATGGCTACCGCAGGAAACCATCGTCTTCAACGATGCCGACGTGCTGCTGGCCACCACCATCCATCTGCACGGCGATGCACGCTACCTGAGCAGCGAGATCCTGTGTTTCGGCCGTACCGCTTATGGCGAGCGTTTTACGCAGGGGCGGCTGCAGCAACAGCTGAAGATACTGCGCGACGGCCGTCCGATCTTGCTGGAACAGGGCACGCTGGCCGGCGGTAGCCGGCAGATGAATTCGCCGCTCGCACTGGCGGGGCATACGGTGTGCGCGAATCTGGTCGCGATCGGCTTGCCAGCATCGTCGGCACAGATGACAGCACTAATGACTGCATTACGGGACGCCTGCACACAGGCAGCCCAAGGGCGCGGTCAGTTCGGTGCGACGCAAATGAAAACCGCCACCATCGTGCGCTGGCTCGGCGATTCCAGTGAAACTGCGCGTGAGGTAATGCTGGCTGCATGGCGGCAGCTGCGTCCTCCTTTGATCCAACGCGAAGCGGCGCCGCTGCGCATTTGGAATACCTGACAACGACTGACCTGTTCCCTCATCGAGGAAAGAAAATGGAACTGACTCCCAGAGAAAAAGACAAGCTGCTGATCTTCACTGCGGCCCTGCTCGCCGAGCGCCGTCGTGCGCGCGGCCTGAAGCTGAACTATCCGGAGGCGGTGGCCTTGATTACCGCTGCCATCATGGAAGGCGCACGCGATGGCAAGACCGTCGCTGAGCTGATGTCCGACGGTACAAACATCCTCACGCGCGACGACGTGATGGAGGGCGTGGCCGACATGATCCCGGACATTCAGGTCGAAGCCACCTTCCCCGATGGCACCAAGCTCGTCACGGTCCATCAACCGATTCTCTGATCCACGGAGCGCAAGCATGATTCCCGGCGAAATGTTCATCGAGGATGGCGACATCACACTCAACGAAGGTCGTAGAACCCTGACTGTCAAGGTCGCCAACAGCGGCGACCGGCCGATCCAGGTTGGCTCGCACTTTCATTTTTTCGAGACCAACCCGGCATTGCAGTTCGACCGCAGCCTCGCGTATGGCATGCGACTGCATATCGCTGCAGGCACCGCGGTGCGCTTCGAGCCCGGACAGGAACGCACCGTTGAGCTGGTCGAGCTTGCGGGCGAACGCAAGGTCTACGGCCTCAATGCGCTGGTGATGGGTAAACTCAAGGAAGCGAAGACATGAGCACGATCTCACGTAAGGCCTATGCCGAGATGTTCGGCCCCACCACCGGCGACCGCATCCGACTCGCCGACACCGAACTGATGATCGAGGTCGAACGCGATCACACGATCTACGGCGAAGAAGTGAAATTCGGCGGCGGTAAAGTCATCCGCGACGGCATGGGCCAGTCGCAACTGCCTCATGCCGACGTGATGGATACCGTCATTACCAACGCCGTGATTCTCGATCACTGGGGCATCGTGAAGGCGGATATTGGTATCAAGGCCGGTTGCATTGCTGCGATCGGCAAAGCCGGCAACCCGGACATCCAGCCCGGCGTGACGATGGCCATCGGCGGCGCGACCGAGATCATCGCCGGCGAAGGCATGATCGTCACGGCCGGCGGGATCGATACGCACATTCATTTCATCTGTCCGCAGCAGATCGAAGAGGCGCTGATGTCCGGTGTGACCACGATGATCGGCGGCGGCACCGGCCCGGCCGTCGGCACCGCGGCGACCACCTGCACACCGGGACCGTGGCACATCCACTCGATGCTGTCTGCGGCCGATGCCTTCCCGATGAACCTCGGCTTCCTTGGCAAAGGCAACGTCAGCCTGCCGCTGCCGCTGGAAGAACAGATCCGTGCCGGCGCAATCGGTCTGAAGCTGCATGAAGACTGGGGCTCGACACCGGCCGCCATCGACAACTGCCTGTCGGTTGCCGACAGGATGGACATTCAGGTTGCCATCCACACCGATACACTCAACGAAGGCGGCTTCCTGGAGCACACGCTGGCAGCATTCAAGGACCGTACCATCCATACTTTCCATACCGAAGGTGCGGGCGGCGGACATGCGCCGGACATCATCGCGGCGGTTGGTCAGGGCAATGTACTGCCATCGTCAACCAATCCGACGCGTCCCTACACGGTCAACACACTGGACGAGCACCTCGACATGCTGATGGTCTGCCACCATCTCGATGCGGCCATCACCGAAGACATCGCCTTCGCTGAATCGCGGATACGCCGCGAGACCATCGCGGCAGAAGACATCCTGCATGACCTCGGTGCAATCTCGATGATGTCATCCGACTCGCAGGCGATGGGCCGCGTCGGCGAGGTGATCCTGCGTACCTGGCAGACCGCGCACAAGATGAAAGTACAACGCGGCGCGCTGCCCGAGGATTCTTCACGCAACGACAACTTCCGTGCGAAGCGTTATATCGCGAAATACACGATCAACCCGGCGATCACGCACGGCGTGTCGCACATGGTCGGCTCGATCGAGGTTGGCAAGCTGGCCGACCTGGTGATCTGGAAGCCGGCCTTCTTCGGTGTGAAGCCATCGATGATCCTGAAGAGCGGCATGATCGCCGCCGCACAGATGGGCGACCCGAATGCGTCGATACCGACGCCGCAGCCGGTGCATTACCGGATGATGTTCGGCGCATATGGTGGCGGCCTGAAAACTTCGGTCACCTTCGTGTCGCAGTCGGCATTCGATGCCGGCATCGCGGACACGCTGAAGCTGAACAAGCCGGTCGCAGCCGTCAAGGGAATGCGTTCGCTGCGCAAGTCGGACATGATTCATAACGGCTATGCGCCGACGATGGAAGTCGATCCTGAGACCTATGAAGTGCGTGCCGACGGACTGCTGCTGACCTGCGAGCCGGCGAAGGTACTGCCGATGGCACAGCGGTATTTTCTGTTCTGATTGAACGGTGGTGGATCCCAGCTTGCGCTGGGATCCATGCCTCGATAAACCCTTGACTCCAGCAATGCTCACCCTCCACACCAAACTCCCCCACGCCGACCAGATCGACGACGAACTCATCCTCCCGTATGAACTGCGCGAGAAAAGCCGCTTGCGCGCAAGCCTCGTCTCCGGCGAAGAGGTTGCCGTATTGACTGTGCGCGGCACCGTGCTGCGCGACGGCGACCTACTGAAAGGCGACGATGGCCGTATCGTGAAGATATCGGCCGCACCCGAAGCGACCTACCGCGTTGACTGTGCATCGCCACAGGCACTGCTGCGCTGCGCCTTCCATCTCGGTAACCGACACACGCAGGCGCAGGTCGGCGATGGCTGGCTGCGTATTCGCCGGGACCCGGTGCTGAAAGACATGCTGGCCGGCCTCGGCGCCAGCGTCTTTGAAGAACAGGCGCCGTTCGAACCCGAGTCCGGCGCGTATGGCGGCGGTCACCATCATCATGGCGACGCCCATCATCCGCTCGCGCCGATACCGCTGCGGCAGAAAATTCATCGCCCCGGTGACGCGCAGTGACATCCGCAACCGCGTCGCTGCTGCACCTGCTGCAGTTATGCAGCCCGTCACTACCGGTCGGCGCCTACAGCTATTCGCAGGGACTGGAAGCGGCGATGGAGCGCGGGCTCGTGCATGACGAGGCCAGCGCGCGCGCATGGATTGCCGATATGCTCAGCGACGTCGTCGCGCACTTTGAAGCCCCGGTCAGCTGGCGTCTGCTGCAGGCCTTCGCTGCGCGCGATGCCGACGGTATACGCTACTGGACCGAGCTGTTCATCGCGTCGCGTGACAGCGCCGAGTTCCGTGCCGAGACCGTGCAAATGGGCTACTCGCTCGGCAAGCTGCTGCCCGAGCTGACACCACAGGCCACAGATGTACTGGCACTGCTGGCAGCACAAATCGAGATTCCCTTTCCGACCGCACTTGCGGCAGCGGCCGTCGCACTGAATGTGCCGGCCGACGACGCGCTGCTCGGCATGCTGTTCTCATGGGTCGAGAACCAGGTGCTGGCCTGCGTGAAGTCGGTGCCGCTCGGTCAGGTTGCCGGCCAGCGGCTGCTGCTGTCGCTGCGTCCGCAGATTGAACAGGTAGCCGATGTGGCGCGCTCGCTGCCCGATGACGAGTTATCCAACTGGTCGCCCGGACTATCGCTGCTGTCGATGCAGCATGAAGTGCAGTACTCGCGGCTATACCGTTCCTGAAAATTGATTGACTGAATATCAGAGAGAAACCCCAATGACTATCTCGAATCCCCTGCGCGTCGGCATCGGCGGCCCGGTCGGCTCCGGCAAAACCGCGCTGTGCGAAACGCTGTGCAAGAAGATGCGCGATCACTACGACATGGCGGTGATCACCAATGACATCTACACCAAGGAAGACATGGAGATCCTGCTGCGCGCCGACGCACTACCGGCTGAGCGACTGATGGGCGTCGAGACCGGCGGTTGCCCGCACACCGCGATACGCGAGGATGCATCGATCAACCTGGAAGCGATCGCTCGGATGAGCGCCGACTTTCCGGATCTGGATCTGATTCTGGTTGAGTCCGGCGGAGACAATCTCGCGGCGACCTTCAGCCCGGAGCTATCCGATTTGACGATCTATGTGATCGACGTAGCCGGTGGCGAAAAAATACCGCGCAAAGGTGGCCCGGGCATCACGCGTTCCGATCTGCTGATCATCAACAAGACCGACCTGGCGCCACATGTCGGCGCGAACCTCGACATCATGGCCGCCGATGCGAAGAAGCAGCGGGGCGACCGGCCGTTTGTGTTTACCAACCTGCGCAAAGGCGACGGAGTGGAGGAGGTGATTGCGTTTATCCGGCGACAGGGACTGCTGGATGAGGGCAAAGCAGCGAAGTAAGAAGTTCGGAATCAAGGACGCTAGATCCCGATACAGTCTAAAATCCAGCGTCTTCCATCATCTCACTGCGGCACATACTCCTGCCGCAGCGCCTCCAGCCCTTCCAGCATCCGCAGGTAAGCGCGCTCGACCATATCAGGCGCGCCCTTCACGCCCAGCTCGATCTGTCGGCGGCGTCCCTCAGCCGCGACGCTCGGCAGGCTGAACACCTTCACGCCGCCGAACTCGGCCTCGAGCGCTTCCATCAGCGGCGTCAGCGTCGACTCGATGCCGTCATAGACGATCACGGCCTTCTCGAGATGCGGCACCGAATGGAACAGCTGCGAATGATGCGTATCCAGTGCCCATGCCATCATCGGCGCGGCCATCACCGGAAAGCCGGGCACGAAATATACCGCGCCCCCCTGCGCGCTACGTACCGCAAAACCGGGAATGCGGTTGTAGGCATTCGGGATGATCTCTGCGCCGACCGGAAACTCACCCATCTTCAGCCGATGCAGATTCTCCGCGGAATTCAGGTTAGCCTTCATCGGATCGCCCTCGGCCATCTCGGCAATGCGCTGCTGAATCAGCGTCTTCGCTTCCGGATGCAGCACCAGCGGCACACCGAGCGCTGTGGCCGCGCACTGGCGGGTATGGTCGTCCGGCGTCGCGCCGATGCCGCCGCAGGAGAACACGATATCGCCGCTGGCCAGCGAGCGCTTGAGCGTCGCGGTGATGCGCTCCGGGTCATCGCCGATATATTCCGCCCAGCCGAGCGACAGCCCTCGCTCGCCGAGCAGCTCGATGATCTTCGCCAGATGCTTGTCGCTGCGACGGCCGGACAAAATTTCGTCGCCAATGATGATGATGCCGAATGCCATGGGTTCTCTCAGTGATTGTTCGGGGGAAGATCGACGACGCGCTCAGGATCCATCGCCGACAACGGCACGCTGCGCAAGCGCGCGAGCGCATCGAGGCAGTAATACTGAAACCACAGTCCGCTGAACACGAAGATCAGCAGGTACAACCAGATCGCCGCTGCGGCAAGCAGCGGAAAGAAAATCACCGACGCGACACCGCCCAGCCACAACAGTCCCGGTGCCGCGCCCAGACTGCCGGTGACGATGCCGATCGCCAGCAAGCGCCAACGCTCACGCTGAACGATCGCCTGCCGCTCGTCGCGGTCCGCATAGTCAGCCAGTGCGTCATAGCTCATCACACGATACGCGAGCCAGCCCCACAGCACCGGCTGCACCACCAGCGCAAACAGAGGCACCAGGTTCAACGGCAGGGTCAGCAGCCAGACAACGACAAACGCCGTAAATGATGACAGCGACACCCACAAGCTGCCGGCCAGTGAGCCGCCATGCCGCTGCTGCAGCTGCGGGTAGTGGTGCTGACCGACATGGCGCGCAATCGCCGGCATGGCGAAGACCCCAACCAGCACCAGTGCGGTGACGATCATGAACGGCAGCAGCAGCCACATCGCCAGCAGCGGCACCAGCAAGGCGCGCACGGCCGACAGCCCAAGCGAGTCAAGCATCTGTCCGGCCGAGCGGAACAGATCGTAGTCCGCAAACCAGGCATGCAGCTGATCAATCAGCGGCTGCAGTCCAACCCACAGCGCGATGCCCCACAGCGCAACGGCAAGGACGAACGGCAGCAAGGTCAGCAGCAGCATGCGTGGATGCAATTGCGACAGCAGCGCGCGATAAAGTGAAATGGCCAGTGAGGTCATGATGGGCAGGTCGTTGGCCCGATTATAGGGAAGGTCGCGGCCGCAGGCAGCACACGGAGAGAACACGGGCTGCAGACGGGCAGCAATTACCGGCTGCCTGACGGCTGCTAAAATGCGCGACTCATTTATATAAGCAAGGAATTCCCATGTCCATGATCATGACCTCGAGCGGACTGCAATACGAAGACCTGACCGTCGGCAGCGGCGCAGAGGCAAGTGCCGGCAACTATGTCAGCGTGCATTACACCGGCTGGCTGCAGAATCCGGATGGCAGCCAGGGCGCGAAGTTTGACTCCAGCGTCGACCGCAATGAAGCGTTTGAATTTCCGCTCGGCGCCGGCCATGTGATCAAGGGCTGGGACCAGGGCGTGCAGGGCATGAAGGTCGGCGGCAAGCGCCGGCTGGTGATTCCGTCAGCGCTCGGCTACGGCGCGCGTGGTGCGGGCGGTGTGATCCCGCCGAACGCAACGCTGATCTTCGACGTCGAACTGCTCGGCGTCTGATCCACCCGGCGCCGCCAGCCCGACCGAACTGCGGGCTGCCGGACCTGTTGCAGCCGTCAGGCTTCGCTGACCGGGTCGGCTGAGAACAGCTTGTGCATGTTCTTGCCGACCTGCTCCTCGATCTTCTTGCGAAAACCCTTCAGCATGAAGCCGAGCGTGATATCGAGCTGGGCACGTCCGTCGGCGAGCGCCAGCGTGCCGGATACGCCGCTGCGCTTGAAATTCAGCACATCTCCTTCCCACGTGTAGCCGATCTCGTAGTCGGTTTTCATCTGGTCGGCGACTTTTTGCGCAACCTCGCGCGCCTGCGCCATCGTCAGTGTGTGGTTTTCGACCAGCGTAATGTCGGACATGGGGCGAGCCTCAGGCAGGGGTGACAGCGGGATTGAGCCAGTGCGGCGGCCGACGGCCAGACAGCGCAGCGATCAGGTTGTCGGCAGCACAGATCGCCATCGCTACCCGGGTCGGCCGCGAACCGCTGCCGATGTGCGGGGTCAGTGCGACGTTGTCGAGTTCGAGGAAACCGGGATTCAGCGCCGGCTCATTCTCGAAGACATCCAGACCGGCTGCAGCGATCGTGCCCTTCTTCAGCGCATCGATCAGCGCCGCATCATCGACAATGCCGCCACGTGCGATGTTGGTCAGCGTCGCGGTCGGCTTCATCAGCGACAGTTCGCGCGCACCGATCGTGTGATGCGTGTCGGCCGAATACGGCAGCACGAGCACCACATGGTCCGCGCTGCGCAGCAGCGTGTCGCGCTCGACATACTGCGCGTTGTTCGCGTTCTTTTCCTGCTCAGGCGACAGCCGCGAGCGATTGTTATAGATGACCTTCATGTTGAAGCCCATCGAGCGGCGCGCAATCGCCTGACCGATGCGGCCCATGCCGATGATGCCCAGCGTTGCGCCATGCACGTCGGCGCCGAGAAAGGCATCAAAGCGCCACTTGTCCCACTGGCCGGCGCGGATATAGCGCTCGCCTTCAGTAATCCGGCGTGCCGCCGCCATCATCAGCGCCCAGCCGAAATCGGCCGTCGTCTCATTCAGCACATCCGGCGTATTGGTGACCATCACGCTAGCCGCGGTCGCCGCTGGCACGTCGATATTGTTATAGCCAACGGCGATATTGCAGACGGCCTTCAGCCCCGGCACTGCAGCGAAGACCTCTGCCGAAAAACGATCCGCCGGATTCGCCAGCACACCCTGCTTGCCCTGCAGCCGGCGCTGCAGTTCGTCTGCACTCCAGACTTCATCGTTCTGGTTGGACTCCACATCGAAATGCTGTTGCAGCAGTTCGATCGCTTCAGGAAAGGTAGCGCGCGAGACGAGAATCTTCTGCTTCATCGATTCAGGCTCCGGCGACCAGGATCACATGCACGCGATACGGACCATGCGCGCCCAGCACGATGGTCTGCTCGATATCGCCGGTGCGGGACGGGCCGGAGATAAAATTGGTGGCGCGCGGCATTTCGCCACGCTCCTTTTTCGCCAGAGCGAACGCGTCTTCGATCGTGCCGACCACGCGCGACTCCGGCACAATCGCGATATGCGTCTCCGGGAGTAGCGCAGCCGATGAGAAGGTATCGGGACCGGATAGCAGCATCAGTGTGCCGGTCTCGGCGACGGCGCAGAAGCAGCCGGTCACGCCGACCAGGTCTTCATTGACCGGCTTGCGAAATTCAACAGCGATACCAGCCTGCTGCCACGGCAGCCCGTCGAGCGTGCGCCATGCGATGGCGCGCGGCTGCAGGCTCAGGCCAGCGAGGTAGCGGGCCGCCGCCGTCGGTACTTCGTCCAGTGAATTCACCCGGTCCAGGGTCTGAGAGGTACGCTCGGCCTGCTGCCGGAAGCGAGCAACCATGTCGGTGCCCAGGTCCGGGCGCGGGCCGGGCGCATGGCTGGCAAGGTACTGCTGCACCTGATCGAGTTCAGCCTGGGTCGGCTGTTCCGGACGGTTCTGGGCTTGACGGATGCGGCTGAAAATCGCGGCGCGGGCGGCGGAAGTATCCATAATCTCCTCGGAAATCGGTGCGCAGATTCTAGCGCACGCAGAATGACCGGTCTGCTTTCATGCGAAGACAGCCGCGTGATTTGATTTCAGGCCGGGAGTGCAAATAATTCAAGATAGACATCGTACAGACGACTGAATAGCGGGCTGGCCGCGCGCATTAGCATATTCAAAAATCATCTAAGCCGGGTTTGTTGATAGAAGCGCTTTGCCTTAAAATACAAGGCTTTGCGAATCCCCCCGTTTTAAGTACAGATAGGACTGGCCTCATGACCCACGTTGTTACCGAATCCTGCATCCGCTGCCGTTATACGGATTGCGTCGATGTCTGCCCGGTGGACTGCTTCCGCGAAGGCCCGAACTTCCTCACGATCGATCCCGACGAGTGCATCGACTGTGCAGTGTGCGTCGCCGAGTGCCCGGTCAACGCCATCTATGCCGAAGAAGACGTGCCGGCGGATCAGCAGCAGTTCATCAAGCTGAACGTCGAGCTGGCGCGCAAATGGCCGTCGATCACCAAATCGAAGGAAGCACTCGCCGAGGCTGAAGAATGGAAGGACGCCAAGGACAAGCTGCAACACCTGCAGCGCTGATCGCCGCAGCCGGCGCTGACTAGTCCCTGCGCCCCGGCACTCGCCGGGGTTGGCGTTTTAAAGCCCTGGCGTTTTGAAGCGCTGCCCTTGCAAAACACTACCCGCTGAACCTGCTGAACCGAATGAATACCTCTGTTAATACCCCGATTGAAACCGATGCCGTCATCGTCGGCGCCGGTCCCGTAGGCCTGTTTCAGGTTTTTGAGCTCGGCCTTCTCGAGATCAAGGCCCATGTGATCGACTCGCTGAACGCCGTCGGCGGCCAGTGCGTCGAGCTGTATCCGGACAAGCCGATCTATGACATTCCCGCGGTGCCCAGCTGCACCGGCCAGGAGCTGACCGACAACCTGCTCAAGCAGATAGAGCCGTTCGGCCCGCCCTTCCACCTGGGCCAGGAAGACACGCTGGTGCAGAAGCGCGAAGACGGTCGTTTCGATCTCGAGACTCCGGCCGG
>JACCDS010825854.1_pt1 | contig 29907 bp, 26 predicted proteins | sample 7446441 | NCBI WGS metagenome assembly JACCDS01 (sample SAMN15323445, study PRJNA562643) | freshwater metagenome | isolation source: river surface water | place: USA:Blue River Watershed | collected 2017-08-17 | reverse complement strand
TGGATCTTCGCGGTAAGAAACGGCGCCAATACAAAGACCTTCTGGTTGGGTGGTTTCGAGGTCTTTGTGCGAATGTACGGCGAGGTCGATCTCGTTGTTGAGTAAGGCGGCTTCTATTTCTTTGGTAAAAAAGCCCTTGCCTTCTAGTTTGTCAAAGCTGAGGTCTTGGATGCGGTCTCCTTGCGTGACAATAATTTGTAGGCTCACCTCGCAACCCAATTCTTCTAGCGCTCTTTTGACGAAATGCGCTTGCCACAAGGCGAGGTCGCTGCCGCGCGTACCTATGCGGATAAGCGGTTTAGTCTGCATGATTTAAGATGATTTCTTTGGCCAATTTCATGGGGCCACTGATGTATTTTTTCTCGAGGTAACTGACAACTTTATCGAGCACTTCTTTGGCTTGCGGGTCTAGGGTATCGAGGTCTTCTTTGAAGATTTCTGTATAGGCGGTAGCTCGAAGTTCTTTGACCTGAGCAGGCACCTCGCGCATGGCAATTTCTACCTTGCGTTCGCGCAACAAATGCTGAAATTCATAGCGCGCGTTGGCGATGATTTCTTCTACTTGTTGGAGTTCTTTAGAGCGTTCTTTCACGTTTTCGTTAGAGATGCGCTGTAGGTATTCGATGGATAGGTATTTGACGGCGTGGCTATCTAAAATAGCGGAGTCGAGGTCTTGTGGAATAGCGAGGTCAATGACAATTTTCTCTTGCGTTTCTCCGTTGAGCAAGCTGCTGTATAAGGTAGGAGTGATGATCACGCCATCGGCGGCTGTACAGGTAATGAGCACATCAAAACCATTTTTGAATCCACTTAGTGCAGTTAGCGTATGGGCAGCTCCGCGGATTTCTGTAGCTAGTTTTTCGGCGTTGGCTAAAGAGCGATTGAAGACCTGAAAGTTTTTGAAGCCATGCTTTTTAAGAAAGCGTGCCATGGTGGTGTTGGTGACGCCGGCGCCTACAATTAAAATACGTGCTTCTAGCGGAATATTGAGTTGCTTGAGGTATTGATAAGCCAAAGAAACGACTGAAACAGGTTTGGTGGAGATGCTGGTCTCGGTGTAGACTTGCTTGGCGGTTTCGATGACTTTTTTCATGAGCAAACGAAGGAGGTCACCGGTGAGTTGTAGCTGATGGCAGTACTCATAGGCCAAGCGAACTTGAGTGATGATTTCGCGCTCCCCGATGATCATGGAGTCTATGGAAGATGCAACCGAAAGTGCGTGCTGAACTGCGGCGCTACCCGAATAGATTTCTGCTTTGCGCACAAATTCTTCGAGTTGGATTGGGACGAGTTTTGGATAGAGCGTTTGCAACAAGCGCGTTAAAAAGGGAGTGTCGAGGTCGGCGCTGTGGACAAAAGTGATTTCGACGCGGTTGCAAGTGGTCAGGAACATGAGTTCTTTGAGCCCTAACGCAGCTTTGAGCTCGCTTAATTGTGCAACTTGTGCCTCTTTCTCGATGTGCAACAAACCGATTTTACTGACTTCGAGTTGTCGGTGCGTAAAGGCGATGATATGGAGTTGTTGCAACAAAGCGCTTTTTCTATAGTGCAAAACTAAGTGCTACTTGGCTCAGATTTGTCATTGAATTGTCATAATTCCTAATTTAGAATGGGTTCAAATAGCCTGAAAAACTTAACTTTGAGACATGCAAGCAAGCTATAAAGCCGTTCTTTTTGATTTAGGCGGTGTGCTCATCGACATTGATTATCAGGCAACTGAAAACGCATTTGAACTTTTAGGAGTCAAGGATTTCCAAGAGCGCTACACGCAATTTGCTCAAAATGCGCTTTTTGATCGCTTTGAATGCGGAGAAATTTCACCGCAGCATTTTGTCAATTTATTGTTGCCCTATACGCGCCCGGGCACCACTCCCAATCAAGTTGTGGCGGCTTGGAATGCCATGATTGGCGCTTTTCCTTCCAAAAAATTGGCACATTTAAGTCAGTTGAAAGCGCAGCAGGCACCTCTTTTTTTGTTGAGCAACACCAATGCTTTGCACATGGTTGAGGTCGCCAGATCACTACAAAAAGTTTCGGATTTGGGCCTAAACGCTTTTTTTGAAAAAGTGTATTTATCGCACGAAATTGGCAAGCGCAAACCGCATCCAGAAACGTTTGTGTGGATCTGTGAGCAAATGGGTTATGCTCCAAAAGATGTCTTGTTTATCGACGACAGTCCGCAGCATATTGAAGGTGCTAAAGCCGCGGGCCTACAAACCCATTTTTATCAAGACGAAGCTGCTTTTTACGCGCTCTTTTCCTGACATAGTTCTACAAGTAAACCGTTGGTCGATTTCGGATGTAAAAAAGCGATGCGCTTGTTGTCGGCGCCATCTTTTGGGGTCTGATGGATCAATTGGAAGCCAGCGGCCTCTAAACGGGCCAGTTCGGCTTCGATATCGGCTACCTCGAACGCGACATGATGAAATCCGGGCCCATTTTTCTCTAGAAATTTGGCAATTGGCGAGTTGGGTATAGTTGCTTCGAGCAGTTCTATTTTGGATTCTCCAACCTGAAAAAAGGCAGTTTGAACCCCTTCTGAAGCCACCCCTTCTTTTTTATAACACGTGGTGTTGAGCAGAGCCTCAAACATAGGGATTGATTTTTCTAGGCTTTCAACAGCGATGCCGAGGTGTTCGATGCGCTTCATTTAGTCGTCAATTTTGATGAATTTTTCTGATTTGTTGTCGTAGTTGATGAAATAAACGCCACTAACGATATTGCGACAATCTACGGTACTACTATAGCCTGTCTTGAGTAAATTGCCATAGGCATCGTAAATCTCGTATTTCGTTTTTACGGCTTGGTTTTTTGCTTTGAAGGTAATTGTGGAGTGTACTTTGGTTGGGCTAAAAGTAACGGCCGGAACACTCGATGTAAAGCTTGTGCTTTTCGACACTCTTGGCTTTCCTGAACTGTCGGTCTGACTCACTCTGACCGTATTTTTACCGGAGTGTGGTGTCAGTTGAAATTGATAGGTATTGGCTCCTTTGGTGCCCTTGCCTTTCACTTGCCCCACTTCTACCCAGCGCCCCCACTTGAACTGCTCAATACTGAAATCGAGCACAGCTTGTTCATTGGCGGTTGTCCAGGATAAACTTCCGTCTTTTTGTGCGGAAATTGAGGTGCATTCAAAAGTGCTTTTGGGTAGTAAAATACTTGGGTTGAGAAAGCGCGGTTCGCAACCAGCGGCGTGTTCGAGAACCACAAAAACTTCATCGCCTTTCTTTAAATGAAAAAGCTGAAAGTCTATTTCGAAATGAGAGGTTTGAATCACGGCAGGTAAAATTTCTCCGTTGACCAACACTTTACTGATGCAAAAACCAAAACCATCGGCCATCGGGGGGTTGTTGACCAATAAGTTCTTGTCTTGGTAAGTGCCCTCTAGCGAAAGCAATTGCACCTGAGCAAAAAGCGCGGAATAATTACAAATGAAGAGTAAAAAAAGTATCCGAAAGCGCATAGAGAAGCTTTTTATACAAATATAGCATGAATCAGGTGCTTTCAATTAATTTTGTGTCATGCCGAATACAAACTACGACTTTATCAAAGCGCTCCACCTTATTTTTATGGTAAGTTGGTTTGCAGGGCTATTTTATATGGTACGCTTGTTCATATATTTTAGAGAGGCAGCCGATAAACCCTCCCCAGAAAAAGAAATTCTACAAAAACAGTTTGTGATCATGATGCAGCGGCTGTGGTGGATTATCACCACCCCAGCAATGGTATTGACGGTTGTTTTTGGAACTTGGATGCTCTTTTTAAATTCGAGTTATTTACTGAATGCCCCTTGGATGCACCTCAAACTTAGTTTTGTTTTGGTTTTGCTCATGTATCATTTTTATTCCCAAAAATTATTGAGAAATAGTGAAGCTGGCAAGATGAATTGGTCTTCAAATCAACTTCGCATTTGGAACGAAGTAGCGACACTTTTACTCGTTAGTATCGTATTCATTGTGGTCTTGAAAGGACAGTTGAGTTGGCTTACTGGCACCATAGGCTTTTTTGGAGTGGGCATCCTCTTAATGTTGGGAATCAAACTCTACAAGAAATTGCGCAAAACTAAGGCCTGAATTGTTCAAAAATTAAATTGTTTCTTTAGAAAGTTTGACTACCTTTGCAAAAATTTTTTCGCAAACACGCAAAAACACATTCTAATGCAGCAAGCAGGTAAGTTTTCTTCACTTTTGCAAATCATCGTTTTCGCATTGTCATTCTTTGTTTTTCAACCTTTTGCAAAGGCGTCTACAGAAGAAAATTTCAACGTTGGCGAAATGATCATGCACCACATCAAAGATGCGCATGAATGGCATATCGCAGGTCCTGAACACGGCGGAACCAGTATTTATCTTCCCGTCATTCTCCACGATAACGGCTTTAAAGTGTTCAGCTCCAAATATTTCTACCACGGAAAAGAAGTAGAAGTTGCTGGAAAAGACGGCCTTACTTTCCATTACCTGGAAGGAGTAGGTCCAGCTAAAGGCTACGCACTTTTCCACGAAGAAATTTACAAACTCAACAAAAAAGGCGAGCTACACTTTGTAGGTGAACACCCGCACAATGCAAGCCCTACAGATCTTTCCGTTACCAAAAACGTAGCTTCGTTGCTTTTCGGTTCTCTTTTGATCCTCATCATCATGCTTTCGGTGGCTAGTTTCTACCGCAAAAATGGCGCAGTGGCACCGAAAGGTTTGGCAAAGTTCTTTGAGCCGATCATCGTAATGGTCCGCGACGACATCGCTAAGGCAAATATCGATAAGCACAAATACCACAAATACGTTCCTTATTTACTGACCATTTTCTTCTTTATCTGGATTAACAACATGTTGGGCCTCATTCCAATTATTCCAGGCGGTGCAAACCTTACAGGAAACATCACGATTACCCTTTTCTTGGCCATCTGCACTTTGTTGGTCACTGTTTTCTCAGGTAACAAGAACTATTGGGGTCACATCTTCTGGATGCCTGGTATTCCGGTTCCAATGAAAATCTTCATGATTCCAATCGAACTTATTGGCATCCTCACTAAACCTTTCGCGCTCATGATTCGTTTGTTCGCAAACATCACTGCAGGGCACATTATCGTATTGGCTTTGATTTCCATCATCTTTATCAATAAAAACATCGCTTGGGCAGGTTTGTCTGTCCCGATGGCTTTATTTATTTCGGTGCTCGAAATCCTCGTTGCTTTCTTACAAGGCTTCCTGTTTGCAATGTTATCGGCATTGTTCATTGGCGCAGCTGTAGAAGAAGCACACCATTAATTAGTAACCTTTTAAATTATATACAATGACAGGAATGTTTGGTAGTATTGCAGCAATCGGAGCTGGATTGGCAGTTTTAGGCGCAGGTCTTGGAATCGGTCGTATCGGTGGTTCTGCAGTAGAAGGTATTGCGCGCAACCCAGAAGCAGCTGGTAAAATTCAAACAGCGATGATCATCGCAGCAGCCCTTATCGAAGGTGTTGCATTGTTTGGAGTCGTAGTTGGTCTTCTTGGAGCAAAAGCGTAATTAAACTCAAAAGGAAACTGCAACGGTTGGTTGTGGTTTCCTTTTTTTAAAATTTAAAACATACAAAAATGGATTTGATATTACCTGATTTTGGTTTACTTGTTTGGACAGGCCTTGTCTTCAGCCTCTTGCTTTTCTTGTTGGCTAAGTTTGCATGGAAGCCAATTTTGAATGCGGTCAACACACGCGAGCAGAAAATCTCAGAAGCATTAGAACTTGCTGAAAAAACCAAAGCAGAAATGCAAGCGCTTAAAGCTGAAAACGACCAAATTTTAAAAGAGGCGCGTGCAGAACGCGACCAAATTTTAAAAGAAGCGAAAGAAGCGGCAACTGGAATGGTCGAAGACGCAAAAGGAAAAGCTAAAGACGAAGCTGCAAAAATTGTTGAGTCTGCACGCCAGACCATCAACAGCGAAAAGGCAGCAGCTATGGCTGAGCTCAAAAATCATGTAGCGAGCCTTTCCTTGGAAATTGCAGAGAAAGTAGTGCGTCAAGAACTTAGTTCAGACGACAAACAAAAAGCACTCGCAAGCCAACTTGCAGGTGAAATCAAAATGAACTAATCCATGAAGTCCAACAAATCTGCTGTTCGCTACGCTACCGCTCTTTTAGAGTTAGCAATAGAGCACAATAAAGTGGAGCTCATTGAGTCCGACATCCTGCAGCTTTTGGCTGTAGCCAACGACGCCCATGACTTTCAAATTTTCTTGAATTCACCGCTCATTAACATCGATAAAAAGATTGCAGTGATCAAGCAAATTTTCAAGGACTTCAACCAAACTACCATCGATTTCCTTTCACTCGTCACCAACAATGGTCGCGAGTCAGTGATGCTCGATATCGCTAAACAGTTTATTGCTCAACTCAAAGCGCACCGCGGTATAGTGCCAATCACTATCATCAGCGCGCAGCAACTCGAAGAGAGCACCAAACAATCGATCTTAGCCAAAATTTCTTCTTCTTTGTCTGGTACGCCAGAAATCACCGAAGAAATCGACGCGGCACTCCTCGGCGGCTTTATTGTCCGTATGGGTGACCACCAAATAGATGCTTCTGTTGCAAGTCAACTCAAGCGTCTCAAACAACAATTTGTATAATCGTCAACAGACAAAATAAAATAAGTACACATGGCAGATATTAAACCAGCAGAAGTTTCCGCAATATTGAGAGAGCAACTCTCAGGTTTCCGCTCAGAAGCTGAATTGCAAGAAGTAGGAACGGTACTTCAGGTAGGAGATGGTATTGCACGCATTTACGGAATGAACGGCGTACAATACGGCGAACTCATTGAATTTGATGGTGGCATGCAAGGAATTGCATTGAACCTCGAAGAAGATAACGTCGGAGCAGTATTGCTTGGTCGTTCTTCTAGTGTAAAAGAAGGTGATACTGTTCGTCGTCTTGGTAAAATTGCCTCTGTAAAAGTTGGTGACGGTATGGTAGGTCGTGTCGTAGACACCCTCGGTCAGCCAATCGACGGTAAAGGTCCAATCCAAGGTGAACTTTACGAAATGCCAATTGAGCGCAAAGCACCAGGAGTTATCTTCCGTCAACCGGTAAACGAGCCACTTCAAACTGGTATCAAAGCGGTCGATGCCATGATTCCAATTGGTCGTGGTCAGCGCGAGCTCATCATCGGTGACCGTCAAACAGGTAAAACAACTGTTGCCATTGATACCATCATCAACCAACGCGAGTTTTACGACCGCGGTGAGCCTGTTTACTGTATTTATGTAGCTATTGGACAAAAAGGTTCAACCGTTGCAGGTATTGTTAAAAAATTAGAAGATGCAGGCGCAATGGCCTACACAACTGTAGTTGCTGCAAACGCATCAGATCCAGCTCCAATGCAGTTCTACGCGCCAATGACTGGTGCAGCTGTCGGAGAATACTTCCGCGACTGCGGTAAACCAGCACTTATTGTTTACGATGACCTTTCTAAGCAAGCGGTAGCATACCGCGAGGTATCGCTTCTTTTACGTCGTCCGCCAGGACGCGAGGCCTACCCAGGTGACGTCTTTTATCTTCACTCTCGCTTACTCGAGCGTGCTGCGAAAGTAATCGCTGATGACAGCATCGCTAAGCAAATGAACGACTTACCAGCTTCATTAAAAGACAAAGTACGCGGTGGTGGTTCTCTTACAGCACTTCCTATCATTGAAACACAAGCAGGTGACGTTTCTGCCTACATTCCAACAAACGTGATCTCCATCACCGATGGTCAGATCTTCTTGGAGTCAGACTTATTTAACTCTGGTATTCGTCCGGCGATCAACGTAGGTATCTCTGTATCTCGCGTAGGTGGTTCGGCACAAATTAAGTCAATGAAAAAAGTAGCAGGTACCCTTAAGCTTGATCAAGCTCAGTACCGCGAACTCGAAGCATTTGCTAAGTTTGGTTCTGACCTCGATGCAGCTACAAAAGCGGTACTCGACAAAGGTGCACGTAACGTAGAAATCTTGAAGCAACGCGAAGGCGACCCATACCCAGTAGAAAAGCAAATTGCCATCATCTACGCAGGTGTAAAAGGCCTTATGCAGCCAGTTCCAGTTACGAAGATCAAAGAATTCGAAAAAGACTACCTTACTGTGCTCGAAGCCAACCATGCCGATACGCTAGTTGCGCTCAAAGCAGGAAAATATACAGATGAAATCGAGGCCGTTTTGACAAAAACAGCCAAAGAAGTAGCTGCTAAATTTGCATAATTAAAGCCTTAATTTAGGATTGGAATGGCGAATCTAAAAGAAATACGTAACCGCATCAGTTCAGTTGGTTCCACCATGCAGATTACTTCTGCTATGAAGATGGTTTCTGCTGCTAAATTGAAACGCGCCCAAGATGCCGTAACGCAAATGCGTCCGTATGCTGGCAAATTGCGCGAAATCCTCGAGAACCTGAGTGCAAGCCTAGATTTATCAGAAAATGCCTACGCCGAACAACGCGAGGCCAACAAAATTCTGATCGTCGGCATTACCTCAAATCGTGGTCTTTGTGGTGGTTTCAATAACAACATCATCAAGCGCGTAGGAACCCTCATTTCTGAAGATTACGCCGGTAAAGAAGTTTCTGTACTTTGCTTAGGTAAAAAAATCAAAGATGTTTATAAGCGTACACCGCAATTCTATGCCAATGAAAAATTGGAGAACATGGAAGACATCTACGCAGATTTACGCTTTGAACTTGTAGCTCAGGTAGCAGAAGAAATCATGGAGCAATTCCTCAATAAATCTTTTGACAAAGTTGTATTGGTCTATAATCGTTTTGTCAATGCAGCAACTCAAAACATCGAAACGGAACAATTCTTGCCTATAGTACCAACTGTTAGTGATTCTGAGGCTGGCGACTATATTTTTGAACCATCCAAAATGGATATCGTTGAAGATTTATTGCCTAAATCCATGAAGCTCCAGCTTTACAAGGCAATCAGAGATTCATTTGCAGCTGAACACGGCGCCCGCATGACCGCAATGCACAAAGCCACTGACAACGCAAGTGAACTACAGAAAAACCTTAAATTGAGTTACAACAAAGCACGTCAGGCTGCCATTACCAATGAAATCCTCGAGATCGTTGGTGGAGCCGAAGCGCTTAAATCGTAATTAAAAAAATTGATATAAAAAAAAGAGCGCTCATTGAGCGCTCTTTTTTTGTTTATAGAGAAGCTTAAAAGTGCCAATTGAATCGGTCGGCAATGCGCTGATGCACAAAAGCTAACGCTTCTTCATTTTGAACATATGTCAGGACATCTTCCATGAATGCTTGCAGCAGAAGCGTTTTGGCAGCTGCTTCGCTGAGACCTCTAGCGCGTAAATAGAAGAGTGCGTTTTCGTCGAGTTGGCCAGTGGTTGAACCATGCGAACACTTCACGTCGTCGGCGTATATTTCTAATTCTGGTTTTGAATTGACACTCGCATTTTCCGAGAGTAATACATTCGCATTGCTTTGATATGCGTTTGTCTTTTGCGCATCTTTGCGCACAAATACTTTCCCGTTGAAAACTGCCGTTGAGCGGTCTGCAGCGACACCTTTGTAGGTTTCAAAAGATTCACAGTTAGCAACCCGATGATCCATGGTGGTGTAGTTGGCAACGTGTTGTTCGTCTTTGAGCCAATAGGCGCCGTTTAAATAAGTTTGTGCATGTTCGCCGACAATAGCAATGGAGCTGTCGTTGCGGACAAAAGAACCGTCGAGGGTAAGTGTATTGATTTCAAAAAGCGCTTGTGTTTCTTGTTGTGCGCGGTCTTCGTTCATATCAAAATGCCCTGTTGTACAATCCTGAAGTTTGGTGACTTTGATGCGCGCAGCACGCGCGATGTCGTACTGAAAATGGGTGTGTGCAAAGCTAACCTGTTCCGACGTACTTTTAGACACAACATAGAGTTGTGCTTCGGCATTTTCTCCAAAATGAAAATGATGACGGTAAAAGTATTTACCACCGCTATTGACTTGCACAAGTTGGATAGGTAAATCTAAAGTGCAATTTTTGGCAACTTTAATGCAGATTCCTTGACGCGCGTATTGTACGCTAAGTGCGCTAAATACATCGTTGAAACGCGCTTCATGATAGTTTGTATTCGCTTCTGAAAGTAAGCTAATTTCAAGACCAACAGGTAAATTTTCAGGGATGATAACCTGCTCGTTGTTAATGAACACTGTGTAGGCGTTCTTTAGAACTGCAAAGGCATTCAACTCCTCTTTGGAAAGCTGTTGGGTAGTAGTAAAGTTTGCTGTTGAGAGTTTGCCCAGACGCGTATACTTAAACCGTTCCGTTTTGGTAGTGGGTAAGTCTTGACCGCGCAAATATGTAACAGCTTCAGTTTGTAGCGCAGTTGAAATAGGCAGTGTAGTGCCTTCAAGACCCGCAGTAAATTGACTGAGTTTATTGCTCACGAGCGTTTCCATGTTATACACTTTCTTTGATCCAGTCGTAACCGCGTTCTTCGAGCTCAAGGGCTAATTCTTTCGGTCCGGATTTAACAATTCGACCATCGTAGAGGACGTGAACCACATCTGGAATAATGTAGTCTAAGAGGCGTTGGTAATGGGTAATGACGATGCTGGCGTTCTCAGGTGTTTTGAGCGCATTGACGCCGTGTGAAACAATACGAAGTGCATCGATGTCAAGTCCTGAGTCTGTTTCGTCTAGAACGGCTAATTTGGGCTCAAGCATGGCCATCTGAAAGATTTCATTGCGTTTCTTTTCTCCGCCGGAAAAGCCTTCATTGACAGAGCGAGAAGCGAGTTTGGCATCTAGCTCTACAAGTGCAGATTTTTCACGAACGAGCGCCATGAAGTCTTTGGCAGAAATGGGGTCTTGGCCATGATAGGCGCGTTTCTCATTGAGAGCAGTTCGCAAAAAGTTGACGTTGCTTACACCAGGAATTTCTACAGGGTATTGAAAAGCGAGGAAGAGGCCTTCACGGGCGCGGTCTTCGGTAGAAAGCTCAAGTAGATCTTTACCTTGAAAGGTAACGCTACCTTGCGTGATTTCGTAATCTTCTCTTCCGGCTAAAACGGATGCAAGGGTACTTTTTCCTGCACCATTTGGGCCCATTATGGCATGAACTTCACCTGCTTTGACTTCCAAGTTCAATCCTTTAAGGATTTCTTTTCCGTTGATGCTCGCGTGTAAATTTTCGATTTTTATCATTTTGTCAAATCTGGTCTTGAATTCTTTATTTAGTGGCTTAACCCACGCTACCTTCTAAACTAATGGCTAAAAGTTTTTGTGCTTCTACTGCAAACTCCATAGGCAATTGGTTGAGTACTTCTTTGCAATAGCCATTGACGATGAGGCTAATGGCCTTTTCTTCACTAATGCCGCGTTGCATGCAATAGAAAAGTTGGTCTTCGCCAATTTTGGAGGTGGTTGCTTCGTGCTCAATTTTTGCACTCGGATTTTTACATTCGATATATGGGAACGTGTGCGCACCGCATTCGTCGGTCATGAGCAGGGAATCGCACTGCGAAAAATTGCGTGCGTTTTGGGCGCCTTTGTGTATTTGTACCAATCCTCTATAAGAGTTCTGGGATTTACCCGCTGAAATACCTTTTGATATGATCGTTGATTTGGTGTTTTTACCAAGGTGGATCATTTTGGTTCCGGTATCGGCTTGTTGGTAGTTGTTGGTAACGGCTACTGAATAGAACTCGCCAACGGAGTGGTCTCCTTTTAAAATACAAGATGGATATTTCCAGGTAACGGCCGAACCGGTTTCAACTTGCGTCCAGGATATTTTTGCGTTGGTTTCGCAAATGCCGCGTTTGGTCACAAAATTAAAGACCCCGCCTTTCCCTTCTTTGTCTCCAGGATACCAGTTTTGTACTGTTGAGTATTTGATTTCGGCGTCGTTTAGGGCTATAAGCTCAACAACTGCTGCGTGGAGTTGGTTTTCGTCGCGCTGCGGAGCCGTACAGCCTTCTAAATAAGAAACGTAGGCGCCTTCGTCGGCGACAACCAGTGTGCGTTCAAATTGCCCGGTGCCTCCGGCGTTGATGCGGAAGTAAGTGGAAAGTTCCATGGGGCAGCGAACTCCTTTTGGAATATAACAGAACGAACCATCTGTAAAGACAGCGCTGTTGAGTGCGGCATAGAAGTTGTCTGTGCTTGGCACAACAGTTCCCATGTATTTTTGCACGAGTTCTGGATGTTCTTGAACAGCGTCAGAGAAAGAGCAGAAGATGATGCCGAGTTCGCTTAGTTTTTCTTTAAAAGAGGTAGCTACAGAAACTGAATCCATGACAAAATCTACGGCAACACCTGTAAGGCGCTGTTGCTCTTCCATGGAAATTCCGAGCTTTTTCATGGTTTCTTTCAGCTCTGGATCGACGTCGTCCCAGGATTCATATTTTTTGGTTTGTTTGGGAGCGGAGTAGTAGGCAATTGCTTGAAAATCCGGTTTTTGGTAATAAACATGAGCCCATTCTGGCTCTGTCATTTCTTGCCAAATAGCAAAGGCCTTGAGACGGTAGTCTAGTAGCCAACTAGGCTCGTTTTTTTTGGCGGAGATGAGTCGAATGATGTCTTCGTTAAGACCAACAGGAACGGTATCAGCTTCGATGTCTGTGACAAAACCAAATTTATATTCTTGGTTTTCTAGGTCTTGTGCGAGTTCGTTTTCGGTGTAGTTTGACATCGTTATACAGAAAAAGATTCACCACAACCACAAGTACGATCTGCATTTGGATTTTGGAAAACAAAACCCTTTCCATTGAGCCCGCCCGAGAAATCTAGGGTCGTACCGACCAAATAGAGATAGCTTTTTTTGTCGACGACAACCTTGACGCCGTTATTTTCAAAAGACATATCGCCTTCTTGTTCTTGATTGTCAAAGGTAAGTTGATACATAAGGCCTGAGCACCCTCCTCCTTGAACGCCAACGCGTATAAAGAAACCATCTTTTTGTTCGTCTTCCATGAGGCGAAGCGCCTGCTTTTTAGCAGCGTCTGTTACGGTTAACATCTCGTTTTTATTTAGATTAATTATAAATAAAACACTTTGTTTGCTGCAAATTTACCACTTTAATGGTATTGCATCCAAAGATTTAAACAAAGAAATTATGCACTTGTTTGGGTTTTACTTAATTTAACACTCAACTTATTCAAAAACAAAGTTATGCGTCTATTTTTACTCGTTTGTAGTTTATTTTCGATCTCCCTAGTTATGGCCCAACAAGTCACTATTGATTCGAAGGCCTATCAAACACTTAAACAAAACAACGAACTTCATAGTGTAGCGCTTGTGGCACCGACAGCCACCTCATTGAATCAGCATTACAGCGGTTCTCAGGTTCAAAAAACGGGTCTCTGCGATTGCTTAATACCATTAGATTCCACTTTTCAGTTAGCTATGCTTCCTAACGACGACCTCTACTCAAATAGCATCGCATTGCCTTTTGATTTTAGTTTTTACGGAACCACCTACGATAGTTTGTACATCAATAACAATGGCAACATATCGTTTTCACAACCATATTTTACGTTTACCGCTTACCCTTTTCCAGACCCTACATTTAACATGATTGCTCCTTTTTGGGCAGATGTAGATACAAGGTCTACCAACGGTGGTAATGTATGGTACAAAGTCAATGCGCATTCATTAATTGTAATTTGGGATCATGTTGGCTATTTTTCAATGATGGAAGACAAACTCAATACCTTTCAGTTGATCATCTCAGATGGCTTAGACACACTCATCCCGAATGCCAACAACGTGTCTTTTTGTTATGGAGATATGCAATGGACGACCGGAGCGGCTTCTTCTGGAGTGAATGGATTTGGTGGTTTTCCCGCTACAGTTGGTGTCAATATCGGAAATGGCATCAATTATTTCCAAGTAGGGCAGTTCGACTCAGCTGGTGTCAATTTTGATGGGCCCTACAATACGAACGATCAAGTCGATTTTTTAGATGGTCAAGAAATCTATTTTGATTTAGCCAATACCAATTCAAATATTCCGCCTCTAGTTATGAGCAGTGGCATTTGCGATACCATCGATGTTTATACTGGCGATACCTTAAAAAGCTTGAATGCCGTAGATTTTTCAATTGGGATCAGCACTCCTGAAATTGGTCAGATATTAACGACAAATATTTCCTGCGATGAACCAAATGCCCTGAGCTACCAAACATCTTTAGTGAGCAATGAATTCACAAGTTTCGACATCACCTTTGATGCTACAGGCGTACAACCTGGTGTATATCATATTCAAATTGAAACCACAGACAACGGCATTCCGGCACAAACCGTCACAAAAAACATCCCAATTCACGTAATTTACGATGCCAACCTTTCTGGCCTAAACGATTTGGATATTTCTCCAATCGAGGTTTACCCGAATCCGACATCCGAAACGATTCAAATCAACGGTTTGCAAGCCAATGATGTACTTGAATTATTTGATGGATCGGGCAAATTGATACAAGTCTTTAGGGCTACAAAGTCAATTGAACAATTCACCTTACCGCAAGTCGGCTTCTACATCTTGAAATACACTGGTGTTGATAAGCCACAAACCGTACTCAAGTTGCAACGCATCTAAGTATTTATCCTCTTTAGCGTTTTCTGTGTAATTTTGGCCAATGGAAAGAATCATTTGCTTCGTATTGGTTTGTTTGTCTGTGCACTTACAGGCCTACGCCCAAAATTCGCAAACTAATTATGCCACTAAATACGTTTACATCTTAGTTATTGATGGCCCGCGTTATTCAGAAACCTATGGCGAGCCAACGTGTAAATACAGCCCAATTCTTTGTGATTCTCTGAAGCATCAAGGTACTTTTTATGCGAACTTCAAAAATAATGGTCCCACTTATACGGTGCCTGGTCATACCGCAATTGTAACAGGAACCTATCAGCGCATCTCTAATGCAGGAACAGCTTTGCCCAAAGCGCCCAATATTTTTCAATATTTCCTGAAAGCTTCAGGTAAGGATTCTACGGCTGCTTATGTTGTTGCGAGCAAAGGAAAATTGGACGTGTTGGTAAATACCTCACACAAAAAATGGCACAATCTCTACCAAGCGAGTACCTATTGCGGCCCAAATGGGAATGGTTTGGGCTACGGACGCGACGACAAAACTTTTGCAAAGGTCACGGAATTGGTTCAGAGTTCAAATCCGCCACAGCTCATGCTCATCAATTTATTGGCAGTAGATGTTTATGGGCATGCCAACAACTGGGATAAATACTTAGAATCGATTACGCAATCCGATTTATATGCTGCACAATTATGGCAAATGATACAGTCGAACCCTGTTTTGCGCAATCAGACTACTTTAATGATTACCAATGACCACGGCAGGCACCTCGATGGTGTGCGTTCGGGTTTTGTGAACCACGGTTGTCGTTGCGAAGGATGCAGGCATATCTCTCTGCTTGTTTTGGGGCCAGACACACCGAAAGGGCTTGTGGTTCAAGAAGAAGCTGAAATGACCGATATCTCTACAACAATTGCAGACATCCTTCATTTTGAAATGCCGACAAGTAAGGGTGAGTTCTTAAGAACGGCGTTCCCTAAAAATTGATTCAAACCAAAATGGGGTTTTAATCAAAAAGCCCATCCAATAATTGATCTTCAACTAAATGAGGAAGTGTTACTTTCAAAAGTGGCTCTGCTTCCATGGCGCGTTTGATTGCAAATATGGCGTTTTCATTGCGCGCCCAATTGCGTCTGGCAATTCCATTATTGACATCCCAATGCAGCATACTGGTGAGATTGCGCTGCGCTTGCTCAGAACCGTCTAAAAGCATGCCGAAGCCACCGTTAATGACTTCTCCCCAACCAACTCCGCCACCGTTGTGAATACTCACCCAGGTAGCCCCTCTAAAGCTATCGCCGATTACATTTTGAATTGCCATGTCGGCAGTGAAGCGCGAGCCGTCGTAAATATTAGATGTTTCTCGGTAGGGTGAGTCTGTGCCGGATACATCGTGGTGATCACGGCCTAATATGACGGGTCCGATTTCACCATTTGCAATGGCCTCGTTGAAGGCAGCTGCAATGCGCATGCGCCCTTCGGCATCTGCATACAAAATGCGCGCTTGCGAACCCACCACCAATTTATTTTCTTGAGCGCCTTTGATCCATTGGATGTTATCGGCCATTTGCTGTTGGATTTCTGCTGGGCTTTTGGCCATCATGGTCTCGAGCACTTTGCAGGCAATGGCATCAGTTTTTTCGAGGTCTTCTGGCTTCCCACTGGCACAAACCCAACGGAAGGGTCCAAAGCCGAAATCAAAGCACATTGGGCCAAGGATGTCTTGGATATAGGATGGATATTTGAAGTCGATGTGGTTTTCCGCCATGACTTCGCCACCTGCTCTCGATGATTCAAGTAAAAAGGCATTGCCGTAATCGAAAAAGTAGGTTCCTCTGGCGGTGTGTTTATTTACCGCAGCGGCATGTCTGCGCAGGCTCTCTTGAACGTATGTTTTGAATTTTTCAGGTTCATTGGCCATCATGTCGTTGGCTTCATCAAAACTTAAGCCAGCAGGATAATAACCGCCCGCCCAAGGGTTGTGCAGAGAGGTTTGATCTGAGCCGAGGTCTACATGCACACCTGTTTGGTCGAATTTTTCCCAGACGTCTACGACGTTTCCGAGGTAAGCAATAGACACCACCTCTTTGGAGGCTTGTGCCTTTTTTACTCTGGTCACCAATTCATCTAGATCAGAAATGATTTCGTCGACCCAACCTTGTTCGTGACGCGTATGGGCCGCTTTTGGATTGACTTCTGCCGTTACGGAGATCACGCCAGCGATATTGCCCGCTTTTGGTTGCGCTCCTGACATCCCACCTAAACCAGCAGTTAAAAATAGCTTTCCTTTGATGTCGTCTCTGGTTTTTGCTAGTCGGCGAACTGCGTTGAGTACGGTAATAGTGGTTCCGTGAACTATTCCTTGAGGGCCAATATACATATAGGAACCTGCGGTCATTTGGCCGTATTGCGTAACGCCCAACGCATTGAATTTTTCCCAGTCGTCTGGTTTAGAGTAATTAGGAATCATCATGCCGTTGGTCACGACTACTCGTGGTGCATTTGGATGCGAGGGGAACAAGCCCATCGGGTGGCCAGAGTACATGACCAGCGTTTGCTCGTCTGTCATTTCTGAGAGGTACTGCATTACCAGGCGGTACTGAATCCAGTTCTGAAATACAGCGCCGTTGCCGCCGTAGGTGATGAGCTCATGCGGATGCTGCGCAACGCGATGATCTAGGTTATTTTGAATCATAAGCATAATGGCTTTGGCCTGCTCTGATTTTCCTGGATATTCGGTGATTGCCCTCGCAAATATGGGATGTTCGGGCATAAATCGATACATATAAATGCGGCCATAAGTATGCAATTCTTTTGCAAATTCGGCAGCAAGAACGGCATGTTGTTCTTTCGGGAAGTAACGCAAAGCATTGGCAATTGCCAGTTTCTTCTCAGCAGGGCTTAGGATCTCTTTGCGTTTTGGCGCATGATTGATACTTGGATCCCACGCTTTAAGAGCTGGGAGTTCAGATGGTATTCCTTGTTTGATTTCGTCGGCAAAACTGATCATTGGTATGGTTTTGCCACAAAAATAAGCAATGTTAGTGCTTCAACACGACAAAACCATGTTTTTGAAGCTCAATGCCACCGTCTAAAGTTGCATCTATGCGGTAAAAGTAGGTACCTTCTTCCACTACATCGCCTGCAGCTGTTTTACCATGCCACTTTTCAGCTGGGTTTGTGTATTCGAAAATAACATTACCCCAGCGATTGAGAATGGTGCAGTTAAATGAAGAAATCCCTTCGTAGTTGACATAAAATGCGTCGTTACCGTTCAACGATGAAAGCACCACGACATTTGGCGCCGTGATATCGCAAGGCTTGTAGGTGATATTAGCGGTGTCACTGATGCTGTTACAGGCATTTTGAGCTGTGTAGATGTAATTTCCTGCTTCTGTAGCAAGTCTTGGCACTTCTGTGCTGCCGTCCCACCATTGCCCGGTGATAGGCGGGCTGTAACCACTTTGAAGCGGCGTTGTATTGATCACATAAGGATTGAGCCAAAGACTTGCCCCCTGACATATTGCAGAGTCAAGAATGGCCATATAGACGTAGGGCATGAACTCTATGCTCGCTGCAACGGTGTCTTGGCAAGCGTTGTCTATGTAGAATACAGGGTAAATACCGCCCATGTTGTAGGTGGTAATTTCGGGGTTATCGACTAAATTATTGGGTAGAAAATGAACAGCAGTGTCAATGGCATACCATTGCCCACCCGCATAAGAAGTGGTATTGCCTACAAAATAGCTGTAATGACAAACAGCTGTATCTGAGAATATGGCAGGACGTGGTAACACAACGAATGAAACGGTAGTGTCGTAATTACATCCAAAATTATCGGTGATGCTGTAGGTGTAGTTTGTTACGCCTGGTGTGCTTGGCTGAATGACGATTAAGGTGTCGTTCTGACCTGAGATAATAGTAGGGTCTGAGGCCCAGCCTTCTGTAACTACATAGTTTTGGTAACCTTCGCTTTCCGGATAAAGTGAGGCATTGAAGTAAATACCCCAAGAGAAAATGTAGCCGTCGTCGATACCTTGGTTGTCCTGAACAGAAATCGTCCAGTTGCCATTGATGGGGCAACCTGCAAATTGATTGAAATCGCCATCTGGTAGGTAAACACCATTCGGATTCATGGACGGAAAACCATAGTCATTGATAATGGTGTTGCCCGCTGCATTTTCAGCACAAATTGTGTTGAAAGTATTGCTCGTGGTAGAAAAACAGTAGGTCCAGACAGGTGAGCCTGGGTTACCACCGTCGATATCGGTATCGTTACCTAGGAAGGTGCTTATACCATTGCCGCAGCCACCAGGAACGAGCTCTGCCCAGCCGAAAGGCGTTTGATTGTAGGCATTCATTAAAGATACGGTTGTGCCGTTCGGGCAGGTCAAAGCAATTTCTATATCGCCAATATAAGAGTGTTCGATGTCTAGGCAAATTTGATCGATATCGGCAGCTGAGGTAATGACGGCTGTGGAGTCAAAACCAGACATAGGTACCGCTGTTTGATACATTTGGCCGGCACCATCGGGCAAGAAAGTGAGGCCAGCAAATGTTCCTCCGATTTGGAAAGTTCCGCCAGGGATTTCAATACCAACAGTGTCTTGAGGTGTTACACCACCCACTAAATACGAATTTTGGCCTAAGCAAACGGTGTCTTCTAACGGCCCTGTGCCGGCAAAAATCGGTGGAATCGAGACGCGAACCTTGAAGTTAGAGTGAATGGTTTGCGGAAAATTGTCTGTTACAGCGAGGTCGACATAGTAACCCGTATTATTGGTTGGGGTGAACCAAATTTGATCACCTGTAAACTGACCAACGCCCCCAATTGTCCAGGTAAAAGTACAGTTGTTATTTGTTTGAGAATAACCCGTATTTGTATTTTCCAGTGAATAAGGGAATCCGGGTAGTGCTTTGAGTAAGACACTGTCACCAGGGCAGAGGTCTACAAAACCAGTGTCTAGGGGGTTCATGATATTAGAACCGCCGCCGTTTTTGAAAGCTTCGACATGAGCAATAATTGGCTGAGGCGGGTTTCCACAAGCAACGTTTGCTACCCAGCCAGTACCTTCATTGGCGCCATTTGATTTAAAGCGCAATGTAAGACAGCCCGTTGGGTTGTTCCATGACGCTTGCGCGAACAAACCTACGGGGTTTGTGCCGCTGTTGTATGCACCTAGTAAAGGCGCTGCAGTTGATGGACCATCGTAAATGTAAAGTGTATCAGTGGGGTGGACATCCCATTCAAAGCCGATGTTGGTGGCAAACGCAATAGATACTTGAGAGCCTTGCGTAAGGTCTGGACAAAGCACTAAAGTTTCGTTCATGTTTGGCAGGTAATTTCCAGTGCCATCAATGAAGTTAGTACCACCCGTAGGCACAATGCCAGCGCAGTTGAGCGGATTCGTCTGCCCGTAGTCTGGACCTGTTAAAGTAAGGGTAACTTGTGCATTGAGGCCTGAAATTAGACCAAATAGCACGATTATGCTGAGTAAGAAATGTTTCATTTTTTCTGATTTTGCATTTCTAATGAAAGAACGTTTTTAGACTTGACCACTAAGATTTGATCAGCGTTCGCAACTTTAAAATATTGATTGCGATCGAGTATTTTGAAGCCAAAATCTGTAAATCGAAGGGGTAAGGTGCTGTTTTGAGTAGGTAAATCGAGCACATCGAACTGAGAGATATCCTTACCTTGAGGAGCCTGTATAAGGTAACAAGCGTGGTCAATTGCGTAAGTGTATAAAGGCAAGGAATTTTCTGCTTTAAACTGTGCAATTTCTTCTTTGGAATAACTTTTGCTAAGCTGAGTTTCGACTGATTGAGACCAAGAAGTGAGGCTCAACAAAGCGAAAATAAAGGCGTAAAATAATTTCATAACGGATAGAATTCGGTTGAAGACGTAACTTCTCGTTGAAAAGTTGCATCAAATGTTTAAAGTTTTAAATCGAAGGCTAAGTTAATAAAACGTAGCTTTGTAGCTCGAAAAGTACAATTTTTTATCATGGAAAACAAAGCATTGGCAGGCATTGCCTCACAAGTAAGAAGAGATATCGTTAGAATGGTTTCGGCCGTAAATTCAGGGCATCCGGGTGGTTCATTGGGGTGCACTGACTTTCTCACCTATCTCTATTTTGAGCAAATGCAACACAATGCTGCCAATTTTCAAATGGATGGCAAAAACGAAGACCTTTTCTTTTTGTCAAACGGTCACATCTCACCTGTTTGGTATAGCGTATTAGCCAGAGCAGGTTATTTCCCTGTGTCAGAATTAGGAACCTTTCGCAAATTAGGCACGCGTCTGCAAGGGCATCCTTCCACAGACAAAAATCTTCCAGGCATCCGCATGGCATCGGGCTCTTTAGGTCAAGGTCTTTCTGTTGGCATCGGTGCTGCCCAAATTAAAAAACTCAACCAAGATCCTACAATCGTTTATACCCTTCACGGCGACGGCGAATTGCAAGAAGGTCAAATTTGGGAGGCTGCTATGTATGCCGCCGCCAATAAAGTAGATAACATTATTGCTACAATAGACGCCAACGGCCGTCAGATCGACGGAGACGTAGACGAAGTGCTTTCTTTGGGTGATCTCCACCAAAAATGGGTTGCTTTCGGTTGGGATGTCTTGCAAATGGACGGCCATGATTTCGATAGCATACGCAGCACCATGCAACAGGCCAAATCTATGACCGGCAAAGGAAAGCCAGTGGTGATCATCATGAAAACCGAAATGGGTCAGGGGGTCGATTACATGATGGGCTCTCACAAATGGCATGGCGTTGCTCCAAATGCTGAGCAATTGCAAGTAGCACTAGACCAACTCGAAGAATCTCTCGGCGACTACTAGTGAAAACAATTTGGTGCCTCATATTATTGACTTTTTTCCAATTAAGTTGGGCCCAAAAAACAACGCGCATACTTTTCATCCTGGACGCCTCGAACTCCATGAACCTCGACTGGAACAACCAGACGCGAATGGCTGCAGCCAAGGAAGTTTTAACCAAAAGCATAGAGAGCCTACGCGGAGTTCCAGACCTCGAACTTGCCTTGCGCGTTTACGGTCACCAATCTAATGTCACCAATACCTACCAAGATTGTCAAGACACCAAACTAGAGGTGGCTTTTGGCCCTTCTAATATAGACCCCATTAAAAATAAAATCAAAGGGATTCAAGCAAAAGGCGCAACGCCGATTGCGCGCTCCCTAGAGGCGGCGGCGGCTGATTTCCCAGATACACTCGCCCGAAACTTCATTATATTGATCACCGACGGCCTTGAATCTTGCGACAACGATCCTTGTATTATTGCGCGCAAACTCCGCGATAAAGGCGTCAAAGTAACGCCATTTGTGATCGGTCTTGGCATGGACCTCAGCTACCTCGACAAATTTGAATGTATTGGCGCTTACACAGACGCCGAGAGCAAAGCCGCTTTTGAAAACGTACTGTCAAATATTTTGTCTAAGGCACTTTTGAATACAACCGTTCAGATCAATCTCAACACGGTAGAGGCCAAACCACTTGAAACAGAAGTCAGCATGTTTTTGTACGAAGCGGGAACGTCCAACTTAAAATACACGTACGTCCATACACTCAACCGCAAGGGCTTACCTGATACTTTGGTGCTCGACCCTTCGCTTAAATACGATTTACGCGTAGCAACCGTACCTGAAGTGCGCAAGAATGGCATTCAGATCATACCGCATACGCACAATACGATTCAGGTACCAGCAGCACAAGGCCAGCTCAAAATTACTTCCTCAAAAAGTCCGGAAGGCACCATTTTACCGACGCGGGTGTTGCAAAATGGCACTACCCAAACACTTAATGTACAGCAACTTTCTGATGTCCAGAAATACTTAATTGGAACCTATCAGTTAGAAATACTCACGTTGCCGCGCACATACAAGGAAGTTCAAATTGAGCAATCCAAACTCACGAGCATTGATATTCCTGCAGCAGGCCAATTGGTTTATCAGGCACCGAAAGGAGTGGTGGCCCAAGTTTTTTATGAACGCAATCCGGGTCAGTGGGAGTGGGTCACTGACCTCAAATACAACCAAGCAAGTGGTAACCTAAAATTGCAACCTGGTTCATACAAGTTGGTTTATCGCGAAAAAGAACAGCGTTCTAGCGCCTACTCGAAAGAAAAGAAATTCAATATTACATCCCTTAAAATCACTAATCTAACTTTATAAAAATGGAATTTGAAGTACTCGGAAACAAAGACACCCGTTCAGGATTCGGAGAAGGTTTAGCCGTTCTTGGCGAGCAAAACCCTAACGTTGTTGCACTTTGCGCAGACCTCACGGGCTCCCTTAAAATGGATGCGTTTCAAAAAGCAAACCCTGAGCGTTTCTTTCAAGCAGGCATTGCTGAAGCCAACATGATAGGTTTGGCTGCCGGCATGACCATCGGCGGCAAAATTCCATTCACAGGTACTTTCGCCAACTTTTCTACTGGCCGTGTTTATGACCAGATTCGTCAGTCGGTAGCTTATTCTAAGAAAAATGTCAAAATATGTGCTTCACACGCTGGCCTAACACTAGGTGAAGACGGAGCCACCCACCAAGTTTTAGAAGATATCGGCATGATGCGCATGTTGCCCAACATGACCGTCATTGTACCTGCAGATTTCAATCAAACGAAACAAGCGACAATCGCAATTGCTGCGCACGAAGGCCCCGTTTATTTGCGTTTTGGCCGCCCTGTGATGCCTATTTTTGTAAAGCCAGATGCAGAATTTGTTATCGGAAAAGCAGACGTTTTAGCCGAAGGTACAGACGTCACTATTATTGCGTGTGGCCACATGGTTTGGAAGTCTATTGAAGCACTCAAAGAATTGCGTGAAATCGGAATTTCTGCTGAGCTCATCAATATGCACACCATAAAGCCTTTAGATGAAGCGGCCATCCTGAAGTCGGTTGCCAAAACAGGTTGCGTAGTTACAGCTGAAGAGCACATGATGAACGGCGGTTTGGGCGAGGCAGTTTCTCAAGTATTGAGCCGTCAGCACCCAGCTCCTCAAGAGTATGTTGCTGTGAACGATACCTTCGGAGAGTCTGGGACACCCATGGAACTCATGACCAAATACCATATCGATACACCAGATGTAGTTGCAGCTGTCAAACGCGCAATTGCTCGCAAGCCGATCATTATCTAATCTAAAGCAATAGTGCTTCCGCTACGGTTTGCACAGGCCGATGACAAACACCATATTCACAAACAGATATGGCATTGGCCTCATATGTTTTGGATAGGGGTAATATTTGGTGGTAAGACAGCAAACACGCCGTATTTTTCGTCGACTGAAAAACCTGCATAGGCGCTTCGTTAGTCAATACATGCCAGTGTTTTTCAGGATGAATTTCCCGCATTAACAGTTGGCCCCAGTTGGAGTACCCCGACCCGTAGGTTTCCATTCCGTCGTAAATATTTTGCAGCATTTGTTGGGCACTCTTTATCCATTCTGAATTTTGGTAGTAGGTGCCCATCGTTAAAAATGCGTGTGCCATCACTGAGTTACTCGCTGGAATCACGTTGTCGTGCAGCTCCATATTTCTACTGATCAATTGTGCATCGGAAGCAGTGAAATAACACATTTTACTCTCGGGATGCTGAAAATCGGCTGCTACTTTTTCTGTAAGCACGTGAGCAAATTCCAATAAATCGAGCTGCCCCGTACACTGGTATGCCAAGCTAAAGGCTTCAATACTATGCGCGTAATCTTCCAAAAATCCAGCAACGCTTTTCTGCTCGTTGGTATTCACCCTCCATAAAATTTGCCCGTTCCATTGCACCTCCTTGATCCACGATAAGATATGGAGTGCTCGGAGTAAAAATGCATCTTCACCAAATACGCGAAATGCCTCGAGTAAGCCTTTTGCCATCATGGCATTCCAACTGACCAAAAGTTTGTGGTCTAGCCCTGGTCTCACTCGCCGATTTCTTTCGCGGAGTAAAGCGTCATTGATCTCTGTTTTTTGCTTGCGCCACTCTTCTAAAGTCAGGCCTTCCATTTTTGCAAATGCGTCATCGGAATGTTTGCGCAGCGGGATGTACTTGTCTTCTTCCCAATGACCTGTTTGATTGATGTGATAATAGCGCTTAACGCGCGCCGCATTTGCGCCAAATAATTCATCGATTTCTGACGGTGACCAGCAGTAAAATTTACCTTCATCGCCCTCGCTGTCTGCATCTAATGCGCAGTAGTATGCACCAAGTTTAGAGAGCAGCTCGCGCTCCAAGAAGTCAAATGTTTGATACACTAGATCTTTGTAATGAGGAGCGTTGAATTGTAAAAAGGCATTGGCATATAAGCCGATGAGCTGGGCGTTATCGTAGAGCATTTTCTCGAAATGTGGTACTTTCCACAAAACATCGACGCTGTAGCGCGTAAAGCCGCCACCTACTTGATCATAAATACCGCCAAAAGCCATTTTATCGAGTGTAAGGCGCACTTGTTTCTCAATTTTGGCTTCGTCAAATTGCTTTGCGTAACGCATTAAGAAGGCCCAATTGTTCGGTAACGGAAATTTGGGAGCTTTATTGGTACCACCTTCAAAAGTGTCAAAACTTCGGGCCCATCGGACCACCATTTCGTGGAGTCTTTCGGCACTAAAACCTGAAAGAGGTTGCGGAGTGTCTATTAATTCTGCTTGCTGGATGCCTTCGTGGAGCTGCGTGGCGTATTCAATGGCTTTTGCTCGGTCGTGGGAATAGGTGTGTGCCAACGATTTGAGGATATGCATCCATTGGTCTTTCGGGAAATAGGTGCCGCCATAAATGGGCCTACCGTCGGGCAAGGTAAAACAATTGAGCGGCCAGCCACCGCGCTGAGTCATGAGCTGTACAGCAGTCATGTAAACTTGGTCTACGTCGGGGCGCTCTTCGCGGTCAACTTTCACATTGATGAAATGCTGATTCATGAGAGCGGCTACTTCTTCATCTTCAAAACATTCGTGTTCCATCACATGACACCAGTGGCAAGCTGAATAACCAACGCTAATAAGTACCATTTTGTCTTGCGCTTTGGCGCGCTCAAAAACGTCTTCGGACCATGCTACCCAATGAACGGGATTTTGCGCATGCTGTAACAAATAAGGAGAGCTTTCGTTGCCGAGTTGGTTGGCCATATGCTAAAAATTTGACTAAAGAAGAACTATATTTGCCCAAGATATTTTAACGTGCAACAAATACGCCCCTACAAAGTTCTGCTTTTTTTAGTTTTGGTCTTGTCACTTTTGTGCATTCCAAGCGCTTTTATTCCTGCAAAAGGAATCAAGTGGATGGGCGTTACTTGGCGCTTTTTACCGCTTGAGCGTGTCTGGGTTGCCAAAAAACAAGTCAAGAAAAATATAGATAAAATTGTCACTGCTGTAGACACCACCAATATTAACGAGGGCGTCAAACATCAAGGACAAAGTACGGGCAAAACCGGCCTTCCGGAGGGGGGTGTTTTGGCCAGTGCGTCGGAAAATCCACTTCAATTAAGTGGCAGCGCTGCCGCCAAACTCGGCCGATTTTTTGCAGCGCTGCAAGGAGCAGCCGAAGGTCAAAAAATCAGTATTTTTCATTACGGAGACTCACAAATTGAGGGAGACCGCATGACTGGCTATATTCGTCAGCGCATTCAACAACAATTTGGCGGAATTGGCCCGGGCCTTATTCCGGCCTATAATGTTTACAACACGCAGAGTTTCAAGCAAAAAGTATCACCAAATTTCAAACGCTATACCGCTTTTTGGCCGCCGAAAATGAGCTCTCGACGCTATGGCGCTATGTTGTCCGCTGCCACGTTCGAAGTGTCCTCAACAGATGGTGCACAAGCCGCAACACCTACTGAAGCGTGGATAGAAATTGCACCCTCAGCAGCGGCCTATTCAAGGGCCCGTACTTACAGCCACGTCAAGTGCTACTATAACAGTTGTTACAAGCCATGTTCGGTAAAAATCTATGAAAACGACAAACTGATCCACGAAGATTCTTTAATGGCAGATGGCGGTTCACATATTTTGCCTTTGAGTTTTGACCACACGCCAGGCAAGTTGCGTTTTGTATTCTCCTCAACAAAAAGCCCCATTTTTACAGGCTTTAGTTTAGACGGAGACCTCGGTGTTCAGGTGAATAACGTAGCGATGCGCGGTTCATCTGGCCATGACCTCAGTTCATCGGATGCCTATGTTTTTGCGCAAATGCACCGGGAGGCCAACACCAAACTCTTCATATTGCAATTTGGCGGCAATTCTGTTCACGCCTTTAGAGACAGCAGCAGTGTTAGATACTATATTGGTGCGCTTAAAAATCGCATTCATTACATTCAAAAATTAGTGCCTGATGCTGCCATCATTTTAATTGGCCCTAGCGATATGTCGAGGCTACAAGATGGTATATTCGAAACGTATCCGTTGTTGCCTTACACAGTAGATCGCATGCAAAAAATGTGTGCCGAAAATGGCGTCGCTTTTTGGAATTTGTATGCTGCAATGGGCGGCCGAAATTCAATGCCTTCATGGGTTTCGCAGGGCTTAGCCGGCAAAGATTATGTTCACTTTAGTCCGCGAGGAGCCAGTATTGCGTCTCAATATTTTTTCGAGGCATTTGGTGCTGCCTACACCGAATGGGAGGCCAAGAAGGGGGGCGATCAATGAGAAACCTTTTGTGGATTTGCTTCTTGCACTTCATGGCTTTCGGACAGCCACCATTGCTTTGTTCCAATGATTCTTTGAGTACCGAGGAGCAAGCAATTGCACGTACTTATCCGTTCATAGAAGTGCAATGCAATCAATTTCAGTTTTTTGGCAGCGAAAGCCCTAATTGGATGCAACTCAATCAGGACCTGAGTGAAATGATCGAGACCGGCCAAGGGAAACTCAATTTTTATCACATCGGGGGCTCACACCTTCAGGCCGATATCTATTCCCATGATTTCAGGACGTTTTTACAATCTAATTGGCCAGGCTTGAGCGGAGAGCGCGGCTTGGTTTTTCCTTACAATTTGGCGCATACCAATAATCCTTCGAACTACGACTTTTCATCGCCCAATTCTTGGAAGGGTTACCGCAGTGTGACGCAGCGCACAGAAGATTTTGATTACGGATTGAGTGGCGCTGCAATTACCTGTTCAGATTCTCTGGTGGTGATCAATTTCAAGCATTTGCGTACGCTTGTCAAGCCACCGTTTGATCGCTTGCGCATTTATCACAATACAGGTGAGTTTCCCTATGAGCTCAATTTTGGTGACCAAGAGTTGTTGGTGACTGACCTTGCTCATTTCCCTGATTTAGGCTACACAGAAATTCGTTTTTCTGATCATCTTGATTCCTTGGATTTATTGTTTGTTAAAAAGAGCCAAGCGCCTTTCTCACTCGAACTTTTTGGCTTTGAATTCCTCAATGACTTGCCAGGCATTACCTACACAGCCATCGGCATCAACGGCGCTAGTTTACCCACCTATTTGGCAAACGCCAATTTCGGCCGAGATTTGCAATTGCGCCCCCCAAATTTGTTTATTTTGTCGGTCGGAACCAACGATGCGCATTGCAGCTACGAAGCATTTGACCCACAAGTATACAAGGCCAATTTAGAAAAACTGATCTTGCAAATCTTGAATAGCAATCCAAAGTGTGCCATTTTATTGACCGTTCCAAATGATGACTACTACATGCGCAAATACCCCAATCGCAATACGGCACGCCAACGCGAGGTGATTTTTCAATTAGCGGCGCAGTACCAAATGGCTGTTTGGGATTTTTACGGCATCATGGGTGAGCTCGGAGCGTCAAAAACTTGGAAAAATGCAGGTCTCATGCAAGCCGATTACGTACATTTTACGGGCACGGGTTATCATTTAAAAGGAACGCTCCTGATAGAAGCATTTAAGAAAAACCTTAGTACGCTACAACATTTACGGAATTAATCATGAATCGACTACACGAATTATTTTCATGGCAACAACAAGAATCTTTGCTTTTTACTAGGCTTGACTTTTGGTTGTTCTTTTTAGCGGTCATGTTCGTTTTTGTCCTGGTACATAAAAAGTTCTTGTTCCGAAGCATCTTTTTAACCGGAGTTAGCCTATTCTTCTATTTTAAAACCTCTGGAAATTTTGTGCTTTTGCTGGGCTTTATGTTGTTGTTCAATTACCTCATGGGGCTTGGCGTCAATCCAAAAGAGGGGAAACGATCGGATAAAGTCTTTCTCATTTTGGGCTTGATCGTCAATTTAGCCGGATTGTTTTATTTCAAATACGCCTACTTTTTTACCGATGCCTTCAATGCCCAATTCGGTACTGATTACAACGTTGTCAATCAATTTGCTGTGCTTGGAAACGAGTGGTTTGGGAAAGGAAGTTTTGTCGATAAAATTTTGGTGCCGATTGGCGTATCCTTTTTTACCTTTCATAATATTTCTTACCTCGTAGACATCTCTCGCAAAGAAATACCGGCCTCTAAGAACTTCTTTGACTATGCCTTCTACGTTACTTATTTTCCGCATTTAATTGCCGGGCCAATAGTGAGGGCTAGAGACTTTATCCCTCAAATACATCAGCCATATCAACTCAGTAAACACGAATTTTCTTGGTCGCTCTGGATGATCGGAAAGGGTTTACTCAAGAAACTCATCTTTGCCGATTACATAGCGGTTCACTTTATTGATAAAGTATTGGATGGGCCAGGCGCATATCCAGGCTTTGTGAGCGTAATAGCCATGTTTGCTTATTCTCTGCAGATTTATGCAGATTTCTCGGGTTATACCGACATGGCCATTGGCGTTTCCAAACTCATGGGCTTTAATTTACTCGAGAACTTTAATTCTCCGTACAAATCAGTTTCCGTTGCTGATTTTTGGCGCCGCTGGCATAAATCTTTAGGCTCTTGGCTCCGAGATTACCTCTATATTCCTCTCGGGGGAAACAAAAAAGGAACTTGGGGCACAGCGATCATGACTGCGGTCATTCTAGGGTTTTTGTATTTCATAACTGGCTGGGTAGAACTCTGGTATACTTACGGTATTTTACTACTGATCTACCTCATCTTATGGCAATTTTGGAAGGTCTTCCGGACTTTTGCAGTTCGCGACCTGAACTTACTCATTACTATGATAGTCGGTGGCTTGTGGCATGGGGCCAGCCAGAATTTTGTGATTTGGGGAGCCATGAACGGAGCAGCCCTTGTTTTATATAATTATTGGAAGCGCATTAGCCCTTATGAGCACAGTCAGGCAAAACTTGTGCGCGTCTGGCGAATTCTGCTCACACTCACTTTTATCACCTTTACCCGTATTTGGTTCCGTTTACCTGAGCCAGATCAGCCTTTCCAAATCTTAACTATCATAAGCGAACAATTCGATTGGTCC
>JACCDS010516313.1_pt1 | contig 29913 bp, 51 predicted proteins | sample 7446441 | NCBI WGS metagenome assembly JACCDS01 (sample SAMN15323445, study PRJNA562643) | freshwater metagenome | isolation source: river surface water | place: USA:Blue River Watershed | collected 2017-08-17 | reverse complement strand
GTAGTTCATTTAGCCAAGCTTCTTGCTGGAGTTGGTGCCTTTTGTAGCAGCGCCGGTACCCCTGGTTTTAACAGTTTGGGTGTTCGCAATATTGTTGGGGTAGCCGTTATTACCGGTATCCCCAGTGTATGTTTCGGGCTGCTTGTATTTGCCAATTGGATCTTTCGTCTCGGCTGGGAAAAAAGTTGCTTTGTCAGGGGCGCTCATATTTGACTCCTCAAGTTACTGCTATGGTCACAGTGCCAAGCTCTATGCTTAGCGCCAAGTTGTTTGGGGTAAGACCGTCATCATTGGCTCTTGAGCCGCCTACTGGGTTCCAGCCCCACTGTATGATTCTACTGCCTCCAGAGGGTAGTCCGCTACCTAACGGACCGCTTCCAGACGAAATTTGCAGCCCTGTTGTACCCGCTTGGCTGTACGTTGTATCAGGACGTGGGTTACGCAGACCTTGTGGGTCATCAACCGGATACATACCCAACTGCAACTGCGGCTGATCTGGTTCCCAGCAGGTGGGACAGACCAGTAAATTGACGTTCTTGGTCTTGATTATGAGCGTACGAAGCTGCTTCAGGCGGTACTGAAATCCACATCTATCGCACTCCGCGATAGCAACTCGACCAGAAGCAAACCTGTTACCCATATCACGTTATGTACATCTGTCGAGGAACAAGACGATCAGCCGCTTTCTCGCGGTCTTCGCCAGCAGCCAAGTCCCAAGCTTCGTCGTACATGGCCTTTAGTGCAGCCATACGATCAATTGCATCAGGGATCTTCAGCGACAAATAGTAGGCTAGGCCAGCCGTCAAGCAAGGCAAGAACCGGAACGGCACGTCCATGGTTTTGGCTCCGCCCGTACCCGCATCTTGGATACGCCGCATCCGCCAGTACACAAAGGTATAAGTCTGAGCGCCATCAGGAGCAGGCCAGACGTTGATTGTGGGGGCGTTAACACCGGCTGGAGTCGTTGCACCAGACTGCCGGTTGATCCACACCTGAATGGGACGGCCCTGGGCTAGCTTGTTAGGGATGGTTGCGTAGGTTGATACGCTGATCCGCGTGATGGTCAGGTCTGCTTGGTTGGCTGTGTTGCCAGCATCCGTACGAATGACGTGCTCAAGCAGGTCGACAGTATCTACCGGTAGGTTGTACGTAACGGTGCCTTGGACCAGCGAGATCTGCCCCTGCTCAATAGTCCAGAGGTTTACACCCCGGTTAGCCCAGTCAGCAAACAACAGGTTTAGGCTACGCCTAGCCGTTCGCAGGTCGTAACCAGTACGCATCTCTGAGCCACAGCGCTCAAACGCCTCTTCGACAAGCTCGTTGAGGTCGAGATTAAAGGTTGCGGTGCCGGACGTGGTCATTACTTACCTAATTTTTTTAGTGTGGCCGCAAGTCGGGCACGTTGTCCAAGTTTCCCTGGGGCCTTCGCTGCTTTGGCTAATTTGCCTGCGGGGATTTTCTCGCCGCTTTTGACACCAAGCGACTTTCGGAGAGCGCCGGGTTTTTTGATCGCTTTCTGAATCCATTTGGACGTAGACCCACCTTTTTTCATGCCTTCGACGCCACGGCCTTTTAGAACATCGGCGCGGGTAACTTGGCCGTCATTGTTCAGATCAGGAAAACTTTTAGCCATTTCATCCTACCTTTCTATGCGGAGCAACCTTTTTAGCCACGCCTTTAGGTTGTGCCACGAACTGTTTGCCTGCGGCTTTACCGGCTCGTTTGGCACGGGTTGTGGCGGCGTACTCTTGGGGCGAGAGGGCTTTGATGGCTTTCTCGGGGAGGTACCTTTCGCCTGTGGCTTTGGGGCCTTGCGTGGACGGCTTACCGCTTTTGGTCCGCCACTTTTGGGCTGTCCAGGCTTTAAGGCTTTTTTGGGGCTTTGCGAGGCCACTCACTTATAGCCTCCGCCAGCTTTTTTATACTGCAGAGCTAGCATCTGTGCTTTCCTCGCGGACCACTGGCCTGGGTTGCCACCTTTGCCACCAGCTTTGATGCGCTCAAATATCGACTTGCGCATACCGGGTTTGGTGTAGTTGCCAGCTTCGTTCACGCGAGACTTAACCTCGCCACCCTTGGCGTACATCGTGACGTCATCCGGATTGTCCTTCCGTTTGATCGTCTTGGCTTTGGGCATCTTGGACGGGTTGATTGCACCCATCCCGCGTGACGCACGCATTTAGCAACCCCGTCCAGACTTCTTCATGTAGCCGCCACCAGCCATCTTGACCATGGTGCCCTTGGTCTTGCCCTTCATGGCAACGCCATCTCTGCTAGGGGCAGCGTGTTTAACCTTACCCATCTTGGAGGCCATAACAGATCCACCCTTCTTCAGGCCAGCGTGGGCTTTAGAAGCAGGCATCGAAGCATGCTTCTTCAGAGCTTTACCCACCATAGCTTTGTCCTGCTGCATGTCAGCCTTAGCCATACCACGGCCTTCTTTCTTCATCATTTTGTTCTCGTTCATACCATCCGTCCTTTCGTTTTACCGCGTTGAGCACAGCCATCGGCGCGCTTAGACGCAGACGACTTAACCATACCGCCTTTTTTCATACCGGGTTGCGTTGGAGCGGCACCGGGCATGTTGTCCTTCTTATCGTCCTTGCGGTCTTTCTTGTACATCAGACCGGGCAACAACCCTAGCGCGAAGCCACGGTTCTCGTCGCCAAACTTGCCAGACGCCAGAGCGGGGAGAACCCCGCCACCAGTAACGATCTTCTCAAGTACGTTAGCCATTTAGACCATCCTCCCGCGAGTTTTACCCTTGGTTGCACAGCCATCAGCCCGCTTGGAAGCAGAGCCAATAGAACCACCTTTAGCCATTTTCTTAGCGGGGGCGGTATCAGGCTCCTCATTAAAGTCGCCTTTTTTACCACCTTCACTCTTACCCATGGTCTTATCAACCATCTTGCCGTACTGGTCGGCAGGCATTTCCATACGTTTTTTACGAGCCTCAGCCGACTGGTCAGGAAAGTCAGTCTTAGTAGCCATTATTTACCCCTTTGCAGTAAGAGCATCAATTTTTGCTTCAAGCCGGTTAAAGCGTTGGTCAACGTGGTCAACAAACTTTTCAATCCGGTCGTCAACTTCTTTACGAGTGATGTGGTCACGGGCCACCTCCTCTCTGGTTCGGTTTAGCAAAATGCTAATACGTTGAAGCTCGTCAAATTTGCCTTTGAGCATGAACCCCATAACCCCCACGATAGCGCTTAGCACCACGTTCCAAAGCATCATTTCCATTTAACAGTTCCATGCTTTCAAGGACTTGTTAATCCGGCTGTTCGGGTCTTTGGCTGTCTTCGCTGAAGTCAGCTTCTTCTTCATACCCTTCATGCGGGCGCAGAACGAATCCCGACGGGGACCACCTTCCGGCTGTGGGGCTTTCAACCCAGGCTTGCCCGGATTGGCAGCGTTGTAGGAAGCACGCCCTTTGGCGTTCAAGCCGCCTTTGGGATTCTTGCCTTCTTTGCGTTGCCATGCCGGGGTCTTAGCCATAGATCACAGTCATTGAAGTGGTGTTGGTCACGGTCCCATGCAGACCTGACTGGCACAGAATGCCTTCTCCCGGCATCGGGAAAATGGTGTAGCCAGCCGTGGAACTAGCCGCTGTGTTGACCGTTATGAGGATTGGACCCGAAGCTCCACCCTCACGAATGACGACAGAACCCGCGCTAGCACCGTTTACCGCATAGATCGTTTTGATCCGTGCGCGTTGAATAGCGTTGTTGTTCTGGTCGACAAAGTTGCCGGTTGACTCTAGCGGCTTAGTCGCTAGTACGTCATATTGCATAGTAGGCATGTTAGCCCCCTATTACGAAGCGGAGATAGCAGCGAGAGTATCTACGCGAAGCCAGTTAGTGCCGTTGTAAAAGGCCAGAACAGGGTTGCCAGCAGCGCCGTTGCTGAAGTAAGCAACAGAACCAGCAGAAGCATCGGTAGGAGCAGTAGCGACAGTATAGACACCCAGGTTTACTGGGCCGGAGAACGAGGTTTGAGCCATTTTGGGCTTCCTTTCGTGTTGTAGCACATCCCCGTACCGTCTCTACAAAGTCTGCCAAGCCAGTCTGTACGGGTAAAAATCTTGGTACTTAAAGAATACATCAAAAGGGGGGTTTTGCAACCCCCCTTCCTTACAGCGCTTAGGCTCCGGGCGAGCCGTACATGCCCAGAGGATCGGACCAGCCGAACGAATAACGCTCACGAGCCTTATAACGAACGTTGCCGGTGTCGAAATCTCCGTCCATGGACTGCTGGAGCGGGGTACGAACGAAGTGCTTCAGACCGTTGGGAACATCAGTCGTCAGGAACCAAGCGTCGGTATCCGTCAGGAAGTTGTTAACGGTGTAGCCCTCGGGGATCGAACCGTTGTTCTTCAGAGCGTTGATGTCGTTGTCGGCAGTTGCCACGCGCAGTTCGGTTTCGAGCAGGCGGGTTGCGACGAACATCAGGCTGGGAGGAACAATCAACTTACGGGGCTTAGCTGCGATCAGCAGGCCACGCTCGTCCGTCCAACCGGCGATCTGAATAACGGCGGCTTCCAGGGAAGTCTCGTTCAGGTCAGCGGGAGTGGCGGGTTCGTTGGAGTTGGTGCCACCAGAGACCAGGGGGTGAGCAGTCGAGAACAGCTCAACGCCGTCACCACCGGGGTAGGACGAGTTAAAGCCATTGTTCAGGACGGCAGCAGCCTTGACCTGCTTGGTGTACGCCATGGCACGGGCCAGAGCCTTGGTATAACGAGCCGACAGGCTGTCATACAGGTTGTCTTCGATAGCCTCTTCGGTGATCGAGAAACCCAGGGCGATGGTTTCGTGCGTATAGCGGGCAGTAAAAGCTTCCTGTGCGTTGTCATAAGCGATGGCAGAACCTTCGTTTTTGACGGGAGCGGCGGAGAAACCAGACAGCTTGGTCTCTTCTTCGAACGAACGCTCGGAAGTTTCGGTTTCGTAAATCTCCTTGTGCTGCTCGCCGTAGCGTGCATATTCCATACCAAACAAAGCGTTCAGTCCTGGCAGGAGCTCTTTAAGTAGTTGGGCACGTGAAATAGCCATTTAAATTACTCCTTATACGCCAACGGGGTTGAGATACTGATGGCCACCGGTAACAACGCTGGTGGTAGTAACGCCGCCGTCAGAGGTCGAAACCACGTACGGAGCGTTGAACTTGACGATTGCTTCCTGGTACACAACGTTGCCACCAGAAACATACGACGTCTCAGGAACCAGATCAACGATCCGAATTGGCAGAGAAGCAGTAGTCGCAGTGGTGTCGTCGATAGCCACACCGGAGTTACCCGTGGTGGTGGAACCAGAGTTCTGGACCAGAGCGGTGTTGTTGCCAACAGCCGTACGCTGAACCGTACCAATGGTAGTACCGGAGGACACAATAGCCACTTTGAACAACGCATCGGGGTCATCTTGGACATAAGCCATGATGTCGGACGCAGTGGTCGAAGCGGGGTAGTACTGGCGGAACACTTTACCGAACGTAGGATCGGTGTAGGAGCAGCCAAGGAAAACACCAACAGGAGTAGCGGTGGAAGTACCAGTGTCTTTCACCAGAACACCGTCGCTGGACAGCTTAACAACGTCACCGAAGAAAATTCCGGTAGCGTAGGCTGAAGCAATGGGGATCTGACGAGTAGCACCAGCAAATACCTGACCGCCGATCAAGTTGATCGGGATTAGCCCGTAAGGGCCGCTAACAGTAGGATAAGCCATTTTTGACCTCGTTTAAAAAGTTATTTAGAACCACTACCAAATCCCACACCCCTTGTCGTTGAGGACTTCGTCTCGCTGAACAATGGCATGCGGGGGTCGTTATTCCGCATGAAGTTGTTATCCACAGACTCCATTTGGGCTTGGTTCTGCTTCCGGTAGTAGTCGTTACGTGCAGTGACCATTTCGGTCGGCATTTTGCACAGTAACAGGCCACCAACTTCCACATTCCCATTTTTGTCAGGCGCGAGCATTAACTCGGGGTGATCTGCAGCTCTTACCGGCTCCCAGCCTTCACGGGTCTTTTTGGAGACGTTCTGAGGAACGCCTTGGCCCAAAACTTCCGTAGCAATCCAGCGGAAACTCCAACCGGGTTGCGGGTCGGGGGACGGAAGAGAACTCGGCGGCACATAGACTGCACGAGTGTTGCTCTCACGTGTTTGAAGGTTTCTAGGTGTGCGCTCTTGCGCACCGTCACGGCTAATTCTTTCAGACATGGTTAGGACTCCGAGTTAAGTTTAAGGACTTCGCGGGCATACTGTTCATTGGTAAGACCCAAACGTTTGGCGATAGCCTCTTGGGTTTTGGTCAGTGAGACCTTCTTCTTACCTGCAGTACGGGTAGGAGCAGCAACAACGGTTGCCGGACGTTTCGGTTCCTGTTTCCTTGTCTCACCGAAATAGTCGGGAAACACCTCACGCATGCGAGCGTCAACGCGCTCGTAGTAGTTAGAAGTACCGGCTTTCACCCCGGACTCGACCAGTTTCTTATGCACCGCGTAAGCAAGAGCGGTCATCTCATCATCCTGCCCGAACCACGGATTCCGGGTCTGCCACCGAATATCATCATCAGTCAGAGATACTTGGGGCGCGGCAGGCTGTGCTTGCGGCGTTTGTGAATTATAAACAGATGTTTCTTCCTTTTGTAAAGCACTTGGCTTAAAAGTTTTTGCATATTCCAGCCGGTACCGAGCCGCAGCCAATTCTTCCTGCGCTGCAATAATCGTGTCGGTGTCGTAGCTTTCCTGTGCTTCTTTAAGCTTTTGTCGGGCCATCTGAAGCTCCATCTCGGCTTTAGATTGCACGACCTCGTTGTAGGAAGCAGAGCCAGCGTCGTACTTTTCTTTCAAACGCTTGTTCTCTTCAAACAGTTGCTGGGCTAGGCGAGCAGCTTCTTCCCGTTCCCGAATGGCGGCTTCTTTGGCACGGCGCTCGTCGTGACGGGCGTGTGTCAGTTCCTTCATCCGTTTCTGAACTTTGTCGCTGTACTCAGCAATTTCTTCGTCCGATGGGTCGTTGACTTCACGATCCAAGGGTTTACGGCCTCGGTCTTCTGCAGGCGTATCGTCAATAACTTCTAGTTCAATATCAGATTCCTCAGTTTCCACGTCGATGGAATTGGACGTTTCTTCCGTTTCGTCTGGGAATTTGTAATCGTCAGCCATTTCTTTCTCCTTATGCGCGGGTATAGCCGCGTGGGTCTTCAACAACCGCTTCCACTTGGTCGTCGTTCAGCAGGCGGAATTCGCGCCCGTGGATCTTAAAACGAGTACCAGAGTAAGCCCTTACTAACACAAAGTCACCCTCTTTACACCAGGGACCGTTTGGGAACTTGACGCTGTCTTTATAGGCGTCATCCCCCATCGAAACAACAAACAACACGGTTGTGCTGTGCTCCTCGATTTTGGCGATTGATTCTGGTTTCAAAAGGTCGGTGCCAGAGAACTTATCTTCGACTTCGGGCAAAGCACACAGGAGTTTCCAACCTGTTGGCTTTGGTAGCTGCGTTGCTTGTTGCTCCGCTGTTTGTTGTTCATCCATTTTGTTTCGCAAGCCTTTCTGCCGTTTGGGCAAGAATGTTGTTGGCAATTAATAACCCACGCATGATTCCGCAGTGATACTGGTATACAGCGTGGTCCTCGGCCTTGCCATCAGCCAAATCTTCCATAATGTTCTGCCGCTCCTCTTGGAGTTGTTTTGAAATGCCTATCAGCACTTCATTCATTGGGATTCCTCCACTCGTTTAGCAAGGTCAAGTAGATAAGCCTCTGCGATTGCCAGACCTTGGATAACACCGCAGAGTTTGTGGTACTCCTCAAATGTGCGACACGCGCCACCGGCCATGTCGTCTGTGTAGTTGTTCATATCCTCTCGGATCTTTTTGCGCAGGGTTTCTGCGAAGGACGCTATCACTGGGTCTTACCTCCTTTGGGTTGGGATTTGGACTTGGCGATGTCAATGCCAAGGCGCATACCCTCAAGCTCACCCTTCTGCTTGAGCATATCTGCTGCTTGCGCGGCTTTAACCGCGAGTTCTTTCTCTCGGAGCTTGATCTCGTCCGCTTTGGCAGCGGCATCGATCGCCATTTTCTTCTCCTTGAGCGCCAGTTCACCCTGCTTAATCTGCAGTTCAGCCTGCTGCATCTGGACCAGGGGATCCTGAGCCTGTGCCATGGCCTGCTTCTGAGCCACCTCGTTCTGGCTATTAGCCAGCACACGCTTGGAAGCTTCTGCCACCAGACGGGAAATCTGAAGCTCCAACTCCTCCGGCATCTCTTCGCCCGGAGCAGGCAACGGAATACCAAGCTGCTCTTCGATCCGTTTGCGGTATGCGAACCCAACGTGCTCTGCGATGTGGGCCTGTAGCGCTGCGCCAATCTGGTTGGCCTGCGGGTTCTGACCAATCATCTGCTGGATCAGGGGGTCCTGCATGGCGTTCATGTGCACCGCAATATGAGCCTCGTGGTCCTGATAAATGAACGCCTTCAACGGCTTCAAGTTCATCGCGTTCATGTTCTCCATCACTGGATCTGTCGGCTTCTCGTCGTCCTCGACCGGCACCAGCTTGGCTGCGTCCTTGATGCCAAGCACCTCTAGCATCTGCCTGTGTAGCTGGGGCATGTCATAGATCTGAGGCGCGGTCTGGGACAGCTGGATCACCGCCTGATACTGCACAACCCGCTGAGACATAGTTGCAGCGTTGGGGTCCGACACAGGGATGATGTCCACCATGTCGTAGTCAGACTTCTTCGCACGGCGAGGACCTTCGGTCGGCTCGTAGTCGTACTCGTCATCGGTGTAGTCACGGATGATCGCAGCCAGCAGTTTCAACTCTTGCTTGAAGGCGTAGTGGACACGGGCCTGAACCGCCGACATCACCTTGAGCATGCGCTCAAGCAGAGCCAGAGTCGTACCAACCGGGGCCTGAGCAGACATATCGGAGATCTTCATGTCCGCCGTAGCAGCAAACCGCCGACCTTCCTCAACGATGGTGTTCATTAACTGGTAGAGCGTGGCGCTGGGCTCTTTATAGGGCAGCGGCAGGATGTTGTCGCGTATCGCCCCCGAACCAACGTCCACATCTCGGAATTCGCCCGGAGCGATGGGGGTGTCGTCGCCTTTAATGCGCAGACCCCTGGCTTTTAGGCCACCTGGGAGGTTAGAAAGCGTACCGGCGTCCACCAACTGACGCATGATGCTCGTTGCCGAGCGTGCAAAACCACCAATCAGGTGAAATAGGCCGAATCCGTAGATGCCAAAGCCCGGAATGTAGACGTAATGTACGAAATGGTCGCGTTTTGCCTTGGTTGGGTCGTCTTCGTAGTAGTTTCTACGCACCGCCAACACTGTTCCGGTCCCACCCAGCATGGTGACGACGTACGGAATCGCAATTTCCGTGGGTTTGCCGTCTTCTGTGTCCTCGTACCCCTCCAAATCGAGGTTGACGTGACATTCAAACAGCTCATACCGGTCGTCATTCAGACTATTGAAGCCAGTTTCCTTGTTTTTGCGCTCTTCGATCTCGTCTTTCGTGCGCTGGGGCTCGCCAATCTCCACATCGCGGTAAAAACCAGCTACCTGTAGCTTGCGAATCTCGTTTTTGGTCTTGTACATCCGGTGCGTGACACGCTCTGCGGTCTCAATCGACGACGCACCGTACGAAATAATCACGTCCTCAGCCGGAATGAACAGCGAGACCTGCCTCTGGAGGTTCGGATCGTAGAAAACTTTCTTGAACGCACTACCCGTAGCAGGCAGATTCCACAACATCCGCTCATGCTCAGACCGAAACTCCGGCATCCGCTCGGTCAACTCGTAGTTCATGTCCTCTTTAACGCGTCGGGCAGCTTCTTCTTTCTCCCGCGTGTCTTTACCGATGATCTTGGTCTTGACCGGACCCTGTGCAGGGAAGGTCTCCATGATGGTCTCGGACTGGAACCGCACAACCGCCTCGGTAATCATCGGATGGAACACGCCGCAGGCACCCTCCCACGGCTCGGTACGCTCTTCGTACTTCAGACCAAGCAGGGTTAGACCTTCTTTATAGGTGTTCTCCCAGTCTTTACGGGAATCTCTATCTCGTTTGATGTCATCCAACAACTCAAACCCAAGCGAATCTAGCTGGTCGTCTTCCATCTCCTCGGCTAGGTTGGCATAGAAATCTGGGCCAGCTTCTTCCTCGCCTTCTTCGATCTCTAGTATGGGCTCTCCGTCCACGGACACGCGTACGGCTTCTGGATCTTCAACCTCGATCTCCAGATCCGGCTCACCCATCATGTCTTCGACTTCTTCCTCGATGCCCAGGGGCGCTTGATACAAACCTTTTTCGACTGCCATGATGACTCCTAGTAGTACGCCGCTCTGCGGCTTGATTTAAAGTATCGCGGTTCATCTGGTTCGTCGCTTGGCAACGTGATAAAGCCGCCGTTTCGGAAACGCAGAAGCGCCTGCGTCATGGTGTCCACATAGTCATCATGCTCTCCGACCGGGAACGCCACTACTTCCTCAATAACATCTCGCGCCCATCGGCGGTCTGGTGCCCAAACGGCACCGCTAGCAAATAAATCGGAAACAGCATTCAAACGAGCGATTTTGTCGTTACCCCGGCTGGGGCTGAACTCATCGACCGGAATACCCATTCTACGCAGTTCTTGTATAAGCGGAGCACCTGCAGCCTTTTTCTCCACCAAGAACGCGTCTGGCCTCCACTCCTTGTAGTGCTTGAGCGCTGTCTCTTTTAGTTCTGGAAACGCCATCCGGTCCTTGAACGCGTCGAGCAACATCAGTGACGGGCGGTTGCCCTCCTCCTCGTTGTACCAGACGCCCCAGGTTGTGCAGGCCGAATAGTCCGATGTCGTTTTGGTCTCGTGCGCCGTGTCCCAGGACTGAATAACGAACTCGCACTGGGGTGGGTCGTCGTGTTCCCAGATTCGCCAATCGCTTCTTTTGACCATCGCCGCCGCTTCGCTGGTGGGCTGCTGCATGTACTGGGCGTTCCAGTACCTCGGCTCCATGGCGGTTTTCTTCTGCTTTAGCTGCTCCAAGGGCCACTGGTCTGGCCAGAGCGACTTCTCCTTGGGGGTGTCCTCGTACAGGATGGCTGGCAGTTCAACAATCTCCCACTGGTCAGCCTCTGGGTTTTTAATCTGGAAGTTAATCAAACGCCCAGTCAGATCCACCAGGGACCACCGGGTCATAATGACTATAATCGCGCCTCCCGGCATAAGCCGCTGCAGCGGACCTGTTTGGAACCAGGACCAAGCGTTATCGAATGTAGCTCGGCTGTTAGCTTTAATGTCCTGTTCGGAATGTGGGTCGTCAATAACGAATAGATCGGCACCGCGACCAGCGAGAGCGCCGCCAACACCAACAGCATAGTACTGACCACCAGCACTAGTAGACCATTTGCCCGCAGCCTTTTGATCATCTGCGACCAGAGTCTTTGGGAAAATTTCTTTAAATTCATCCGTATCAATCAGGTTCCGTACCCGGCGACCAAAGTCCTCTGACAAGCCAGCCGTGTGGGTGGCCATAATGATTTTCTTGTCTGGGTATTGTCCCAGGAACCACGCCGGAAACAAGTACGAACTGAACTCAGACTTACCCATACGGGGCGCGATATTGATAATCACGCGTTTCTTTTTGCCGTCGACCACATCTTTAAAGATCTGCGCCAGCTTGCGGTGGTGGGGTCCTTCCTTGAACCCTGGGTAGACGTGGTGCGCAAACGCCGTCATCGAAGTCTGCGAGCGCTTCAGAGAAGCCCGCCGGTTTTGCTCTTCCAAGTCCTCCAGAAACTCCAGCTTTTGCTTGGGAGTCAGGGTCTTTAAAAGCAGATCGATCTCGGCGTTACTCAGTTGGCCCATCGTCGTCCTGTGCTTCTTCGGTTGTATCTTCTACATCCTGCACGTCTTCGTCTTTAATCTCCGTGGCCTCAGCATCCACTGTTTTCTGTAGCTGGGCAAGCTTCTCGCGGATCTTCTCGTCAAGCTCGGCGTCCGTGATGTCGTCTTTCTTCACGCTGATGCGCTCAGTGAACAGCCCGACCTCGGTAACTTTACCCAACAACTCTAAAGCTTTTAGCCGGATTCTGGCATCAGGGTGGTCTGTCTCTTCGACAATTTTTGCCACCGCCATACCCCGTAGCTCCCGCGCCTGTTCGACAAACGCCCAGTCATAGGCGGTCAACATGCCAACAATCTTCTGTATAGCCGGGGGGAGAGTGACCTGGGAGAGCGCGGTCTTTGCTTGTGTTGGGTTTGCGACCAGAGCTTTAAACGCATCCCTGGCAATATTTTCCTGTGCCTGTTCGAGCACTTCTTCGTCTGTGGAGGCACCTAGTTCCTTCAACCAATCCGTCGTACCGATCTGGCCTTCCAACAATTGCGCAGTGTCGAGCTTTTTCATGGGCACAAAGCCATCCGCCGGGGCGTCGTCCACCTCGGGCTCGTACTCAATTGTCAGTAAATGGTCTAACACGCGGGTGGTTCCTCCCGAAAATGCGAGATTCGTATTACATCTCGTGGGCGCAGTGTATACTCAGCGGCGTCACTTCCGCAAGGGGTGGCACTTTTGTATCTCCATTCGCCGGTCTCCTTCCCGGCTTTCGCCCCCACCTAACCGTGGGGGTTTTTTTACGCTTGGGTGTCAATTATTTGACAACTACTATTTTTATTTTTATAAATATTTTCAGCATCTCGTTCTCCTTTCAGACTTATTTAGTCTCGTTTGGACTTTGTTTTACAAAATGGTCTGTGTGGTTGCGAAACACTGTTCTTGGCATCGTCCCATCGCCAACCTGATTTAGGGGGGCCACCCACCGGTGGGGGTCAACGAAACCGAAAATAAGATTAACAACTACCCCTAATGCTAAATTATTGTTGTCGTTGGGGACGGTCTCCAGCGACATCAACCCTATTGCTACATCTGTAGCAGACGAAAGGAACTACCATGTCATACGCAAACGCAATCACCACTTACTCCAACTATCTTCGTGCTGGTAGCGAAATGGCGGAGTTAATCACGCGCAACCTCGACAAGCGAGGCGCATTACCTGACGCGCTTATCGCGGGCTTTGCCGCCGCACACGCGAAGCATTACAAGTGCGAGGTCATTCTGACTGAGCAAGGCGGGTATCGCTTCAAGGACAAGGACGGCGAGCGTCATGGGACAGCACAGCAACAATGGAGTCGCACCATTGACCCTTACCACAATCGAGTTCGTAGCAATCGTGGTGGCGCTCGCAATAAGCAAGAGCAGGTAACGCCACGCAAGACCAAGCGCGTGACCGAGTTGCTCGTTATGTTCAACGACTTGTCAGCAGCAGAGCGCGCTGCTTTCCTCGAAGGTGCCAAGTAATTTGACAACGCGCAGGAAACGGGAGGGCGCGGGATGCTCTGCGCCTATTCCCAACATCTTTGCTACATCTGTATCAAACCAATCCTCGAAAGGAATCATCATGTCCAAAACCCACAAGCACCAACCCACGCAACCCAAGCAACAACGCCAAGCCAACGCCCGCTACAAGCGCGAGAAAGCTCAACCACGCAAGGACTGGAAGTCAGGTCTCGAATGGCGTCTAGGCAAAGACGATTGAGTTACTGTCAACTCACTGGTAGTAAGACCACTTTGGATAGCTGTCCAGACTTTTCGCCAACTATCATCCTGACTGGGTCAGCGCAAACCCGCGCCAACAAAGGCGTGTCCACTTTTGCGTCCTATATACCTATATTTTTATAAATTACTTATGTATGTATGGGTAGGTAGCCAAGTGGACACTTCCTCGTTTGCTACTTTTGTATCAAAGCCTTCCCTGTATCCTTTTTATTTTTTCGTAGGTATATAGGACGCAAATGACCTACAATGAGCACTCATGCGGCTCTTCACTGACCCAGCCAGCTGGACACTTGGTGAAATCTCTGGACACTACCCGAATCAAGTGGACATTTTTGAAAGGACACCCATGCCCGAACCCATCAAACGCAAGCGCAAGCCAAGCGAAATCCCGCCGAGCGAACTGCGCAAGCGACTCATTAACGAAGGCAAGCACGCCCATGTTGTCGACTTCATCATCGAGCAACGCATGGCCAAGGCGCGCAAGAAACAATCCGAGGGCGGAGTCAAGGGTCTGCGCATACGAAGGCAGGCCGCATACAAACCTCTGCTCGCTGACATCGCCAAGGTCATCAAGAAGATACGAGACCGCATGGCTTACATAGAACAAACAGACAGCAACACCGAAGGCGACAAGGCCACAGGCTTCCTACTAATTTGTTTAGCGCAAGCCATGACCTCACGCGACACACTCAAGCGATTCATCCAACAAGGCCGAGTTGCGCCCGCACAGTGGCAAAACCTAATCGACCCGCTGAACCATGAGCACAGGCGTGCGGCTTACTACGCCATGGCGGGCAGACATCAAGACAGACTGACACCGATAGAGAACGCTCTTTCGGGTGTCGAGAAAGAAAGTTGTCGCCATTCGGCGACAAACCCCCAGCAGTAACTAACCACGAAAGGAAAGCACCATGAAACCTGAAGCCCTAGCAGTTCTCATGCTTGCAAAAACAAAAGCAGTAAGTGTTAAAGCCCGAGCCGGTTGCTACACCTGTAGCAAACGATGACGGCAAGGCGCAGTGGACGCGGTTCAAGTCCGAGTGTGTGTTGTTAACCAAGAAAGGCGGTGCGAGATGAAAGAGTTTATCGAAGGCTTGTTGATGTGCTTAGGCGTTGGCTTCTTCTATCTGGGGGCTAGCGCGGCTGACCAAGGACAGACAGCGGCGGGGCTAATCATGTTCGGCTGTGGGTTCTGTCTGTTGTGTTTGATGTTGTTCTTTGCAGTTGAGCGTCGTTAACCCTAACCAATGGAGATACAAAATGAGAATAACGACTCGTAGTGAACTGATGGACTTGTTGCGCGAACATCTTTACCGCGACAATCCGTATTACTTCAATGCATACAACGCACTCACCGGAGAAATCGACAGAGATACCCGCGTGCCTTGCAACGATATGCTGGGTGTGCTGTGTATGTATGACGGCATGGCGATGGCAAACGCTAACCACTCGCGGTTCATTGGCGTGGACTCTGAGGAGCTAAGCACAACCAAAGTGCATGACCTCTACGCTGAGTACCACATCAGACTCAGTCGTGTGACAGAGAACAGAACGCACGATGCTGATGCGTACATGGAGGTGTACGAGAGTGTGCTGTCACGCTTCCCTGACGATGCGCTGTGGGTGGTGCGTGAGAACATCCGCTTCATCCTGTACTACTACAAAAAGCCTGCGTTCGTTGACTCCATGCGCTCGATACGCGTGAGCCTCAAGCCTGACCTGTGGTGGCACTTCCCCCATGTCTCAGTCAATGACCCGCAGTTGATTGCGTACACACAGACTCGTGACAAGGGACAGCGTGACATCCAGACCACGATGAAGGTCGGGCGTTATCTGCAACAGTTTTATGCAGACAAGCTCAGCGAGGCGCAGATACGCATGATGGCCAATGGTGTCAAGCCGTTGGAACTCAGATGGGCGACGACTGCCAACGACATGGAGGACGTGTATCGCAACGGCCCGCAGTCATGTATGTCCGACAGCTTCAGCGATGTGTATTGCCATCCGTCCCATGTCTACGACTACCATGGTCACTGGCGCTTAGGCTATCTAGTCGACAAGCTGACTGACCGCATAGTGGCGCGTGGTCTGGTCAACGAACCCAGTAAGACTTGGGTGCGTGTGTATGGTGACGAGGCCAACACACTGGCTGACATGATTGAGGCCGAGGGCTACACCAAGGCAAGCGGTTGGTATGGCTGTCGTGTTGCCCACATCGAGGACGAAGAGGGTCGAGTCATCATGCCGTACATCGATGGCGAGTCTAGGTACGCTGAAGTCAAGCATGACAACAACGGCGACCTGTATGTGTACCTGAGCGATAGTGGCGATGCGTATTGCAACCGCACCGATGGTTACATGGAAGACCCATGCAATGGCGGTGTGTGCGATGCGTGTGGTGAGCGTACTGACCAAGACGCAGACGACATGGCCTACTCTAGTTACCATGGCATGAGCATCGGCGAGTGTTGCCTTTGCTCATACAACTATGCGTATGTGCGTGGTGGCGACCAAGACTACATCCACGAGAGCGACTGCGTGTACTGCGAGGACACCGGAGAGTATTACCACGACCAGTACGCAGACGATGTGCTTGGTTACGATGAGAACGACGGCAACTACTACCTGCTGGAGAACATGGTCAGGGATGTTGACGGCGACCTGATGCACGAGGACAGAGCCATCGAGATTGGCGGTGAGTATTACAACCGCGAGTGCTTGGCTACAGTTCGGGAGTTCATCGTTGCGCTTGACTCGTGGCATGCAAAGCGGCGTGGTATGGAGGTGATTGTTTCCATCGAGGACTTCGATGACACAGACGAGCCGTTCATCGTTGACGACTTCGGCAACAAGGTCTACACCAACTGGCGCACCATTGATGACTACGCTCGACTGTCTGACGGCACGCGAGATGGTATCCGTCAGGCTGTGCATCAGTTCAACATCATCTCTGGGTTCTACGCTAGCGCATGGGATGTATGCAATGCCTATGGCGTCTACAACTAATCAACATGGAAAGGGATACAACCATGAAAAAGAAATCGAAGAAACAAGAGTTTTACGACGAACGCTTGCACGACATGCTTCGCTACAAGCGACCACACAACAGCCCAACCGAAGCCAATTGGATTGAGCGCTTCATCAAACCCTATCAACCCTACGCCATTGACGATGCCGCGCTAGTTGTACTGGTGCGCAACCCTGATGGTACATATCCGAAGGTCATGTTCTCGTGCCATACCGACACAGTTCACCGAGACGAGGGCAGGCAACACATTTGCTACAACCGTAGCAAACAGGAGTACTACAAGAAAGACGGCAAGCCACTTGGCGCGGACGATGCGGCTGGTGCTTGGCTCATGCTGGAGATGATGGACAACCAAGTCCCTGGTGCGTATGTGTTCCATCGTGCCGAGGAGTGTGGTGGCATCGGTTCAACGCACATCGCTGACCACTATCCAGCCTTTCTCAAGCAGTTCTCGTATGCCGTTGCATTCGACCGGCGTGGGTCTACATCTGTCATCACCCATCAGGGTTTCCGCAGGTGTGCGTCTGATGAGTTTGCTCAAGCGCTTGCCGATGCTATCAACGAGAACGGCATCAGTATGTATGAGCCTGACGACACCGGCGTGTTCACTGACACTGCCAACTACACCGATGACATCCCCGAGTGCACCAACATCGCCTGCGGTTATGCCAATGAGCATAGTGGCAACGAGACCCTGCATCTGCCTACGCTGTTCGCTCTGCGTGATGCCTGCATCCGCATCGACTGGCAAAGCCTGCCCGTTGTGCGTGACCCATCGGTGCAAGAGATGAAAGAGACCAGTTGGAATTACAATTGGAGTGGGTATGACTTCGGCACCAAGGACACAGGGTTGTCGCTATATACAATGACTCGCTCGGAGATGGAGGACATGGCATACACAGACCCTGAGACCTTCGTTGCACTCGTGCGCATGGAGCTATTCGATGAGCCCATGAACCGCAAGGCGGGTAACATAAACCCATACGACCAATGGCAGGACGACTACGATTACGGAAGGACTTACAAATGAACCAAGACGATTTGATTTACATGAAGAAGCTGGTGAAGTGCGTACGCAAGGACATCGAGGCGTACTTGGAGGCCCCTGCACACTATCAACCTGAGTACTTCCAAGGTGTGCGCGAGGCCATATCGGAAGTTGAACGCATCCTACTGAAGGGAGATACCCATGCCCAAAATAACCATCCGCAGTGAAGACCCTGATGACAAGGAGATAACTGAGTTCCATAAGCTCTTCTCAGATATGTCCGCCCTCATGGAAGGGCACTCCGATGACGACCTCATCCCCGCTATGTGCACGCTAATAGCACTGGTGGGGGCGGAGTCAGGCGCAACCAAGCGCTCCCTGCTGGCCTACTTCGCTGGCGTTCTGGACAAGATATACACCGACTACGGCAACGCATCCAGACACTAGCCTTACCACCAACTTGTTTACAGTAGAAAGGAGGTACTACCGGTAGTACTTGTCAAAGTTTTTATTTTTTGTATAATCTTTTACCAGTGCAGTTAAATTAAATAGGAGATACAAATGCACTATTCAGACTTTCTTTCCTTCGAGGAAATCATCCCCCTCATCAAGAGCGTGGGACACAAGCGCACCGTCCTCGTGATGGGCGAGAACGGCATCGGCAAGACCTCGCTACACAAAGCCTTGTCCGTTGACCCTGACCTTGCAGACTATCGGAAGGTCACACCAATCGACTGCACGCAGTTGAGCGATGGGTCTCTGTACATGCCCGACATCGACCGCGAGCGTGGTGTGTCTCGTGAGTTGCCCAACGAGCGCCTTGGTCTTGAGTTCGCAAACCAGCGCGGTGCTATGAGTGAACAGCCAGTACTGGGCATGTTCGATGAGGTAGGCAAGATTCCTCAGTTCGTCAAGAACATGATTGCGCCCATCTACTACGAGCGCAGGGTCGGCACGATGTTCTTCCCTGAGAGGTCCATCTGGTTTGCGGCTACCAATCTGGCAGTCGAGGGCTTGAGCGACTTCATCGAGGCGCACCACCGCAATAGGCTGGTCGTGGTGTACATGCGCAAGTCAACGCTTGATGAGTGGCTGGTCAACTTCGCTATCCCCAACAAGCTCAACCCAATACTGCTGGCTTGTTTGCAGGAGAACCCTCAAGCCTTCGACTCGTTCATCGACTACATGGAAGGCGGTAAGTACTATGGCAAAGACATCGAGAAAGACAACCCCATCATCTTCAACCCAACTGGTACTCAAGATGCCTACGGGTCGCCGCGTTCATTCCATGCGGCTTCGGACATCCTCGATGTTGCCGACAAGCTACCCATGCGCACACTGGAGAAGTCTCTCAACGGAACAGTGGGCAAGGCGTTTACTTCTATCCTGATGTCGTTCATTCGCTTCGGGGACCAAGTGCCTTCTTCGGGTGTCATTCTTTCTGACCCTCTCATCGCACCAATCCCAACCAACCGGCTTGCTCAGCAAATCATTGTGTTCCGAGCCTTGACTCAGGCAAAGACCAGAGACCATGCAGAGGCGTTCACGTTGTACATCAAACGCCTTGAGCCGGAGATGCAGTCGCTGTTGTGCCGCCGCGTGTCTGAGGCTGATGACGATACGCTCAACTTGTTTACCACAGTGCAACCATTCAGCGAGTTGCTGACTGATACGCGCATCTACTACAAGGGCTAACCATGCAGATGCAATCCCCATGGGACAGGCTCACGCCCAACCAGAAAGTGAGTGCGGTGAACGTAGACATAATGAACCACCCTATGTTCAGTACGTTGTCTGGTGCAGTAATGATGGGCAACTTGTTCATCGGTAACGACGTGGCTACGGCAGGCACCAATGGCCGTGACATCTACTACAACCAAGAGTTCTTGCTCGCACAATCACGCAAGCAACTGCGTTACATCCAAGCGCATGAGGCACTACACATCACGCTCAAGCACAACCTTGACTACAAAGACTTGGTTGCCAAGTATCCGCGTGAGTGCAACATCGCCATGGACTACGTGGTCAATGCGTTCATCGAGCAGACCGACCCCAAGCTGGAGTTCGTTGAGCGGCCCGTTGACCCTGCGCCGTTGATTGACCCCAAGTACTTTGGGCGCTCGTTCGTTGACGTGCTACAAGACATTCTGCGCCAGCAACAGCAAGACCCGCAGAACCAACAGAACCAGCAACAAAGTCTTGACGAGCACATGCCTGCACCTGAAGGCATCAACGAGGAAGAGCTACGCCAAGCGGTGTCCGATGCAATGAACAATGGCGACATGATTCAGAAGCGTCTGGCTGGTGACGATGGTGGTGGCAACCCACTCAAGGGACTCGGTGTTGACCGCTCAACTGACTGGCATACCGCTCTGCGTGACTGGTTCAATGGCGTGAGCAAGGGTGACTCGTACTCTCGGTTCGTTCCACCCAACCGCAGGTTCTTGCCGCTTGGCATCCTCATGCCGTCTCACTTCGATGTGACCGCTGGTGAGGTAGCCATACTTGCCGATGCTTCTGGTTCGATGGACCACATCTACCCTGTGCTGTTCGGTGAGATAGCCGCAGTTGCCAAGCAAGCCAACCCTGACATGGTGCGTGTCATCTGGTGGGACTCGAAGGTACGCGGTGAGCAGGTGTTCAAGCGCGGTCAGTACGACCAACTCAGCAGTAAGTTAAAGCCAGTGGGGGGCGGCGGTACTACTCCACAAGCAGTAGTGAAGTACTTGCAGGAAAAGCGTTATGACTTGACTGGTGCCATCTGGATTACAGACGGATACCTCGACGCGCCTGCGGCTAGCGTTTGCCGTAGCGAGTTGTGGGCAGTCATCAATAACGATCATTTCAAACCCAAGCATGGCAAGACCATGCGCATCCACGCATAAGGAGATTCAAATGAATGCAAACATGCAAGAGCAGTTGGTTCAGATCAGCAAAGACATCGCTCAGATAACTTTGTTTGATGAAGACGAAGTAGTTGGTACCACCGATACGGAGGACACGCTTCACCCCAACCCTCGTATCAACAAGATGTTGCTGGCAAACAAAGCCAAGCGTGCGCGACTCAAAGCGATGGGTCTGAAGGAGACGCACAAGAGCAAGAAGAAACAAGCGGCGCAAGCACCAGTGCGTATCCCGCGTGAGCCTGAAGTTCCAACGATAATCATGCGCGCCATAAACCAATCGCTTAAAGCATTACGCAACCTTGGGTGTTCGTATGTTGTTAAGAGCGGCAACTTAGAGTGGCAACATGGAGAGATAGCAAAACCACAACCACAAAGCAAGTCTCGCTTGCCGAAAGATGGCAAGCCATACGGCGAGCGTTCGCAGTACCTGATGGAGTTCATCAGCAACTTGCAGATTGGCAAGGTCGTTGAGATTCCGTTCAAGGACTATGACATGAACAGACTGCAGTCAACTGTTGCTTCACGCTGTGGAATGATGTACGGCCAGCAGTGCGTAACGACCCACGTTAATCGCAAACGGAATGTATTAGAAGTACTGCGTGTTCAATAAACTATAAGGAGATACAAATGAGCAGATACAACATCGATACTTGTGCATTACTGGTTGAGCTGACCACATCCTCGTGGACCGCTCGTAAGCTGGACAAGAACGTCAGCGATGAAGTTGTTAGTAGCAAGGGAGCACAGGCCAAGGGTGCGGCGCGTGTCAACAAGCACCTGCTTGCTGGCCGCAACGAGTTGGACATAGTGGTGGCGCACGTGGCATCTGCACGTGACTACGTGTACCACAACACCCTGCCATGGTCTGACTCTGGCCTGCGCTTGCTTCCGTCTACCAAGTTCCAAGAGTTCAACGACCACATGGGCAAGCTGGAAGAGCAGTTCACCACGCTGGTCAACGACTTCATCACTGTGTACCCCACGCTGATTACGGCGCAAGCCATGGCTCTGGGCAGTATGTTCAATCGTAGCGAGTACCCGCACCCCAACGACATCGCTCGCAAGTTTGCGTTTCGTGTCAACTACATGCCTGTACCAAAGGCTGGTGACTTCCGAGTTGATGTGGGTAATGCGGCACAGCAAGAGTTGCAGGCCAAGCTCAACAAGCTGGCTGACGAGCGCATCGAAGCCGCAGTCAAAGATGCACGTGACCGACTCAAGGCGCACCTCGACCGCATGATGGAGCGACTGCATGTGCAGGAGATCAACGGCAAGACCAAGCGTGGTCGTATCCATGACTCGCTGATCGAGAGTGGGCTGGAGCTTTGTGAAATCTTGAAGTCGTTGAACATCACCAACGACATGGGGCTCGAAGCGGCGCGTGTTGAAGTCGAGCGGGTGCTGAAGTCTGTAACGCCTGACGACCTGCGCAAGCACAACGACGCACGTACGGAGATTCGTACGCAAGTTGCGGACATTCTTGACCGCTTTCAATTCTAGGAGGACCAATGAGACCACTACGTGTACTTAAATTACAGCAAGAGAAGGACATCGACTTCGTAGCGGTGTGCGTGCTCGACATGCTGAGCGACTTCACCAAACCAACGCCGACCCAGAACATTGTGGACGAGTGTGCCAAAGACAAGGTGTCGTCCGCCGCCACTACACACAGGAAGCTGGGCATACTGAAGACGATGGGCTTGGTCAAGGAGTACCTGCACCCAGAGGACAGGGATGCGCGCAAGTGCTACATCAAGATCACCGATGAAGGCATGAGACTACTCAATCAATGGGAGGACAAATGAATATTCAAATGCACCCAAGCGGGTTAACCATGGACAGATGGGAGCACCCATTTAAAACTGCGCAGGAGCGGCAGTTGGTCATCAAGTACTTCGACAAGCTCAAGCGCAAGGGTCAGCAGGAGGAAGCGCAGAAGATCCTCGATCGTGTCCATCAACTAGAAGACGCACCATTTTAGGAGAAGAACAATGGCTAAACTCCCCTACACATTTACAGTTTGTCCGGATGAGCCAGCACCAAAAAACTGGACTGCTACTACACCGCAACTTCTTTCTATGTTGCGTGATGGGCCTAGAGACTTGACCATCAACCAAGCCGAACACATCTGGCCTGCGGCGTGTAAGGGCGTGACAACAATAAACAACCACGTTGAGAAGGAGAAGAAATGACTGACGTATTCAAACTGATCGAGGACCACGGCCTGACCTTGCATGGTGACATCGAACACTTTGCTGAGTTGGTTCGAGCAGAGAAGCAAGAACAAAAAACACCACTTAAAGTTTTAGGCTTAACCGTGTTCACTGAAAACCGTTTGCGGAATGGTCGTGTCTACGATGTAGAAACACTACAAGCCATGACCAACAGGGACATTTTGGCTATCCCCGACATGGGGAAAAAAGCACTTAAAGAAGTTTTGGAGGCGTTAGATGTTTACGCCATCGACATATCGCAAGAACGTGTCGATGAAACGGCAAAACGTAAACATGAGTGGGTTGGGCTGACGGATGAGGAAAAGTCTGATATTGACGCAAAATCTATCGGTATTAGAAGTGCGATGTATTTGACCGAAGCCACATTGAAGGAGAAGAACACTTGAGCAACAAGGACACAATCATCGAGGCTTTAGAAATGCAATTGAAACTTGAGCGTGAGGGAAATCTTGCGCTTGTAAAGCGTGAATGGGTTGGTCTGGCTACCGAGGAGGCAAGGAAGTTTTACGAGAGCGACCTGAGTCGGGAAGAACTGATACACAAGATAGACGAGTTTCTGGAGGAGAAGAACAATGGATGAGTATTCAAACGGCTACGAAATTTTTAACCAAAGAGACAAGCAAAGAGAAAAGAGCAGGCGTCATTTCTTTATAGTCATGTGGGTGCTTTGCTGCGTTTTGGCGTGGGTTCTTATCAACAAGAAGGATTTCAACAAACCCGCCGACATCACGAAGACCGCCGAATATCAGCAAGGCTACAAAGACGCACTCTATAAACGCCCTGTATCCAACGACCTTGAGATGGTCTGTGCTGGTCTGTGGATCGGACAGGAGAACCTGAAGTACCAACAACGGGAGATGAAGAAATGAAGATCATTCTTGAGTTTGAACACGACGAAGCTAGGCAGGCAGAGCAAGCCTATCGTGGGCCCGACTATGCGCTGGCTACTAGCGATTTTCAAAACTACATACGCTCCAAGCGCAAGCACGGTGAGTACAGCGAAGAAACACAGAAGGCAATAGAGGAAATTGAACAGGCTTTCTACGACATCTTCGAGGGCCTCCATGACTAACGAAGACCTCCAACAACAAGTCAAGACCCTGAACGACTACATCAAACAACTTGAAGATAGGATCAAGCGGCTCGAACAGGAAAACAAATTCATGGAAGAGCTAAACGTTCGCGTAATGCAACAGAAAGGACAGTAATGGGATTAAACTGTTATGCCTGCGGTGGTGGCACTCAGATCGATGACACGCGCACCTACCGAGATGAAGAACGCGACTTTGTTTACGTCCTTCGTAGACATCGTTGTCTGGACTGCGGTACGAAGTTCAAGGGTATGGAAACGTACGCAGACATTTGGAACGCACTATTAACAGGTGAAGAAGATGGCAACACCGGAATCGAAAGTGAAGCGCAAAGTAGTGGACATCCTGAAGGAAATGGGAGCGTATAACTTCTTTCCAGTAATGTCTGGCTATGGTCGGTCAGGCATACCCGACATCGTTGGGTGCTACCGGGGTTACTTCTTTGCCATCGAGTGCAAAGCTGGTAACAACAAGACCACCGCCCTGCAGGAAGCTGAACTGCAGAAAATTCGTGATGCAGGCGGCATCGCGCTAGTAATAAACGAGGAGAACCTTGCAGATGTCCAACACGCCATACGAGCGCATACTGGTAATTGACTTTGAAACAAGGTGGGATAGAAAGGACTACACGTTAAGCAAGATGACCACCGAGCAGTACATACGCGACAACCTGTTCAAAGCATTCGGTTGTTGTGTAAAGACGTACGGAGTACCCGGCACAGTCTGGATCAAGCACGAGGATCTACAGGATTGCTTCAATGCAATCGACTGGTCGACCACAGCAGTACTAGCACACAACGCACAGTTCGATGTCTCGATACTGTCTTGGGTCTATGGGGCCAAGCCTGCGTTCATCTTCGACTCGCTGTCCATGGCGCGTGCCCTGCGTGGGGTGGAGGCGGGCAACAGCCTAGCCAAGCTAGCCGAAGAGTTCGGCCTACCGCCCAAGGGCAAAGCCGTTCACAGTACTGACGGGCTGGCAGAGCTGACCCCAGAGATTGAGCAGGAGTTGTCTGACTATTGCGCACACGACGTGTTCCTGTGCGAGGAGGTGTTCAAGCGCTTGGTCAACGGCTTCCCTGCCAAGGAGCTACGACTGATCGACCTGACGCTCAAGATGTTCACCAACCCCATGCTAGAACTAGACAAGGAGATGCTCAGTGCGGCGATTGAAGAAGAAAGAACGAAGAGAGAGGCTCTTCTTGGACGTCTTGGCGTCGAGGAAGCTACACTTGCGAGTAACCCCCAGTTTGGTGAACTGCTACGTAGTCTGGGTGTTGAACCCCCGACTAAGCTCAGCAAGACCACGGGTAAAAAAGCACTTGCGCTGGCTAAAAATGATGCGCTCTTTCAGGCGCTACTTAACTCCGACAATGAAGATGTGGCTCTCCTTTGCGAGGCGAGGCTGGCCGTTAAATCAACACTTGAGCGCACACGAGCGCAAAGGTTCTTGGATATCGCGCAGCGCGGTCTTCTACCGGTTCCCCTTAACTATTACGGCGCACATACAGGGCGCTGGTCGGCAAGCAAAGGCTCAGGACTAAACCTTCAGAACCTGAAGCGTGGCTCGTTCCTACGCCGCTCGATCATGGCTCCTGCTGGCAACGTACTGGTGGTATGCGACTTGTCGCAGATCGAACCGCGTGTGCTGGCGTGGCTGGCTGGTTACGAAGACCTGCTCAACATCTTCCGTTCGGGACAGGATGCGTACGCGCAGTTCGGTGCGCAGATGTTCGGCATACCGGGCTTGAGTAAAGAGAGCCACCCAGACCTGCGGCAGTCAGCCAAGTCTGCGCTACTGGGATGTGGCTATGGGCTAGGCTGGTCAGCGTTTGCTGCTCAGTTGTTGACTGGCTTCCTCGGTGCGCCACCGACTCGGTACGACAAAGTTTTCGCTAAACAACTTGGTGTAGACGCTGAGTACCTGAGCCGCTTCGTGGAGTGGGAGGAGAACGTCAAGCGCATGGAGGAGATCCCCCGCACCTGTACTGACGCAGAGTTGGTCGTTCACTGCGTGTCTGCCAAGAAGATCATCGACAAGTATCGTGAAGCGGCTACGCCTGTTAAAGACTTCTGGGACTTCTGCAGTTCGGCTATCGAACGTGCGCTGGCTAGGGGCAAACCGATCACATACAAATGCTTGACTTTTGAACAAGGGCGAGTAGTATTACCAAGTGGGCTGGCGTTACGCTATCCCAATTTAAGTAGTACCCCCGGCGAGCGTGGAGTCCAATGGACCTACGGAGATAATCGAAGGTTGTACGGGGGAAAACTGACTGAAAACATTGTTCAGGCAGTGGCTAGGTGCGTGATGACTGACGGCATGTTACGGATACAAAAACGTTATCCGTGCGTGTTGACTGTGCATGACGAGGTTGTAGTGGTAGTGCCAGAAGCAGAAGAAGCGGACGCCAAGACTTGGGTTTTGGCGCAGATGACCATGGAGCCGAAGTACATGCCCGGTATTCCTCTGGCTGCTGAAGTTGATTCTGGTAAACGATATGGAGATGCAAAATGAGAATTCCAAAAAAACTAAAAGTAGGTAAGCGGTGGTACAAGGTCAGCGTCGTCAACAAGATGCCCCAGTTCGGCATGATGGGTAGCACCAACTACAAGACAGCAGACATCACAGTGGCTACGCACAGCACCATGACAGACAAGCGGTACAAGCCAGAGCAAGTGTCCGACACCTTCTGGCACGAGCTAACCCACGCTATCCTCAAGGACATGGGCAGTAGGCTTGAGAGCAACGAGAAGTTCGTATGCGACTTTTCCTCCCGGCTCAACAACGCCATCCTGACTGCGAGGTTCTGATGGAAAAGCGCGTAACGTGGTCGCATAGCGGGCTGAAAGACTTCGAGGGTTGTGCCCGCCGTTACTATGAAGTCAAGGTGCTGAAGAACTTCCCCACGCCTGAGACTGAGCAGATGCGGTACGGCACAGCGTTACACGAAGCCGCCGAGTTGTTTGTCAGAGACGGCACCCCCCTGCCCCCCGAGTTCGACTTCATCCAGCCTACGCTAAATGCACTGATGGCAAAGCCCGGACGTAAGCTGGCAGAACACGAGATGGGGCTCAGAGAAGATTTAACCCCTTGCGGATTCAAAGACCCAGACTACTGGGTGCGTGGTATTGCTGACTTGCTAATCATTAACGATGACGACTTGACAGCAAGGGTGGTGGACTACAAAACTGGGAACGACAAGTACCCAGACCGGGATCAGTTGGTGCTGATGTCTTTGATGGTCTTCGCCCACTTCCCGCACATACGCCAAGTAGATTCGGCGCTGTTGTTTGTAGTGAAGGACTCGATGGTCAAGCATCGCATGACGCGAGACGACGTGGACTCTGCGTGGTGGCAGTATCGTCTTCGGGTGTCAAAGCTCTACTCATCTTTTTCCAACAACGTCTGGCATCCAAACCAAACGCCACTTTGCAGATGGTGCCCAGTCAAAACTTGTGAATTCAATCCCAAACATTAGGAGGTCAACATGGCACGTGACTACAAAAAGGAATACCAGCAAGCAAAAAAACTTGGGATCTCTGGTCCCGGTAGCCTGCAGCATGAACGCCAGCGTGCGCGCCGTATGCTAGATAAAACTGGCCTAGACGCAAACAAGAATGGCAAAGCAGACACGCGTGAAGGTAAAGACATCGACCACATCAAACCGCTACGCGCTGGTGGCAAGTCGACCAAGTCAAACCTTCGTATCCGTAGCAAGAAGGCTAACCAGAGCGACAACGGAAAATGAAATTAACTCCGTCACAAATGGCGGACTTGTGGTATCTGAGGTTTAAAGATCGTTGGGTTACACACGACAAAGTAGAAACGGAGAAGTGGAAAGAGATTGTTAGCACCTTGATGAAGCACAACATCATTCGCTACCAACTCGTACCCCACAAGTCAAGATACATAGAGTGCTACCAATTGAAGGAAGAACATGCAAATAGTTGAAAACAAAGCCCTGGTGTTACGCACCAGGGACCCAAGCAAGTACAGCATTATTCCGAAGTCGAAGGTCGTATCAGAAAAAGATGGCGTGTATGAAATAGCCGTCAAGTGGGGACTTGATGAAGTTCAGGTGTTGCGCAACCTCGGTGTGCGCAACGTCCCCTCCCCCATTACTGCCCGCTACGAATGGCCCGGTCGGTTCAAACCCATGAAGCACCAGATCGATACGGCAGCGTTCCTCACCATGCACAAGCGAGCGTTCGTGTTCTCTGAACCGGGTACAGGCAAGACGCTGGCGGCGTTGTGGACCGCTGACTATCTGATGCAGACTAAGCGGGTGCGTCGCTGTTTGATCCTGTGCCCTCTGTCGATCATGCACTCGGCTTGGATGCAGGACTTACGCAATAGCGTGATACACAGAAGCGCAATCGTTGCCCACCACACGCAAGCCGTCCGCAGGATAGAAATGGTGCAGGGTGACTACGAGTTCGTCATTACCAACTACGACGGGCTGAACCTGATCGCTGACGAGATTGCCAACGATGGGCGCTTCGACCTCATCATCGTGGACGAGGCCAACGCATACAAGAACGTGTCGACCAAGCGCTGGAAGTCGCTCAACAAAATTCTGAGCCCCGAGACAAGGCTATGGATGATGACGGGTACGCCTGCGTCTCAGTCCCCGCTCGATGCGTACGGCTTGGCTAAGCTGGTCAACCCCAACGCCGTACCAAAGTTCTTCACCGCTTGGCGAGACGTTACGATGAACAAGATCACGATGTTCAAGTGGTCGCCAAAGATTGACGCTCAGGACAAGATCCACCAAGCCCTGCAACCAGCAATTCGTTTTACCAAAGCCCAGTGCTTAGACCTGCCCCCGGTTATTACCGAGACGCGTGAGGTCCCCCTGACCCCCCAGCAGAAGAAGTACTACATCATGCTCAAGGAGCAGATGCTGGTCAGAGCGGCGGGCGAGACGATCACCGCCATCAATGCGGCAGGCGAAGTCAATAAGTTGTTGCAGATAAGCGCAGGTGCGGCCTACACCGACAACGCAGAGGTAGTCACATTCGACTGCTCGCCCCGGTTGGCAGTACTCATGGAGGCGCTGGAGGAGACCGACCGCAAGGTGCTGGTGTTTGCCCCCTACCGACACAGCATCGATACGATTTACCAGCATCTCACTGCCCATAACATCAAGGCCGACGTTATCCATGGTGACGTGCCAGCAACGAAGCGAACCCGGATCTTCAAGCAGTTCCAAGAGGAAGCCGACCCTCGTGTGCTGGTGATTCAACCCCAAGCTGCCGCCCATGGCGTTACGCTGACCGCCGCCGATACGGTGGTGTTCTGGGGCCCTGTGATGTCTACGGAGACCTACATCCAGTGTTGTGCGCGCTCAGACCGCAAGGGGCAGAACAGCGACAAGGTGACGGTCATACACATTCAAGGTAGTGCGATCGAGCGCAAGATGTTCAAGCGCTTGGCTGAGCGGGTGGAGGACAACAACATGCTGGTGAAGCTGTATGAGGAGTTGCTTGACGAGAAGTAAAATGTTGTACATAATTGTCAAAAATTAGATTGGAGATACAAAAATGGAAGATCAAATACCACTAGACAAGCTTGCGAAGGTGTACCGCAAGATTCGGGACCGCGTCCAGAAACTGACCCAAGAGTACGAGACGCAAGTCGAAGGGCTCAAGGAGCAGCAGCAAGAAGTCGCCAACGCCATGAAGGACATTCTGATGTCTACCGGACAGAAGAGCGCCAACACAGCGGAAGGCACCATCATCCTCGGGCAAAAGACCCGCTATTTCACCAATGACTGGGACTCTTTCAAGACGTTCGTCCTAGATCATCAGGTGCTAGACCTCTTCGAGAAGCGTATCTCGCAGGGAAACATGAAGCAGTTCTTAGAAGAAAACCCCGGCGTTGTTCCACCGGGCCTTAACTCGGACAGCGAAGTGACGATTACTGTCCGCAAACCATCGAAGTAAAGGAGTAGACCATGTCAAACGTAGCCGTTTTTAACCCCTCGCAAGTCCCGGCGTTTGCGAAAAAAGGGGAGCTGTCAGCCATTGCCAAAGCACTCGCCGGTGGCGGGGG
>JACCDS010009427.1_pt1 | contig 29920 bp, 38 predicted proteins | sample 7446441 | NCBI WGS metagenome assembly JACCDS01 (sample SAMN15323445, study PRJNA562643) | freshwater metagenome | isolation source: river surface water | place: USA:Blue River Watershed | collected 2017-08-17 | reverse complement strand
TGAGAGCAAACGTGACGGATGTCACATAGGATTATTTTTTAACTAAAATCTTTACGAATTTGTTTAGTTCGGCCTGTTCTTGCGGAGTTAATGACTGATGGCTGCTAAGTTTAGACTTAAGGAGGAGCACTTGTTTATGGGCTGGATAGAGCGCTAATATTTGATCGGCTTGAGCAAGCGCTGTGCTTTTTTGAGCCTGGGCTTCGTTTATTACTGGGGTTGTTTTTTGAACAGGTGTTTTGTCCCTAGTTGGCATTTTTAAAACAATAGCTTCTACGGCTGCTATTTGGTGGGCGGGTATCTCCTTGATTTTTTGAGCCTTTAGCAATAATCCCTCCAACTGTTTTTTGCTTAAGCTTCCGCGCTCTTCGTATTGATGCATCAAACTCATAATAAATAGCGCGTCTTTATTGTGTGCGTAGCAAAGCGACAGCAACTTATCTATAACGTCTATTTTTTTATTCTTTGAAAGCATAGTATGTAAAACAGCAAGATAATTAAGATTTGATGAAAAATAATTTTATCTAAGGGTGTATATTAGCAATCTTAATTGAGCATTTATGAAAAACATCATCTCATTTGTAGTTTTGTTTGCGGCGCTTAATGGATTAGCGGCGCAGGAAAGCAAAATAGATTATCCAGTTTATACGGGTAAAGATTTAGGATTAACCTATACACCTACTGCTTCGACATTTAAAATATGGTCGCCAACTGCAACTGCTGCTAAATTAAATATCTACAAATCTGATTTGGGTGGAACTGCCGTTAGGTCCATTACGATGCATAAGGGAGATAATGGTGTTTGGCAAATTACCCTACCAGAAAATCTTAAAAATAGTTATTACACATTTCAGGTAAATATTGGAAATACATGGAGTGAAGAAATGATAGACCCATACGCTAAAGCTTGTGGTACCAATGGTTTAAGAGCACAAGTGATAGATTTAAAAGAAACCAATCCAGTAGGATGGGATAAAGATAATTCGCCTAATTTTTCTGTTGCTAACAAACAAACCGACGCTGTTATTTATGAACTACACGTAAGAGACGCTAGTATTCATGCAAGTAGTGGCATAAAAAATAAAGGTAAATTTTTGGGACTAGCTGAACTAGGCACAAAAAATAGTGCTGGACAGTTAACTGGTCTTTCACACATCAAAGAACTTGGTGTAACGCATATTCATCTCTTACCTTTTTACGATTATAACTCAGTCGATGAAACAAAGTCTGCGGTGCAGTACAACTGGGGATATGATCCTGTCAATTATAATATTCCGGAAGGGTCTTACAGCACTAACCCTTCAGATGGTAAAGTACGTATTAGAGAGTTAAAGGAACTCATTAAAACCATGCATAGTAATGGATTACGCATTATTATGGATGTAGTTTACAATCATACAGCCTTAACTAAAAACTCAAATTTTAATATACTGGTTCCTGATTATTATTACAGAAAAAGAGCAGACGGTAGTTTTTCTGATGCCAGTAGTTGTGGTAATGAAACTGCCAGTGAAAAGGCGATGTTTCAAAAGTTTATGATTGAAAGCGTGGTGTACTGGGTAAACGAATACCATATTGATGGATTTCGTTTTGATTTAATGGGTATTCATGATATCCAAACCATGAATTTGATTTCCGATACACTGCACAAGATTAAACCTTCTATTGTTTTATATGGTGAAGGTTGGACCTCTAGCAGTTCCCCACTCCCTGAAGATAAAAGAGCACTTAAAAAAAATGCGGCTCAATTAAATGGTATAGCTGTATTTAGTGATGACATGCGTGATGGCATTAAAGGAAGTGTTTTTAATATTGATGATAGAGGTTTCGCAACCGGCAATATTGGAAATATTGAGTCCGTTAAATTTGGTATTGTTGCTGCTGGTAAGCACCCACAAATAAATTACAGCAAAGTCAATTACTCCAAAGAGCCATATACAGCGGGCCCTGCAGGCCTTATCAATTATGCAGATTGTCACGACAATAATATTTTATGGGATAAAATAGAACTCTCTTTTAAAAGTGCTTCTACTGCTGAGCGCACTAAAATGCATGAACTAGCTTATGCAATTGTATTAACGGCACAAGGTGCAAGTTTTTTACATGCCGGCACCGAATTTTTAAGAACAAAAAATGGAGTAGAAAATTCTTTTGATAAAGGCGATGTTGTTAATGGTATTGATTGGGATTTAAAAACTAAAAACATGGCCAGCTATCAATTTATAAAAAGCTTGGTTCAAATAAGACGTGCGCATCCAGCATTTAGAATGCAAACAGCTGAGCAAATTGCTACACAATTAAATTTTGAAAACAACCAACCAGCCGGAATCATCGCTTATACCATCAACGGAGCGGCAGTAGGTGATACCTGGAAAAAAATATGGGTAGCTTATAACGGGTCACAAAACCCGCAAACCCTTACCCTACCAAAAGGAACATGGAAAGTTGGGCTTAATAGCAATGGATCTTCTAAAATGGGTGATAATTTTACATTAGCCGGAAGTTCGGCAGTAATACTATATGGCCAATAAGAAGGAGTAATATATATTTGCACAAAATCAATCTAGATGATGACGATCGAAAGCTTCAAAGAATTAACACACGAAGAAAAATTAAATCAATTAAGACACAATGGTGAACTACTAGGTACCTACGAGCGCAGAAGTGCTGATGGTGATAGCAAAACCAGTGGCGACATTTTTGAATTAAACAACTTCTGGGTATTCTTAAGTGATGATGAACAAATGGTGATCCCATCTCGCAGAAATCCACTCTTCAAAGAAGAAGAAGAGGAAGAAGCAGAAGGTTAATTCCTTTTTCTAAACTGCCTATTTACGTAAGAGATACCTATTTAATTTTATTTAGGTAGCGCTCATTAAGTTTGTATTGGTATACCCTTTTATCCAATTCTGTTTTTTCACGTTCTACGAGTGTATCATTTGTAGACGCAAATACCATAAATTTTTTATTGATCATTTGAAGTGTATCTGATCGTAATTTATTTTGGATAGTAACTTCCTTATTTTTAACGCCAAGTGCTCTATTAATTTGATCTATCGAAGTAGGTGCTCCTTGCTTGGAATATTCATACAAAATATCAAGTACTGATTTTTCTGTTTCCGTTAAATTATCTGAAAATTCTAGCTGCTTGTTTACTTCAAATGATTTTTTGTGCAATCCAGACGCAGCAACGTTTTGCTGCATTTTATGTAAGTTTTTGTTTTTGAAAATCAGTACTACTATAATTATACATAATAAAACGATAGCACTGCTAAATAGCAGTTTAGTAATGTCAATTTTTTCACTAAAGCTAGGTTTTATAGTTTTATATAGAGGCTTTGCAACTTCCGAAAATTTTGACATAGAAATTGGAAGGCTTACGAGCGAGTCAAGCTGCGGATTGTAAATATGTAGTTTCTCGTCTTTGTAAAAATACAAACCATTTTTACTAGCAACATAGTTCATAATAGTACCGCCAACTTCATTTTCTATTTCGTATAGTTTTTGTGTAGCAGGGTTTATTAAGTACAAATGGTTGTATGATTCTGTTAATATACCCAGGCCTGGAAAAATCATTGCACTGGTATTTAAAACAGATTCCTGAAATATTTTGTCATTCAAAATTTTAGGAGCGCTCCACCAATCATTGGTTTTTAAATCTAAACACTGCATGTAAATGGTGTCATTTTTTACATCGCTGGTATTTTTAACATAAGAGTTAGGGTAAGATTCATACACCACATAGATTAGATCATTTGCTTTGTCGGGATAGACAAGTGCATTCATATGCTTAGCAAGTTGCACTTCTTTGTTAATTGGTTCTCTAAACCACTCTTTGGATGTGGTATCAAAATATCTAAGACCACTATTAAACTGCCAAAAGCCCCAGCCGCCCAAATTGTAAATTTTATTGTTTCTTACGTAGGAATAAGACCCATAATTATAGCCTTCGTAACAGGTATTGTCTAGTCTAGTTAAAGCCAGCGAGCTATCGATTGTAAATAATTTTCCCGTACCATTTATTTGGAGGTACAACTTGCCATCATTTACAAAATAGTCGTGCCTAGAGTCGGCACAGGTGAGGCCTATTGGGGTAGGAACCAATTTGGTTTCTTTATTGAGCAACTGTAACTCAAAAGACCCTTTTTGTTTGGCTAAATATTGAACTAGATTTTTTTGTGCTGCAACACTACTTGCAATAACTAAGATGAAGAATAGAAATAATTGTCTCAAACGCATGAAACAAAGCTAATCAATAGATTTAGATTAATAAAAATAAGATATGTTTTATTAATATTAAATATATATTATTCTTATTATAATTTGATAATCAATTATTTGTAAAAACTATCCGTTACTTAATAATTGATTATTGAAATTAAAACACAAGCCCTGCTAATTCACGCACAACTGACGTTTATTTGATTGAGTTTTAAACTCGGGGGGTATGGGGGCTTTGGGTAACCGGGCCCTCATTTTTTATGTACTAGCCTTACTGTAATCATTGATTTTTTGGGTAGGGTTCATCATATACGAAACAAGCGTACCGTCTTTTAGTATTTCTACCACCCTAAAACCCTTGTACGGGGTTCCCCAATTACCACCCATATGGGCGTCAAATAAACAAGGGGTTTGCCTGTTACCTAATAATTTCACCCCATCCTGGTCGTGCTCATGACCATGAAAAATAGCTGTCACATTCGGGTATTTGTCTACCAGGCTTTCAAAACCAGGGGTATTGATTCCATTTGCAGTCCAAGCTTTTTGAGGAATATGCAAAAACAGCAAAACATGCTTACGCTTTTTGTTTGCTTCTAACCGCTCTTGTAGCCAATCCAAATTGGGGGAGAGATATTTTCCAGCTTCATTTGAAGTGTCCCCTAAAATAATTGCTTGGTCTTTTGCAATGACAGTTTGATTGAGTGGCATACCCCAAACCTCATTCCAATAGTCGGCACTAACCATATCATGATTGCCTCTTGTAACATAATAAACAGGATCTAAGGCATCAATCTTTTGCTTGGCTAGCGGCAGGAAATCTTTTTTATCGTGAATAATGTCGCCATTGATCACACAAAAATCAAGTGGTGTTTCCTTATTAAAAGCATTGATTTGGTTAATCACTTGTTCCATCATGGCATCATATGGTGTGCCCGGCTGTCCGTAGTGTGCGTCAGATGCAACAACAAATCGTAAAGCAACTTTATTTCTATTCTTAAAAACAGTGGAAGCGCTAATTTTTTTGTGCCCACCAACCGCAAAAAATGCAGTAGCAAAAGAAACATTTTTTAAAAATGAACGGCGCGACGAATTATTTTGATCCATGATAATTGGTATTTTTGATAGATAAATATAACCATTAATTTATGATTCAAAAGATTACGCTTTTACTATGCATTGTGGCACTAACACAGTTTGTATATGCACAAGAAACTATTCCTGCCCAAGAAAAAATGAAACTTGTTGGCAAAAAAATATACCTTGGTAACCGCCCATTGAGCATTTCTGATGCAAGAGATTTATCGGTAACGTTACCGGAAGCTTATTTATATTTTAATCGTGCTAAAAGAATCAGAGATTGGAACTACTTTTGGGGTGGCTATTTAGGATTATCAGCACTTAGCTCTAATACACTTAGTCCAAATGGAAATTCTACGTATGGCGTATTTGGTTTATTAATAGGTGCCATAGTAGTACCAAGAGAAATTAGAAGACAAAAATTAATTATAAAAGGAATCGAAGCGTATAACGCAAAACAATTAAATAAATAGTAGCATGGAAAAAGTTTGGCTTATTACAGGATGTTCAACAGGATTTGGGAGAGAGCTTGCAAAACAAGTTTTAGCAAAAGGATATAAAGTAGCGGTTGCATCACGTAAAACGAGTGACGTTGATGATATTGTTGCAGCATACCCAAATACATCTATTGCTATTCAATTAGACGTAACCATCGATTCGGAAATAAAATCTAGCGTTGCACAAACAATGGCGCACTTTGGTCAAATTGATGTGCTAGTAAACAATGCTGGTATTGGTTACTTTGGCTCTATCGAAGAAAGTGAGGAAGCTGAAGTAAGAAAAATGTTTGAAATCAATGTGTTTGGTTTAGCAAAAATGACACAACAAGTATTACCACATATGCGTAAGCAAAGAAGTGGCCACATTTTAAATATTGCATCTATTGCGGGTCTTAGATCATTTCCTGGTGTTGGCTTTTACAATGCTACTAAATATGCAGTAGATGGATTTAGTGAATCTTTAGCCAAAGAAGTTGGACCACTTGGTATTAAAGTAACCATTATTGCACCGAGTGGTTTTAGAACCGATTGGGCCGGACGTTCAGCAAACGAAAGCCCTGCAACCATTGCAGACTACGCAGAAACAGCTGATAAAAATAAAGATACCATTAGAGGAATTAGTGGTAATCAAGCGGGTGATCCGGTAAGAGCCGTTAAAGCAATGATTCAAGTAGTTGAATCAGAAACCCCACCTATGCGACTACTATTGGGCGTAGCTGCACTCAGAGGTGCAAGAGAAAAACTAGAAGAATTAAGAAATGATTTTGATACTTGGGCGTCTGTTACTGAAGGTGCAGACTTTCCAAAAAGCTAATTCACTTTTATAAAGAGGGTTCTGGTTTCACCAACAGCACCACCCACCCATGGTTGTGCATATATAAACTTAATGGAATCAGAACCCGCTTTAACTGCTTTAAAGCGCCATATTTCTTGGCTTGGGCTTCCTGGAACATTATTACTGCTAACTGAAATAGCAGCCACAGAATCTACAGTTGTTACAGCTGCTTTATTTATCCAAGACCAACGATAACCTGTTGATGTATTTGCATTAAGTGTAACATCGACGTGCTGTCCAATTTTCAAATTATAAGTATCGACCGCTGAGCTTGATGTTTGTTTACTGCAAGCTGTTTGTAATTGCGCCAATAAAACCACCCATACCAATACTTGTAAGATCTTTACAAAATAATCAGAAACTTTTTTCATATAATTATTGTTCAAAAATGGCATCCCAAAGTCCTATACGTAATGCAAGTGCTCTAACGGATGCTGCAGTAGCTTCTTCCCATTTAGAAGCATCGGAACCACATAGCCTGTTTACCATATCAAGGGCCAAATGACTGTGATGATCGCCGTCTACTTCAATGTGCCTTTCGATATAGTATTTAAAAATACTTACTTTATCCGGTGCATCGGCATAAATTTTATGCAAAATTTTCATAAACATGCTAGGGATCAAATCTTCACGGCCAAAAGTAAATACGGCTGCCTTCACATGTAATGGTGCGTTAAACGAAATATCAAAAGTGAATTGCAAAAAATCTTTTACTTGCTTTGGCAACTGCGCTCCTTCAATTGCATCCTGCACCTTTGTTCCAGTATTTATTTGGGCAATGATAGTTTCAATAACATTTGTAGATGCACCCATTTGCTGCATCGCTTTAAGGTACAATTCGAAATGACTGATTCTATTGCCCGCTTCATCAACATCTGACTCTTCACCTAGTACAATTTCATTGATCAAATATCTGGTATCTGCATTTCCAACAGGTAACCAAGGAAGCGTTACAGATGTCAATCCAATTTGTAAAGATTTTAATAAACTCATAAAATCCCAAACCGCAAAAACATGGGTTTCAGAAAAACGTTGTAGTCCTTGTAAGTCTTGGATCTGACTATATACTGGGTGTGCGAGTAATGTATTTCTTACTTGCTCAATGTTAGATTTAAGTTGTTCTACGTAATTGTTCATATTATTCACAGCTTTTAAACTGCGCGCAAAAGTAAAACAACTATACTTCTAAATAGTTTAATTGAAGAACTTTACATGTAAAATGACAATCTCATGATGATTGTTATTCTATTTTACTAGACTGCCGTAGATGATGTTTTCAATTTTTCCCTGAAATCCAAAATGTGAATTGGGAGTATGTTGCGTCATGATTAAACAAATCAGTTTTTCTTTAGGGTCAGCCCAATAATTAGTACCATAATAACCGCCCCAAGAAAAAGAACCCTTGTTTCTTGCTTCTAAATTTGAAGCCTTATCCGAAGTAATTGCAAAACCTAAACCAAAATCATTAAGGCCGTCATATTTAAAATCCAATTGTGGACTTAGCATTAACTCAGCTGTACGTGGAGAAATAATTTGTTTTCCATTGTATTTTCCTCCATTCAAAATCATTTGTAAAAAAACTGCATAATCATATGCAGTAGAAGATAAACCAGCGCCACCAGAAAAAAATGTGGTACCAAGTAATGGATAATTAGGATCAATATTTCTGAAGGTAGGCCCCCACTCTATAATTTTATTATTACTGTCTTCGGTGTATACTGTAGGAAGTCTGTTTGCTTTTGAAGCGGGTACTTTAAAATAAGTATCGCGCATGCCCAGCGGCTCAAAAATATTTTTATGAAAATAAGCTTCAAGTGTCATGCCCGAAACAATTTCAACAATGCATCCTAATAAATCTGAATTTAATCCATAGGTAAATTTCTCGCCTGGCTGATGCACGAGTGGTAGCGTTCCTAACTTTTTCATAACATCAAGTAATGATGCATTTGATTTTCCTAATCCTGAGGGCATGTCTGCTTTTGCATAAATGGCTTGCATATTTTTAGAGCCAATAGCTGCGTAATCAATACCAGAGGTATGGGTGAGCAAATCCCGAATGGTAATATTTCTTTTTGCTGGAACAGTTGTATAGGTTGTATCTGTTGCGTTAAAATCTTTTAAAACTGTTTGCTTATAAAAGGACGGAATAAAATCACCTACTGCTTGGTCTAAACCAATTTTTCCATTTTCAAATAATTGAAGAATCGCCAAACTTGTAATCGCTTTTGTTTGACTCATGATTCTAAAAATAGCGTTTGCCTCCATAGGCTTTTTAGAAGCCTGATTAGCAAAGCCATGACCTTTATAATACACGACCTGGTTGTCTTTAACAATTATAGTAGAAGCGCCTACCAGCCAATTGTTTGCTACGTACTTATTTAACAGCGAATCTATTTGTGCAAGTTTAACCGGGTCTAAATTTTTAGACTTCGTAACAACAGGTGATAGTACTTGGGCAACGCTGGTTACAACCAACAAAACAAGAGCGGTAAGTACGGTAGTAAATTTTTTCATGACATGCAATATTTGAAGTAGTAAGTTACTACAAATCAAATATTGAATCCAAAGAATACACTTGAAAATGTGTGGCCGCTGGTTTAAATATTACGCTTATCATTTTTTGTGCAAGCAATTCCACCGGAAGTGGCTTTTGGCTTTTAAATAAACCCAGTGTATTTAAACCTTGGATGATTGCAATACCAATTTTTTCCATGGGTCTTATTTTATCAGGCTGTCTGAGCAAAAAACCGGGTCTAAAAATATGAATCTGCTTAAATGGTAATGCACAAACAGCTTTATCGAGTTGCCCTTTAATACGGGGGTAAAATAGCATAGAGTTTTCATTGGCGCCCACCGCTGACACCAACACATATGATTCAACACCATTAGCAGCAGCTGTTTCAGCTGTTTGATATTGATAGGTATAATCAATCTTGTATTGTTCTTTTTGACTACCGGCCTGTTTTAGCGTAGTAGCCAGTGCGGAAAAGAGTACGTCACCTTTTACTAAATGAGCCCACAATTGTGGGTTATCAAAATCAACAATATGGCAGGTTAATTTAGGATCCGAAATACTAAGTGGCCTTCTAGAAAATACAACCACGCTATTAAAACGATTGTCCTCTAGTAATTGTGTTACAAGTGCTGAACCTGTAGCACCAGTTGCTCCAATAACAAGTGCAGTTAGCTCACTCATAAATTTTCTTTTACAAATTGTAAACAATATTTTTTTATCATTTCACGCACTTCAGTAAAGGACCTAGTAATTTCTTCTTCGGTACCAACAGCTTTTGCTGGATCCGGGAAATTATAATGAAACTTTTCAGCGTTAGTAGGGAAGTATGGACAAACTTCTTTTGCATGATCACAAACCGTAATCACAAAATCAAAAGGGATATCCGTGTATTCTAACACATTATTAGACGTGTTTGATGAAATATCTATGCCATCTTCTTTCATGGTTTGAATAGCCCTTGGATTTAAACCATGGGTTTCTACGCCTGCACTGTATACCTTTGCTTTATCTGCAGCAAAGGCCTGTAAATACCCATGTGCTATTTGACTTCGGCAACTATTGCCGGTACATAGTACTAAAATATTTTTCATAAATAATGTATTAACAACAACCGCCACCTGGCACACATGCTGTTTTATTTTCTAAAGGTTTTTGTGCAAAAACGGTAATACTCATAATTCCGGTGCTACCAGATTTAAATGATGCAATTTCTTCAGAAGATAAGTAGTTTACTAAAATATCATCAGGAATTACAATTGCTTTTTCCTTTTGAATAGTTACGTTTTCAAAACCTGTTGCATCAATTAATTCCATGTATACATTTTTTTGAATCGCACCAGATACACATCCAGCATACATTTCAGCGTCTTTCCGTAAGCCCTCTGGTAACGCACCAACAAGTACTACATCACTGATACTAAAATGTCCGCCAGGTTTTAATACCCTAAACATTTCTGTAAATACACCATGTTTATTGGGTACCAAATTTAAAACGCAATTGCTCACAATCACATCTGCAACATTAGAAGTGATAGGCATATTTTCAATATCTCCTTGTCTAAATTCTACATTGTTAAAACCACGCGCTTCTGCATTAGCACGCGCTTTATTAATCATGGCAGGTGTAAAGTCTATTCCAATAACTTTACCTGTTTCACCCGTTTCATGTCTGGCAATAAAACAATCGTTTCCTGCACCACTTCCTAAATCTATAACCAAATCACCTTTTTTAATGCGCGCAAATTGTGTAGGTAATCCACAACCAAGACCTAAATCTGCGTCTGCAGTGTAACCACCAAGTGTGGAATAATCTTCAGACATAATGTTGTATACCTCGGTTGAACAGCCGCCCGCTCCGCAACAAGATGACATGTTTGTTTCTTTGTCTTGTAAAGCTATTTCGCTGTATTTATTTTTTACGATCTCTTTAAGTTGTTCGTCTGTTTGCATATTTTATAATTTTAATTTAACAACAAGTTGTTTGAGTTTGAATAGAAGCGCCTAATACTTTACTCAAAATGTCATTTGCATTTTGTAATACTTCTGTATCAACACAATAACAAATTGATGCTCCATCAATATTTCCTTTGATGAGTCCTGACTCTTTTAATTCTTTTAAATGTTGCGATACGGTTGATTGTGCGATTGGTAAATCTTCTACGATATCACCACATACGCAAGACTGCTTTTGTAGTAAAAGCTTGATGATGGCAACACGTGCCGGATGAGAAAGCGCTTTTGCAAATTTTGCAATGAGCAGTTCTTCCTCTGAATAATTGATGATTTTACTAGCTCCCATATTAATCGCAATATTACGATTAATAGTTGATTTGGAAAAATGGATGCTCTATTTAATTGATTTATAAGCCATTATGTATAATATACTTAACACTAAGAGCGGTCCGGCAATTACTACATGCGCTGTCCAATGCATGTTGGACCATCCTGAAATAATATAAATAAGCGCGCTTACTAAACAAATGATAGCACCAATGAGTGGATTTTTATAACCTACAAAAACAAATAAAAACACAACGACAGTTGGTATAAGATGTAAGAATACATCAGAAAAAGTTTGTGAAATACTTTGCTCTTTATTAAAAACATCTAGTGCAAAAACAAGAAGCGCAAGTGCATACAATACACCAATACTCGTTGCTGCAATGAGCCATTTATTTGATTTCGAAAACATTAAACTATTTTAATAATTCTTTATAAAAATATATCATACGCTGTAAGTCTTTGATACCAATGCGTTCATCAATGCCGTGAAAGCCTTTTACGTCTTGCACCGCCGAAAAATTTAATACGGCTTCACTATTGTTTCTAAAATACCTAGAGTCTGTGGCGCCTATCATTAAAAAAGGTGACACAATTACATTAGGTACTGAGGCGTAAATAATGTTTTCTATTTTTTTAAACTGTTCACTTTCAAAAGAACTTACAGCAGAAGGTTCCATAATTGAAATCGTTTGTTTTTTAATTACAACGCGCTCATCATTAACCACTTTGGTTACATATGCTAAAACCTCATCGCTTGTTTGACCAGGTAAAATGCGGCTGTTTATGGTAGCTTTTGCTATGGAAGGAATAACGTTATCCTTAATGCCCGCTTTAACAATGGTAGGCACAAGGGTCGTGTGTACCATTGCATTAGACTCTTTTACTTTTTCAAATTGGCCCATTACCACAGGTTTAAACAACCATAAATTACTTAAAACCACTTTAGTCATGAAGCTTTCGGCAGGTCTAGTTCGCTTGATTAGTTCTTGCACAGTAGGTGTAATAGCACCGGGCATTTGCTGTGATCTAACTTTTACAAGAGCTTTATTTAAAACATCAATAGCTGTTTCCGGACTTGGCATTGATGAATGACCACCAGGTATTTCTACCACTAAATCTAAATTTACATATCCCTTTTCGTTGGTACCTATAACAGCAACTGGCTTATTTAACCTTTTAAAATGTTGTTGATCTATTTGTCCGCCTTCATCTAATACAAGTGCAGGCTTTATATTATTGTCTTTAAACCACGCTGAAAATATTTTAGCTCCACGTTTACCTGATACTTCTTCGTCATGACCAAAACACAAATAAATGGTACGGTTGGGCGTAAAGTTTTTTGCGAGCAACTGTTCTACAGATTCCATAATAGCAATAACGGCTACTTTATCATCAACTGCCCCACGACCCCAAATCGTATCGTTTTTTATGATGCCACTAAAAGATGGTACGGACCACTTACTTTCTGCAATAGCTTCTACTGGTACCACATCGGTATGACCCATTAGCACATAGGGTGCTATAGAAGTGTCTTTACCTTCCCACTTATATACGTAACTAAATTCATTAAAGATTTGTCTGGTAAGTTTTGAGTGAACAAGTGGATAGCTTGTCTCTAAGAACTTTCGGAATTTTAAAAACTCGGTAGTATCTATAGGTAAAGTATCGCCGTAAGAGACTGTTTTTAATTGAATCGCCTGACTCAAATGAAAAGCAGAAGAGTCAATGTTTGTAGGTATCTCAACTGTTTTATGCGGTTCGAGAGCAGTATTTAATACAATCGTGTTGTACATTAACACGCCAACAAGTACTACAATAATAATTGCCAGATATTTAAATGATTTTTTAATCATAACGTATGCTTTAAATTATATACTAAGTTAAATTTAATATTTAGTAATTCTTAACAATTGGATATATTTATTAAAATTTACAGCCATGAGAAATTTAATTCAGTGGATATCGAACAGCATCATCGCAACTGCGCTACTATTTCCAATTACATCTATCGCTCAAGAAAATAAAGCAGAAGCGGCTATTCAACAAATAATGAAAGAAAATCCAGTGATGGGTTTGTCGGTGGCAGTTGTAAAAAATAACAAGTTTATTTATTCGCATTCATTTGGCCTAAAAGACGCTGAAACAAACACACCGCTTACCAACGAAAATATTTTTAGAATCGCTTCTATTTCAAAATCATTTTCTGCAACGGCTATTATGCAATTAGTAGAAGCCAAAAAAGTTAATCTAGATCAAGATGTAAGCGACTTGATTGGATTTAAAGTTCGGAATCCGAAATTTCCTGAAACCGTTATCACGCTTAGGTTAATGCTATCTCATTTATCATCGATCAATGATAGCCAAGGTTACTTTTCATTAGATTCAATTAATCCTGCAAAATCAGTTAACTGGTATAAATGCTACAATAATTATGAGCCTGGAAAAAAATATGAATATTGCAACTTCAACTTTAATATGATTGGGACAATCATTGAAAAAGTGAGTGGCGAAAGATTTGATGCCTACATACAAAATCATATTTTGAATCCTTTACAACTCTATGGCGGATACTATGTGAACGGATTAGACAAATCTAAATTTGCAACAATCTATGAATACCAACCGGATGCAGCAAAGTTTGTAGCATCTCCTAATGCTTATGCACCAAGAACTACAGAGGTTGCTGCTTATCAAATGGGATATAGCGCACCTGTATTTTCACCAACGGGTGGTATGAAAATATCTGCAAAAGATTTAGCTACCTACATGATGATGCATGCCAATTATGGAAAATACAATGGCGTAAGAATTATTTCAAAAAAGAATTCTAAAATGATGCAAACGGCTGTTTCTGATATAGAGCCTTATGGGTTTGCATTAGAAACACCAGCAACAATAATTGACGGAAAGCAGGTGATAGGGCATACAGGATCTGCATATGGACTATATAGTGCGATGTTTTTTGATCCACAAGAAAAATTTGGTATTGTTGTAATTAGTAATGGATGTCATCCGGGTGAAACAAGTGGATACAACAATGTGATTAAAAAAACGGTAAATGCGTTGTACGAAAATTTAATTGCTAAATAAAGTGTATCCATTACAACTAGTTAGGCTAAATAATGAACTTACACTGTATGTTCCTGACCCAGCACATATTCAATCTACTTATCAAAAATTAGTAGCAGAAAATACTGAAACTATATTTCCATATTGGGCAAAAATTTGGGCTTCAGCTTTTGCAATGCTACAATTCCTACAAGAGCAGCCTTTATGGATACAAGATAAAATAGTATTAGAAATTGGCGCAGGCATTGGTGTGCCATCACTCAGTATTGCAGCACAAACACATAAAATTATCATTAGTGATTATGCACCGGATGCGGTTACATTACTTCAAAAAAATATTGAACTTCTAAAACTTAACAATACAGAGGCTGCATGTATTGATTGGAATAACGTTTCAGACGATATTATAGCAGATACTATTTTACTAAGCGATACAAATTACGAACCCACTGCACACAATCATTTAATTTTATTGATTGAAAAATTTATAAATAAGGATAGTACTATAATATTAGCCACCCCCAACAGACTTGCTTCAAACCCTTTTATAGAGCGTATTTCTAAATATATTAATAGTACAAAAAAGTATAGTATCCCAGAAAATGATACGAACAAAGAAATTGTAGTGATGGTTTTAAAATAAATAAATTGACGATGAAAATTATCATCAAAAAGAAAAGTAGTGCTAAACATACCATCTCTTACATCAGAGAAGGATATCAAGACTCCTGGATTGAAGCCGATAATTTTTTAGTCATTCACGACCTTTGTCATTACGCCATAGAAAGTAGTTTACAATATAAAAATGCTTTTTGGGGGCTTGTAGCAAATGGCATCCATCCAAGTGTTTTTGAAAATAGAGAAACTAGAAATGCACTACAACTTACCAATGAAGCATGGTACGCCGAGCATCTTGCCAATTTATTGTTAATAGAAATTACGCAAGGTAAATTTGATGATATCAATAAAATGCTAGAAAAAAGCCTGATACAGCATAATCCTAGTATTCCAATAATTCAATTTTCAATTCTAGAACTAGATACAATTAGAGCCCTATTACATCAATTAATTGATGATTGGCAAGCGGTTAATGAAGGGGATTATTTAAGTCTAGACTTTACAATTTCGGCATAAGATTTTGGTAGCACCATTTTAAAACGGCCATAGGATGCCTCCGAAATATTTTTTGTATCAAATGGAACATACTTTACATAGTCTGTATTAGCCCCGGGCAGTCTTCCGTATTTATAGTCGTAAGTGAACCAACCATCCGGCTGTAGAGCGGCTTTAGGAACGATCGTATTAGGGATAGTAATAAAAAATTGGTTGGTTTGTTTACTAGCAGTGTTTGTAAGGGATTGGCTTCTGAGCGCTAAATACGCCTCTTTAGCTGTTTCAACAGAAGGATCTATCAATTCTACTTTTTCAACAAGATAATTTCGGTATCTGTATTGATTGTCTTTTTTGTATTGATACAATTCGTTTAAGACAGATGCAATCGTATCTTTTAAGTAAGGGTAATGCGTACAACCTAAAATGAGCGTATTTAAAGGCTTCGTAACTTTTTCTTGCACCATTTTTTCTAATAAACTAACCAAGTGATAACGCACATAATTTGAAGGATCGTTTAATTGCATATCTAAACAACTTCCTTTATCATCGTATTCACATAAGAGCTTATTTCTAGAAGTATCAAAACGATATGCACTTAATAATGTCGTATCAATCGTATAATTATTGTTTTTAAGAGAAGGGCCTTTATACTCTTTTCTCGCCTTGGTTAATGTATCTACAAAATAACTCCAGTCACGATCAATACTTTCAGCAAGTCCAGAACCACCCTGACTAATTACTGATAATGCTGGCATACCCATTGCCTTTGCCATATCCTGTAAGGTTCTGGGATACCCGTTAGAAGCAACCGTTCCAGCAGTTGCAAAAACACCAATGGTTCCTGTACCATTTTTTCGCTGATAGGCAAGTGCTGCTTTTGAACCAGCATCAATAACACCTATTACGGGTACATCTATATGATCTTGTTGCAATTTTAATTTAATATCTAATAAGGCATAAGCTGTAGCAGTATTACAAGCCAATACGATCATTTTTACAGGAGGCTTTTGAGCTGCCTCTGTTAAAAAGAACTGCATGTTTTTTTGAATATGCTCTTTTAATAAATCGGTTTTATTTTCCGCAGCATAATTACCATAGGGCATATTTGCTTGGTCCGCTAAATATTGAAAGTATTCTTTAGAAAAATCAGGCTTTCCATCTGTTCCTGGCTTACCGGTTTCATTATTAAATGCATCAAGAGCCAATATAGCTTCCAGCACGGTTAATCCACCAGTACCGGAGTCGAATACACCAATTGGAAGGGCTTTTTTGTTGTTTTTTATTGCTTGTGCATCAACATGTAGTTGAACTATTAAAATCAATACAAAAACAATAAAATAAATTCGTTTCATAAACATCATTTATACAACTAATGTAATTAATTTTATTTTAATCAATTCAAATGAACCAAAACGTTACTCAATATATTTCAAGTGCAAAGCTTTGGAAAGAAGAGCTACAAGCTATTCGTGAAATTTTATTGGAAACAGAACTCGTTGAAGAATTTAAATGGGCATCCCCTTGTTACACACACAACAAAAAAAACATTGTTATTCTTGCACCATTTAAAGAATATTTTGCTTTGGGTTTTTTGAATGGTGCTCATTTAACGGACCCAAAGGGATTGCTGGTTAAGCCAGGTGAGCACACAAGAGCTGGAAGACAGTTAAGGCTTGAAAATGTCCAAGATATTGTCAAGAAAAAGAGCATTATTAAAAAGTTCATTAAAGAATCTATTTTGGCAGAGGCAATTACTGCCACAAAGCCAGATGCTGCTCCAGCTATAGAAGTAGAAGAATTAAATGTGATATTTAAAAAGAACGCTGCGCTCAAAAAAGCATTTGAATCTTTAACACCTGGTAGACAAAGAGCTTATTTAATATTTTTTTCGGGGGCCAAACAATCTGAAACCAGAATTGCGAGAATTGAAAAGTATACACATCAAATTTTGTGCGGCAAGGGATTAACGGATTGTACCTGTGGCCTTTCCAAACGAATGCCTGCTTGTGATGGTTCTCATAAATACCTGAAAAAATAGACCTCTTCAATTATTTATGCCAACGCAATACCGACTCTGCAACTCGCTTTCCTAAATTTTGACCTTTTAGTAAAAAAGCATCGTTCATTTTAGTATCAAAAGGGGCCTCATTTGTAATTGCAGAAGCCCCAAATGGAGCAGTCCAGTCATCACCGCCAACTACAACCATACCAAAAACAAGCATAGCTTGTAAAATTGAAACCTGCACCAACTCTTCACCTGAAGAGATTCCCCCACCAGTAACAAATGCAGCACCTATTTTATTTTTTAAAGGCGAACCCTCAAATGGCCAAGACTCTATAAATTTTAAAACATCTGAAGACAGATTCGCATTATGAACAGGGCTTCCTAAAATGATTGCATCGGCATTTACAAGATCACTTGTACTTGTTTGTTCTATAGATTTAATTACAATTTTAATATCAGCATGGATTGCAGCACCTTTTGCAATGGCATTTGCCATAAGTGCCGTTTTTCCTGATTTTGAATGATACGTAATTAATATAGTATGTGATTTTTGTGCAAATGAACTTGTACAGCAAAAAAATAAAATGAGGAAAAAGTATGGTTTTGTTTTCATGATGTATTTCTTATTTAGAAGTATCCGATTGATACGCTAATATATCTGCAGGTTGACAGTCAAGTGCTTTACATATCGCTTCTAATGTACTAAAACGAATGGCTTTTGCTTTACCTGTTTTTAGTATTGACAAATTAGCCAAAGTCAATCCCACTCTATCTGATAGCTCATTTAAAGAAATTTTTCTTTTTGCCATCATTACGTCTAAATTTACTTCTATTGGCATATTAAACAGTTAAATCGTTTTCGGATTGAAGTTCAATTCCTCTTTTAAATATTGTATCAATAATAATAATAATCGCTGCCATAAAAATAAAGGCTGAGGCATCTGTCCAATATTCGTCCAATTGATTTACATCAAATCCTTTTTCAGAAATATTGTGAACAATTCTAGTAGCAACAATACTTAACACGCCAATAATAAAAGTTACAGTTCTTATGCGACTAATTTGTTTAGACACAAATACACTAAACGGTTTTTGTAAATCAAGTTTGCCAACAAGTTTAATTACCTCGTAAAATAGAAAAGCTTTTAAAAAAGAGATTGATAAAATAAATCCATAGATCAAAAAGAAAACAAATTGGCTCCTCTCATACATGGCACTTAAATCTAGCTTGTTGTACAAGTTTTTTAAAACGAGTGGATTCCATAAACTATACACAAAATTGACTGCAAATGCACCCGTTTCGATACATAGGCCTACAAAAATGAACCAAGCCACTACTTGCAAGAATTTGAAGACAAATGATGAATTTTTGGTCATATCCTTATATTTTATGACCCAAAACTACATATATTTATTGAATATCAATAAATATTTATTAATCATCGTTCTCTATATACTTTTTTGCTTCGTCTGGGTAGAGTGAAGCATAGAGCTCTCTCACTGCCTTTTGTCTTTTTAGATCCTTTTTTCGTTTATAGATAGCATCACACCTTTCTAATAAATCTGATGGTACCGGAATCTTATAACCTAGTTGCTTTGATTGACTTTCAAAAAACAAAGGAATGTCTATTGCTGGATTAAAAGATGGGGCCTCCACGGCAACATAAGAAAATCTATTTTTTAAAAAAATGGTTCTTAATCCATCATAAGTTGCAATGGCTGGAATAGAAACATGATCATCATCGGGGTAGTATTTTGAATAAAACTTAAGTCCATTATTTTTTATAGTTCTAACGCCAGTGCAAAAAGCAAGTATACTTCTTTCATGTTCTGAATACAAAGTCTTTTGTTTTTTTACTTCTACTGTATCTTCTATTTCTGTTGTATTTGCAATACCAACAAATAATGATTTGCCTGCATAATTATTTTTTGATAAACTATCTAATACTTGTTTTGAAAACCTTCTTTCATCGTACCAAGTACTAGGGTCAATAACTATATAATTGTCAAATAAATTTTTGTGCTTCGCCAAAATATTAAGTGCAAATATTCCACCAAAACTATGCCCTACAAGCGTTCTATAGTTACTTACTGGATATTTTGAAGCTACATAATTAAATACATCGATTTCTAAAAAACGCGTAAACAAATCGGCACCGCCTGTTTCTTTTGTATAAAGCATCAGTTTATTCTTGGCTATTGGATATGGTGTTAACTCATTCGTTCTTTTATAAGGAGGAATACACACCACAATCATTTTTGGAATCATCATATTACCAGAAAATTCTGATAATTCTTTAACCATACCTGCTACCGACAAATAATGAGATCCACCATCCAGTACATAAAGCACTGGATATTTAGCGGCACTATCTTTACCATCTCTAACATCTTTTGGTAAGTAGACAAAAATATCTCTGTTTGCTTTATACGTTTTGGAATAAACACTATCTACGGTTCCAAAATATACTTGTGCATGAGCGCCAATACAAAAAAGTAGTACTAAGGATAAGAATGTTTTTTTGAGCTTAGACATAGATTAAAATTGATATTTTACAAGTATAATTACATTTCTTTGCACTAACAAAGTTTAAGAAAATGAAATTATTGACTGTCAGAGCTACCATAAAAGCACCCTTATCTGAAGTTTGGAATTATTGGACTAATCCAAATCATATTATGCATTGGAATTTTGCGAGTGCTGACTGGCATTGTCCAAGTGCAACAAACAAATTAGAAGTTGATGGTGAGTTTCATTATGAAATGGCAGCAAAAGATGGGTCTGAAAGCTTTGATTTTTGGGGCACCTACCAATCTATAGAATTCAATAAACATATTGGTATACTAATTGGCGATGGAAGAAAATTGATGGTTTCATTTGAAGAAACAAATGAAGGTACTCTTTTAACTGAGCAGTTTGAACCTGAAACAATGAATACCATTGAATTACAAGAAGCTGGCTGGCAATGTATTTTAGACAACTTTAAAAACTATGTCGAAAAAAATGTTAGCTAGCCATTTTTTCAAAAGCACAAAAAATAAAATTTTGTACGGAACCTGACGGTGTGATATGATCCTCGCGCTTACATTCAATATTTTTGAATTGAGCGTTTTCAAATTCACTTTTTAAGCTAGTTTCTTCATATTGCTTAATTTCTAATCCACTGCACTTGGTAGGACCATCCACAGAAAATGTACCAATTACAATTTTGTCTGAACAGGCTTTATTTACGATTTCTATATATTTTGAAATAGATGATATATCTGTTTGAAAATGAAATGCTGCACGGTCGTGCCAAAGGTCGTAATGACCTGTTGGGTTAAAATCTAAAATATCACCTACGATCCAATTCACATTTATAGCCTTTCCCCCTAATCTTGCTTTTGCCCTGTTTATTGCGGCTTCTGAAATATCGAGTACAGAAATATTAGTATACCCTTCAGCTAATAAGTAATCAACAAACTTACTATCGCCACCACCCACATCAATTATTGACGCATTTTTGGGTATCTGAAGCTGCTTTACAAAATTTATAGAAATAGTTGGGACTTCTTGTGTCCAACTAACTTGATTGGGTTGCTTTGTATTGTAAATATGTTCCCAATGATTTTTAATTTGTACTTGCATGGCACAAATTTCAAACTATTTGAAACTTTGTATTGTAACATAAGTCACAAATAAAAAAAGCAGACAAGTTCCGGAAAGATTTTTTGACTATTAGGTTTAATTGGTAAGTGATTTGAATAGGTCTCGGAATATCAATGCCAGTAAAACAATGATACCTACAATAATTTCACCACGGTATTTTTTAGCAAATGCAGTGAGTTTGTTCATGCTTAATTGATTTAGTATAATCAGATGAGAAAGTTGCTATATCAAATATAATAATTCTTACATTTTATGGGAAAACTAAATCAAGCAAATTTCTTACAATTAAATAAGTGAGTAAAGCAATTACAACTGCTACGCGATACTTGTGTTTTTTGACAAATGCTGTTAGCTTATTCATTTTCTTTTTTTGATATGAATAAACCCAATTATTACAGATTTTTGAAATCTAAAGGAGAATTAGAGTATAAATACTAAGTACATGTATCAGGTTCTGTTGCCACTAAATATGGTACCTCTCTTTCAGTATATGCAAATGGTGTAAAGCATGGCCAAAAATGATGAATCCTAATGCATTTACTGACATAGGATTGTCACTAGCGGTCCCCAAGCGCTTCTGCTGTTCCTCTGTAAATGAGGCAAATAGTAAGTTGGTTGATTGTCTTACAACCCTCCATTCCACTAACATGTCTTTCCAATTTCTATTAGCCGCCGTTGCATTGTTTGCATATTCATTTTCGTCAAACCCCGGAATTGGCGTGGCTTCGCCCCTAGCGATAGCAAGTGCACGGTAAGCAAATATACGCTCAGTGTCAATGACGTGTTGAAACATTTGCTTAATTGTCCACTTACCAGGTCCATATGAATAATTTATTTTTTCTAATGGTATCGCATCCCAAAACGCAATAATTCTTTCATTGTATTGCTGTACTAAAATGGAATAATCTTTTCCACTCGTATAGTTAATGTAGGTCTGGTAGAAGCTACCATATTCTTTTGCGCTAGGACGTGACATAATAAGATTTGGTTGTTGGACTACAAATATAGACGATGTATAATTGCGTTACTACAATTATACTAATGGGGCAATTTCCTTAAGGCTTTCCTGTCGCCTTGCCCTTTCCCAGTTATCCATTAATTCATTTTGATGAAGTGATGCCCACTCATTAACAATTCCAAGTACCCTGAATGGTAGATGTCCTCCAATTATTTCATTTTTTTCAATATCTATGATGCCTTCAAAATTAGCATACACTGCATGAAAATGTGGTGGATTGTGATCTCTATAAAACATACGAATGATGACGCCTAAAAAACAACTAATTTGAGGCATGTGATAATTTTGGATTTTGAATATCTCCAAAATTTTTTCCAGTAAGTTCAAGATAAATTTTGTTTGCATCTATCTCAAGTTCATTAGACCATGCAACAGAATATCCATTTGTAAAAACCTTTGCAAATTTGCTTTTATCCTTTAGCTCTTGAAAGATTCCTTTTTGAACTAAATCATTCAGTTGAATAGATCCAGATATACCATCTTCAAATTTGATATGAATCGTATAATCCTTGATATATGCAACTTCCTCAATTTTCATTATCCAATTTACAAATAATTTTAGACAAAGAAGTGAGCAAGTATTAATACATTTGAAACTAAATTATTCATATACAAAACCTGATATATAACATGCTGATAGACAAAGTAATTGGAATTTACTAATGATTGCAAAACCCCTACCAATAATTACAGTTTCACCCCAACCGTAATAAAGAAATTACGAGGCTCGGCAGGCATGATTCCTGGACCCGGATAACCACCAGCGCGTCTTGTAAAATACTTTTCACTGAACACATTATTAATACCAGATTTTACAAAAAACATTTCACTAAACTTATACGTGCCACTTATATCAACTAGCTTATAAGATGGAATCAATCCATTCACTCCGTTTACAGTAGGTGTTACTGTATTATTAGCGTCACTAAACGCTTCTGAAACATAACTATATTGAGTTGTTAATATAAATGATTTTTTAGTGTAAGTGATTCCTGTTCTGATAATATTTTCAGGTGCATTTTCAACTTTTTTGTCATTTAAACTTGTTGCCACAAGTTGATTGCCTTGCCTAGCAATTACATTAAAATTTGCATAGCGAGCTTGAATAATGGCAATGGATGAAAAAAATGTTAGGTGGCCAATAGTGCTATTTTTCATCCAAACTTTTGTCGGACTAAACTCCAAAAGTGCTTCTACACCTTTACTCTGGCTATTCCCAACATTGGTTCTAAAATTATAAAAACTTCCATCCACTTTTTGCTGAGCAATAACACCAATACGGTTGTTGTATTGTAAAATAAAACCACTCACATCAAAAAACAAATAGTCTTTTACTTTACCACGGTAACCTAAATCAATGTTATACCCTTTTGCATCTTCTAAATCGGGATCAATGATATCGGTGATAGGATTGGCCGTTAAATCACTAAACAAAACAGGGCGATACGACTGCGAATAATTTGCATATATTTCTGTAGAACCAATATGGTATTCGGCACCAATGCCTGGCAAAATAAACTGACGTGTTCTTCGCTCATTACCAATTTTAATTTCTGAATTACCAATTAAATTAAGCCTTCCATTAGCCTTGTTATTAATATGCTCAATTCTAAATCCAGGAATAAGTATCAAATGCTTACCAAGCTTGAAAATGTTTTCTGCAAAAAAAGCAGTGTTCTCTGTCAAAAAATTAAGATTGGTTGGATAGGGCGCTAGCGTATTTAAATTATAATCGAAACCAGTATCACCCTTGCCGTTTTGAAAACGGTTTGTTCTACCTTTAAAATAACGGATGCCAGCAGATATAGTCTGCTCATTATTACCCAACTTATAGGTACTTATGTATCGCATTTCTGCACCTAAATTTCGGTACTGATCTTTATCTACGCGTCTGTTATTGTATTGTAGTGTTGATGGATTAATTGTATCAGCCACATTGGGTGCAAGCATAAATCCAATACTGTTTCGATCACCCATCATACCAAAAGTTTTTACATTTAATCTACTATGGTCATTAATGGTGTAATCCAAATTGAGTGCTGCCATATTCCACTGTACTTCAAACCAGTTTCTATTTCTGAAACTACTAAATGCATCTTTAGAAAATTGAGCATCTGTTAATCCTCCTGGTTGCTTGCTTACATAATCAAAGTGGGTGATTTCCAGGCCAAGCTTTAATTTATTACTGAGCTTCCATGTATAATTTGCGAAACCCGTGTTCACCGTAAAGCCACTGTTTTCTCTAAATCCATTTCCTTTTCGGTGATCCCAAAATGCATAATAGTGCCCCTTTTCAATTTGGCCACCTATTGCGTTGTAAGAATTAAATAAACCAAAGCTACCCGCTGTTTGCTGTGCTTCGTATTGAAAAGGTTTTTTACGCTCGCTACCATTTTTTAAAATAAAATTTACGAGTCCACCAAACTGTGGTCCATATTGTAAGCTTCCAGCACCTCTTACCACTTCTACCCGTTGCACCGAATTTAATTGAGGGGTATAATACGCTTCTGGATATCCAAATGGATCAGCACTGATATCATACCCATTTTGACGAATATTAAATTCCCAGCTCCTGTTTGGACTTAGGCCACGTGCAGCAATACCTATTTGAATTCCACTTGGATCACTTTCCCAAATATGTATCCCTGGCACTTTAGCCATCACCTGTCGCATGGTATTAGTAACCACATTGCCCTGCACATTATCCATTACAATAAGTGCATTTTTTTTACCGGCATTAATAGTAGTACCTACCACTTCTGGTAAAAAATGAATATCGGCAGCTGAATTGCGGCCCACCAAGGTGATGTCTGGCAAATATTTAGGTACTATAAATCCAGTATCCTTTGTTTTGATGGGCTGCTGCGCCGAAATAAGATTAAAACATTGAACAAAAGCCAGTATTAGTATCGTTTTCCTCATTATCATAAAAAATATGGCCGCAAGTTGGCTCCAATTTTTTATAAGTATTTACGGATATGGAAAACTGAATAGCGATATACGGAAAATAAGAGGGCAATGGTGCCTTATAAAAAACTACCTCAAAAATGATTTATAAAACAAGAAGAGATTAAATTCGAGGACTTACTTTCTAGCACGAATGGCCGTTTATTTAAATAAAGAATAATGAGCAATCATAAAAACCTATCTGTTGTCATGAATGCACTCATGACTATGTACTCAGAGAGAGTTCCGGATGTAAAAAAAATCATTCATGACTTAATCAGAGAAAATGTAATTTCTGATGTAAACGAAATACGCAACGATCACATTGCATTTCGAACAATGGGAGTGCCGCATCTTGGTATTGCTTCTTTAGAAAAAATATTCCTTCATTTCGGATACATTCGAAAAGAACATTACGCATTTGCTTCAAAAAAACTAGATGCATATTGGTATGCGCCACCATCTGAAGAGTTCCCAAGAATATTTATTAGCGAACTGCGCGTGCATGATTTATCCAAAGAGGCGCAGGATATCATTTTTTCATACACCAAAGAAATTACAAGCGACCCCGTTGATCGTTTAGACCTTAATGATGCCGTTGCCGTTGGAAACTTTCTTCACGAGCCACTTTGGAGAATTCCTTCGAAAGAAGATTATCTCAAACTACTAGAGGAATCTGAATACGCAGCTTGGGTTATTTATAACAGATATTATTTGAACCATTATACAATAAGTGTTCATTATTTGAAAGAAGGATTCAATCAACTTCATGAATTTAATGCATTTCTTGAGCGTAATGGTATTGTGTTAAATAATTCTGGCGGTAAGATAAAAGTGAGTCCTGACGGGCTTTTGCTGCAAAGCTCTACGGTTGCTCAAATAGTGAAAGCCTCATTTGCTGGAGATCAAGAACATGATATTGCCGGTAGCTATGTCGAATTTGCAGAGAGAAAAGTACTTCCAGAGTTTGCACATATTCCTGAAGGAGAAAGAAAAAGAGAACATCTTAGAGATGGGTTTGAAGCCAATAATGCCGACAAAATTTTCGAAAGTACATTCACTAGTCAAATTAATAGGCCACAATAATGGAAAATTATTGATGCAAATGAGAAATAATATAGAGATGTTTATTTATTTCCTTTTTCAAAAAGATATTCATTTCTTTTTATCCATTTATCCGTACCGTCAAATTTCACATCTTTAACAGCAGAATAAGTGTTGGTCTTTAATGTATAAGTATGCCTCAATATTGCCTTCTTATGATCATTTCCATCCTCCCCCTCTTTTTCAGTTACGAGCGTAAATCCTCCTGCGGCATCTTTTGTGAATTCAACAATTTTATCTTCACCAAACAATTTATCTTTTATGTAAGTTGTATCCTTTGAATTTGCATGTGGCTCATTAGGATATTCATATGACATTATATAGCCATTGTTATCATCTGTTAAGCTTATTTGGATATTGGCTAACATCGTGTACGGCTTGCCGGATGTGTAATCCAAATAGGTCAATTTCCCTTGCCAACTTCCAGTTGATGCAGCTAAATCTTTAATTTGAAAGGATTGTGCATTTACTGTCATGCAAAAAAGTATAAATAAAACTGCGAAAACGATGTTTTTCATTCAGTAAATATAGCAAAAGATGCCCCTACCATTCAATGTTTACTTATCATTCAACCCTATACCAAATCCAAACATAGCAGCTACTAAAGCCAGGTGAATTATTAATACTGCCTTTTGCCAAGTTGGACGATCATTCCACTTTTGTTCTGGATTGAATGGATCAAATGCCATCCCAATCCCTAATGAAGCAGCTGCTTGCATATAATCTTTAGAGACTATTGCTTGGAATAGTCCTAATAGTACAAATCCGAGATATAGAAATTTATTAAATGGAGTTTTCATTTCGAGTCTATTTGATTGAAATCAAAGTTAAAAATAACAAAAAAATGCAACTATATGGCGATGATTGAGTATTTGATTTTGTTACCCTTGTTGTTAGTTTCACTAGCAACAAGTTCAGAACACTACCTAAGCATAATTTATTTACGCCCTTTCCACCAAACAATTGTAACACCCTGGCTTTGCATTATGTATATGTATATACTGTATATCATCATTTTCGAAAATCTTAAAAAGCTGTGCCCTAAGATTATTTCCTTCTATAACAGATGCATCTTTCATAATTGCATTTTTATCATATCCACGCAATGACAATAATCTATGATTAAACATTTTAGGAATTTCATTTATTTCATAGATAGATGATTTTGCAATTTTTCTTACAAATATTGGTCCACTTGATTGATAAGGTGAGTTTGTTTTGTGGTGTTGGTAAGGCAATAAAATAACCTCTTCACCTATTTCTGCATCTTCCAAACTTACTCTACAGGGGAATCCAGGAAATTCGTCAACGATCATTTTAACTGCGCCGATTTTTTCTAATTCTGAATTACTCAAATTAAAAAGTGCGACAAATTCACGATCGTCTAATGCTTTTATTCTAAAGTTCATTTACTCGTTTTTTGTAAAAATAATCCAAAAGATGCAACTCCTCTAACTCACTGAAGGACAACAAAAAAGGCGACATTTCTGTCGCCTTGTGCACTTTCGCTCCCCTTACAGATGAAAGATGCAACTATAATGCGATGATTGAGTTTGTGACAATTAGGAAATTGAAGGGTTGAACTTTGTACAATTTTGCAGGAGGTTCATTTCTATTAGCAAAAATCGTACTAATTAATTCTTAAAATCAAGACTACCACAGGGAACCGTTACAACATCTGTACCGGCTGTAATCTTGTAAAATAGTGTTTTGTCTTTTAATATATATTCTGCCCTAACCGGCCACTTTGTTTTATGGATGAAAATTGCGCTGTAAAATAAATAATTATTGAATGGTGAAATTCTATTATTCAAATCCTTTAATTGATTTGATTCATTATTTAAAAGAGTTGTTATACCCTTAAGACCATAATCGAACTCCTGCACTTTGTCAATTGTCATATTTGACTTTGTAAAGGCAACTTTAGCGTACGATTCTTCAGATTTAAAAGAAATGATTGTCGGAAATTTAATTTTTAAATCCAGAGGCGATGTTGCTTCATTACGTACATTAGTCCAAAAAATGAAATAATTGTACTCTTTTCCTTTATAGGAAACGACTCCGCCCCCCTTTGGTAAACTATTTGTAATAATTATTTTCTTTTGGGAGGGTGCGGTGTAAACAACTTTAGAATACTCCCAATTCCTCTTTTGAACTGGTTGCCCATTCAAATTTGAAGAGAATAATATTAGAAGGAAAAAAAACTTTTTCATAAAATCACAAAAGGGTTACACTATACAAGTATAACCCTTTTACTTTAATACGCTCCCCTTACAGACGAAAGATGCAGCTATAATGCGATGATGGAGTATGTTTCTATCAGGAAATTAAAGGGATGAACTTCTTGAAATTATTTCAATTTTCAATTATGGTCTTTAAATAGGCCATGTAGACTTCTCCTCTTCGTTCTGCAAAGAAATCTAAAAGTAAGACTAGGCTTGATTGAATAAACAGACCTAATCCAATTCCATTCCATAGCAAATTTTTCCTAAAACCATACATTAGGATAATACCAACTATTATCAAAGTGATTTCAGTGTACCTGAAAATTACAAAATTTCGCATCACAGCTTCCATCCTAGGAATCTCTTCTTTTTGTATCATTTCATTTTTTTCAGATAGGTAGGTCTCGACCCTTAAGATATCCTTTGGGCTTCGATATATCAGAGTTACCCCCACTACTATTTCTAAAAAAGAAACCAAAAGAAAGGGAATAGCAACTCCTTTTAGAAAAGATGTTTTGAGAAAAAAAAGGAAGAATAGGGCTAGGGCTAATCCTAAAATTCCCAAACCCAAAAACAAAAAGCTCTCTAACTTTTCACCAGTAAAATATCTGACAATTGGATTCATACCTTACAATTTGAAAAACTTCTTGTTCATTTTGAAAATAAACCCATATCCCAATAACTTATTCAATAAATTGTACAGTTTGGCGTCTTTTCCTGCCATATATCTTAATCTATTTGTTCTATCTGTTGCTGCCTCATAAATTACTTCAGTAACCACATTTGTAGATGAAGCATTCTTAATCATCTGCGGAAAGACTGACATAATTTTACCTACAATATTTTGATAGGCACTCAATTTTTCATCATTGTTAAAATCAAAAGAACGACCTGCAAAATCTGTGGCTATTGCGCCGGGCTCAATTATTTTAACTTTTCCCCCAAATTCTTCTACTTCATATCTTAATGATTCAGAAATACCCTCCACGGCGAATTTTGTCCCGTGGTATAATGAACCTAATGGGAAAGTCATTTTACCTCCCATTGAGGAAACATTCATTATTATTCCTTTTTTATTTTCTCTAAAATGAGGTAAAATGGCTCTTGTTACATCCAAAAGTCCAATAACGTTGGTATTGAATTGACGTAGAATATTTTCTCTTGGAAAAGATTCTAATGGGCCGTAAGCACCATATCCAGCATTGTTGAGCAGTACGTCAATTCCTCCAAACTTTTCAATCCCCTTGCTTATTGCTTGGTTGATTGAATCCAAATCCAATACATCAAGTTTCGTCACAAAAACATTTTCCAAGCCATTCAATTCGGTTTCGTTTTCAGGATTTCTCATTGTTGCAACAAC